>Ga0209702_10000105_pt1 | contig 151439 bp, 144 predicted proteins | sample FRY01_FD_187210 | JGI IMG/M metagenome (GOLD analysis project Ga0209702, IMG submission 187210) | Freshwater microbial communities from Lake Fryxell liftoff mats and glacier meltwater in Antarctica - FRY-01 (SPAdes) (version 2) | ecosystem: Environmental > Aquatic > Freshwater > Ice > Glacier...
ACTTTGATGCCGTATCCATCAGAGGATCCACCCCGCCATCGCGGGATTTCTTTCCTGATAAACGGCTGTTTCATCTCAGCACTCCTGTTTCCTTGCCCGTAGGCAGGGAGGCATCCATAACATCTCCTGATGGCGGTTTCGGGTTCGATGATGCGCTTCGCAACACCGCCCTGCGCGGCAGGCCGGCTTGATCTAAGATCAACGCCATGCCCCGCGTGGCTTGAGTCTACCGCCGGGATGGCTTCGGTGCTTTTCCCTGCAGACACCGGGCCTTCGTTGCCGCCCACACCTGTTCCTTGTCCACCATGAACGCCACCTCCGCCACCACCACCGTACTGGGTGCCTGCCCGCACGACTGTCCCGACACCTGCTCGTTCGTCACCACGGTGCAGGACGGCGTGGCACGCAAGGTGCACGGCAATGCGGACCACCGCCATACCGACGGCGCCTTGTGCACCAAGGTCTCGCGTTATACCGAACGCAGCTACCACCCCGATCGCGTGTTGCAGCCACTCAAACGCACCGGCCCCAAGGGCCAAGGCCGCTTCGAGGCGGTGAGCTGGGATGCCGCGCTGAGCGACATCGCCGCGCGGCTGCGCGCGATTGCCGACAAAGGGGCGGACGCATCCCAGGCGATCCTTCCGTACAGCTACGCCGGCACCATGGGACTGGTGCAAGGCGAGAGCATCGCGGCACGCTTTTTCAACCGGCTCGGCGCCTCCCTGCTCGACCGCACGATCTGCTCGAGTGCCGGCGGCGAGGCGCTGGTGCACACACTGGGTGCCAAGGTCGGCATGCGGGTCGAGCAATTCGCCAACGCGCGGCTGATTCTGATCTGGGGCAGCAACTCGATCGCCAGCAACCTGCATTTCTGGCGCCATGCGCAAGAGGCCAAGCGTCAGGGCGCACGGCTGGTGTGCATCGATCCACGGCGCAGCGAGACCGCAGACAAGTGCCACGAACATATCGCGCTGCTGCCGGGCACCGACGCAGCGCTGGCACTGGCATTGATGCACGAGCTGATCCAGCACGACTGGCTCGACCACGACTACATCGAGCGCCATACGCTGGGCTGGGAAGCCTTGCGCGAACGCGCCATGGCCTGGCCGCCCGAACGCGCAGCCGCGGTCTGCGGCATAGCCGCGCAGCAGATCCGTGATCTGGCGCGCGACTATGGCGCCTGCCGCGCAGACGCAGGCCCGGCCGCGATCCGGCTCAACTACGGCATGCAGCGCGTGCGTGGTGGTGGCAATGCCGTGCGCGCCATTGCCTGCCTGCCGGCGCTGATCGGCGCCTGGCGCAAACCGGCTGGCGGCCTGCTGCTGTCGAGCTCAGGGCAGTTCCCGGTGCAACGTGCGGCGCTCGAGTGCCCTGAGCTGCGCCAGCGGCCAGCACGCACGATCAATATGAACACTATCGGCGACGATCTGCTGCGGCCGACCTCGCCGACCTTCGGTCCGGCCATCGAAGCCCTCATCGTCTACAACAGCAACCCGGTGGCGGTAGCGCCCGACTCGGGCAAGGTGGTACAGGGTTTTGCCCGCGAAGATCTGTTTACCGTGGTGCTGGAGCATTTCAAGACCGACACCGCCGACTACGCCGACTACATCCTGCCGGCCACGACACAACTCGAACACTGGGACATCCACCTGAGCTACGGCCATACCGACGTGCTGCTCAACCGCCCCGCGATCGCGCCGGTGGGCGAGGCCCGGTCCAACACACAAATCTTTCGCGATCTCGCGCAGCACATGGGCTTCGACGAGGCGTGTTTCCAGCAGGACGACGAGGCGCTGTGCCGGCTGGCCTATGGCGACAAGGTCGATTTCGACACGCTGCTGGCAAGAGGCTTCGCCTCGCTGCAGCTGAACGACGCGCCGTTTGCCGATGGCGGCTTCCCGACACTGTCCGGCCGCTGCGAGTTTTTCAGCCAGCGTCTGGCCGACCAGGGCATGGACGGCCTGCCCGACCATGTGCCGAACTACGAACCAGCGGGCAGCTCCACGCTATACCCCTTGGCCATGATTTCGCCACCAGCGCGCAACTTCCTCAATTCGACCTTCGTCAACGTGACCAGCCTGCGCGACATCGAGGGCGAGCCCCTGCTGGAGATGAACGACCTGGACGCACAGGCGCGCGGTCTGACCAGTGGCGCCGTCGTACGGGTGTTCAACCAGCGCGGCGACTACCGCTGCAAACTCAAGGTGTCGCCACGCGCACGTCCCGGCGTTGTCAACGGCCTGGGTATCTGGTGGCGCAAGCTGGGCATGGACGGCAAGAACGTCAACGAACTCACGAGCCAGAAGCTGACCGACCTCGGGCGCGCACCGACCTTCTACGACTGCCTGGTGCAGGTCGAGTCAACCTGATCCCGGCCTGGCGTGCGGCCATCCCCACTTCACGACAAAGGACCCTGGCGCCATGTACGAAAACTACCAATCACTGACCTTGAAGCGCCACGCTGGCGGCATCCTCGAAATCATCATGGGCGCGGGCCAAAGCGCCAACAAGAAGTTGTCGACCGCCGACCACAACATGCACCGCGAGTTGTCGACCATCTGGCTCGATATCGACCGTGACCCGGAAACGCGGGTCGCGCTGATCCGCGGCGAAGGCAAGGGCTTCTCGGCGGGCGGAGACCTCGGCCTGGTCGAGGACATGGCCAACGATTTCGAGGTGCGCTCACGGGTATGGCGGGAGGCGCGCGACCTGGTCTACAACGTCATCAACTGCTCCAAACCGGTGGTCTCCGCCATGCACGGCCCGGCGGTGGGTGCGGGCCTGGTGGCCGGACTGCTGGCCGACATCTCGATTGCCACCAAAAGTGCGCGCATCATCGACGGCCATACCCGGCTTGGCGTGGCCGCCGGCGACCACGCTGCCATCATCTGGCCCCTGCTGTGCGGCATGGCCAAGGCCAAGTACTACCTGCTGCTGTGCGAGGCCGTCTCAGGCGAGGAGGCCGAGCGCATCGGGCTGGTGTCGCTGGCCGTCGACGACGCCGACCTGCTGCCGCGCGCATTCGAGGTGGCGAGCAAGCTGGCCAACGGTTCGCAGTCCGCGATCCGCTGGACCAAGCAGGCGCTCAACAACTGGCTGCGCCTGGCCGGCCCGACCTTCGACGCATCGCTGGCGATGGAGTTCATGGGATTCACCGGTCCCGACGTGCGCGAAGGCATTGCGTCGCTGCGCGAGCGGCGCCAGCCGTCATTCAAGCCCGACTGCCCCTTCTAAGACATTGTGTGCCAGACCAACAAATTGCGCAGCAATTTTTGCTCTGGTACCAACATCTTGTCGGAAGCTGGCTGTCCACCTTGTGTGCCGGATCAAGAAATTGCGCAACAAATTTTTGCTCGGGCACCAACACTTCGTATGCCTGCGGGTCGACCCTTCGCCGGCTCCGAACGCCCGGCGTAGGCCTCCCGGCCTGATCAGGCCCGGCGCAATTCCTCGGCAATCATCGCGGCCGCCTTCTCCGCCACCATGATCGTCGGTGCCTGGGTATTGGCCGATGGGATCGATGGGAATACCGAGGCATCGACCACCCGCAATCCGGTCACGCCATGCACCCGCAGGTGGGCGTCGACGACGGCGGTCGCAGGTGTTGGCCCCATCGCACAGGTACCGACCGGATGAAAGATGGTGTCGGCGCGTGCGCGAAAATCGGCCAGCAAGTCCTCGTCACCGACGCAAGCCCCGCCTGGAAGAATTTCCGATGCGATCACGTCCCGCAAGGCGTCGGTGGCCGCCAGTCGGCGCAACAGGCGCGCGCCGGCCAGGGCCTGTGCGAGGTCATGGTCGGTGGACAGGTAGTTGGGAACGATGGCGGGTGCCTCCATCGGGTCGGCCGAGGCAATTGCAATGCTGCCGCGGCTGGTCGGGCGGCAGCTATTGACCGACATCGAAAACCCGTGAAACGGATCCGGCTGCATCATGCGCCGGGTTTCCACATCCCGGGTGGTGTAACTGGCCGGGTTGAAATACAGCTGTAGATCCGGCATGGCCTGGCCAGGTTCAACGGCGACGAAGCCACCCGCCTGGTTGACACCCATGGACAGCGGACCGCGGCGCGACCAGGCGAACTGCAGCGCTGCACGCAGCTTGCCGTGCCAGGGCCGGAGCACATCATTCAAGGTCGGCACCCGAGCGCGGTAGGTGTGGGTAATGTGCAGGTGATCCTGCAGACCCTGGCCGACCCAGGGCAGCTCAACCAGGACCGGCAAACCGTGCCGCTTCAACAAAGCGGCGTCACCCATCCCGGAGAGCTGCAGCAGCTGCGGCGAGTTGATCGCGCCACCGCACAGAATCACCTGCCGGGCGCTCGCCTGCAGGGTCTGACCGTCCCGCCGGTACTCGACGCCGACCGCACGCTGGCCCAGCATCAGCACACGGGTCGCATGGCAATGCTGTTGCAGGCACAGGTTGCCCCGATGCAGTGCCGGGTGCAGATAGGCGCTGGCGGTCGACGCGCGCCAGCCCAGGCGGGTTGTCACCGGATAGATACCCACGCCTTGCAGCGAAGGGCCGTTGAAGTCACGGTTGTCGACGTAACCCAGTGCGCGTGCAGCGGCCAAAAAATGTCCGCACAGCGGATGCACACGATCGTTTATCCGCGCCACTGTCAGTGGGCCGCCAGAACCATGGTGCGGCGACGGGCCATCGTCATGGTCCTCCGCCCGCAGGAAGAACGGCAGCACGTCGTCCCAACCCCAACCTGGGTTGCCACCGGCCTGCCAGGCGTCAAAGTCCTGCGGCAGGCCGCGCACATAGACCATGGCGTTGATCGATCCGGATCCGCCCAGCAGCTTGCCACGGGGCCAATAGCAACTACGCCCGTGCAGCGCCGCCACAGGCTGCGTCTGGTACATCCAGTTGACCGCCGGGTCGCGAAACGTGCGCGCATAACCGATCGGCAATCGCACCCACAAGCGCCGGTCGCTGCCGCCGGCCTCGAGCAGCAAAACCTTGTGCGACGGATCGCTGGATAGCCGAGCGGCCAGCACACAGCCGGCCGATCCGGCGCCGACGATGATGGTGTCCCAGCTGGCCATGGCGCCCGAGTGTCGCCCTGCTGCCTGCCGCACGCAAGCGCGACGTGCGGACGTTACGCGGTCGGACCGAATCCAAGCTCGAGCGACACGCCAAATTCCCGCGCGGCATCGAGCACGGTCGCCAACTGATCGTGGGCGTAGGTGCTGAAAACATAGATGTCGAACCGGTCAGCGCCGCGCCGATGCAAGGTGCACGGCACATGGTGGTGACCGGTGAGGCGCAACTCGCCAACCGGGAAAATCGCCTCGCGCAGGTCGAGCGCAAACAACTTGGACAAGCTGGCCCGGCAGTGGTCGCCTTCGATCCGGATGCGGCAGCGCGCATGACCAAGGTCGGTGACTGAACCGACTTCGACCGGGACATGGCGGCGCAAGTCCGCGGCCGTCGGCGCACCGGTGCCACTCACCAGCATGAACTCGTGCGGGCCGGTGCGCATCAGCAAGCCCTGCGCCAGTTCGATCACCTGCCCGGTGCGGCCGGGCGGCGCCTTGGCCAGCAGCGACAAGCCACTGGCCAGCGCGCGCTCAAGGTCTGCGGTGGCGGCCGGCCAGGTCGCCATCAGCAACACGCCCGGCAGCGTCTCGGCACGCAGGCGTACGCCGACATGGCCGGTGGCGGATGCCTGGGCGCCTGCCACATGACCTTCGAACGGGCTGCGATGCAAGGCTGTTGCGGCCATCGCGTCTGCGTCGGATTCAAACACGGTAGCGCTCCCCCTGCTGGTCCAGGAAACACGGGTCGACGACCCGCAGCCGGTATTGCCGTCCGTGCACCGGCGAAGCGGCGATCACCTCCTGGCCGATATGGTGGGTGCCGCCCTGGAGCAGGCCCAGTGCAATTGCCTTGCCCAGCGTAGGACTGAACGTGGTCGACGTGACATGGCCACGCCCATGTCCCTGTATGGCGTCGGTGCTGAAGAACAGGATGGCGCCGTTGTTCGGCGGCTCTTTTGCATCCACCGCCTCCAGCCCGACCAGGGTCGGGCGATCGTCGCGCACCAGGTTTTCGCTGCGCTTGAGCGCCCCGCCCCAGAACGGTTTGACCGTGCTGGCCATCTTGCCCATGCCCATGTCATCGAGCGTGGTGCGGCCGTCCATTTCGGAGCCGACCACATGGCCTTTTTCGATGCGCAGCGAACCCAATGCCTCCAGCCCGTAGGGGCGCAGGTTCCAAGGTTTGCCCCGCTCTATCAGATGCTCCCAGATGCGGCGGCCGAAGTGGGTCGACGTGTAAACCTCGTAGGCCAGCTCACCCGAGAAGGTCAGCCGGATGATGCGCACGCGGATGCCCGCAAGCGGCCCACCCAAATCGGCGTCGCGCAGGCCCATGTGGCCGAGCGTCTCGGTACGGAAATCGATATCCGGAAATGCCGCCATCAGCACGTCGCGCGACTTCGGCCCGGCAATGCTCATGGCCGCCCATTGATCCGACACCGACGCCACCGTCACGCGCAGATCGGGCCAGACCACCTGCAGCAGGAACTCCAGATGCGACATGACCCTGGCCGCCTGCGCGGTGGTGGTGGTCATGAAAAATTCCGTTTCGCCAATGCGGCTCGTCGTGCCGTCGTCCAGGACGATGCCGTCTTCACGCAACATGAATCCGTAGCGCGCCTTGCCCACCGGCAGCTTGGCGAAACCGTTCACGTAGACACGGTTCAGCAACTCGGCGGCGTCCGGACCCTGCACGTCGATCTTGCCCAGCGTCGACACATCGGCGATACCGACCTGCTCGCGCACGAACACCATCTCCGCCCGGTAGGCCTGGGACAGACTCTCGCCATGACCGTGGTACCACAGCGGACGCTTCCACGCCCCGGCCTCCATCATGTCGCCGCCGTTGGCCACATGCCAGTCATGCATGGCCGTGCGTCGTACCGCCGCCAGGTGGCCGCGCACACTGCGACCGGCCAGCACGCCGATGGTCACCGGCGTGTAGGGCGGACGAAAGGTGGTGGTGCCGACCGCGTCCATCCCCAGCGAACGTTTCGCCGCCATGATGGCCAGCGCGTTGAGGTTGGACGTCTTGCCCTGATCGGTCCCCATACCCAGCGTGGTGTAGCGCTTGAGATGCTCCACCGCGCGGTAGCCCTCGCGGTGCGCCAGATCAATGTCGTCCACCGTCACGTCGTTCTGGAAGTCGACAAAGGCCTTGCCCGCGCGTTTGCCCCCAGGGATGGGTGCGGCGGCGACAAACGCCATCGACATGCCGGCGTCGGACGGCAGCTCAGGGCCATGTCCGACCAGGCTTTTGCCGAGGTGGGATGCCGCCAGTTGCGCAGCCTCCCAGCCGCTGGCAACGGCCTGGGCGAAATCCTGGCAACCCACCATGGCACCGGCACCTGCGTGGCCGGCGTCGAAACCGCCGGGCACAAAGGTGCCTAGATCGGCGCGATAGCTCGGCTTGATGCCGCGGTGCGAGGTCAGATGCACGCTGGGCGTCCAGCCGCCGGACATCGCCACCAGATCGACATCTTGTGTACGCGCCGCGCCTGTGACCTTCCCCTGGCTTATGTCGAACGGCACCAGGGTGCAGCTGCGCACCCGTTTCCCGCCAGTCACTGCCGACACGGCGGTGGCCGGCAGCAGCTCGATACCCACCGCAGCCGCCTGCGCCTGCATGTGCGATCCGACCGATGGCCGCAGATCGGCGACACAGACCTTGGCACCGCTGCGCGCCAGCGCGATCGCATCACCGTAAGCCACATCGTTGTTGACGGCGAACACCGCCTGCCGACCGGGCCTGACCGCATAACGATTGACGTAGCTGCCCACGGCACCGGCGAGCATGACACCCGGGGTGTCATTGCCGGCAAACACCAGCGGCCGCTCCAGCGCGCCGCAGGCCATGATCACATGGCCTGCACGCAGGATATGCAGGCGCTGGCGCGGCACGCCTTGCTTGGCATCGGCCTGGCCCGGTGCGGTTCGCTCAGTCACACCGACAGTGTTGCCGTCGTAAAGCCCGAACGCGCTCGCACGCGTCAGCAGTTGCACCCGGCCGGTGGCTTTGAGCTCGGCCAGCACACGGGTCAACCACTGCGCCTGGGCGCTGTTGGACGGCTGCCCCAGCACGCTGCCACCGGGCAAAAAATCCTGCTCGACGATCGTCACATCCAGCCCGCTGCGCGCAGCGCCCAGCGCCGCACTCAGTCCGGCCGGTCCCGCGCCGACCACCAGCACATCGGCGAAACCCTGTTGCCAGTCGTAGCGCTCCGGGTCCGCCAGGGTCGTGGCCGCGCCCAGCCCGGCCGCCTTGCGGATGAAATGCTCGTAGAACATCCAGGCCTTGCGCGTCGGGCCCATGAAGGTTTTGTAATAGAAGCCGGCAACAAAAAACGGTGACAACAGCGAATTGACCGCCATCAGGTCGAACTGCACGGACGGCCAGGCGTTCTGCGAACGGGTGTGCAGACCGTATTGCAGCTCGAGCACCGTTGCGGCGATATTGGGTTCCTGCCGCGCGCCACTGCCGACCGTCAGCAGGGCGTTGGGCTCTTCGACGCCGGCGGCCATGATGCCGCGCGGCCTGTGGTATTTGAACGAACGTGCCACCAGCGGCATGTCGTGCGCCAGCAGCGTGGATGCCACCGTGTCGCCGGCATATCCGGTCAGCGGCCGGCCATCGTGCGTGAGGGAGACGGATTGTGTGCGGTCGATCCTGCCCCCCGTCGGGATCCGGTTGACGCCGCCAATATCAGGCGCGGCGCTCATGCCTTTGACCTTTCGCGCGCTGGCATCACGGCCAGGATGTCATGGCTGACCGTGTGGCGGCGCACCACCAGCCAGCGCCTGCACGCCAGCGTGTGTTGCCAGAATTCCAGATGTTCACCCTTGGGGTTGTCGCGCATGTAGACGGCCTCGACCCAGGCGTCGTGGTGTTCTTCGCCCAGCGGCGGATACGTCTTTGTGGCGTCGCCGAAGTAGCTGAACTCGTCGTGGTCGCGTTCGCCGCAATAGGGACAATGGATTCGAAGCATCGCGCGTCCTATTGCAGATGGTTGTACGGACCGTAACCGGCCTCGTCGGCATACCGACCCCGGGCAAAGCGGTCCATCGTGAAGCCGGCGTTGTAGTCATGTGGCTGGTCATGGGCGATGGTGTGGGCGAAGCACCAGCCCGACGCGGGTGTCGCCTTGAAGCCACCGTAACACCAGCCCCCGTTGAGGTACAGGCCATCAACCGGCGTCTTGGTAATGATCGGACTGCCGTCCGGCGTCATGTCCATGATGCCGCCCCAGTGGCGCAGCAGGCGCAGGCGCGAGGCAAACGGAATCAGGCTGGCCAGGCCTTGTGCTGTCTCGGCCACATTGGGCAGGTTGCCGCGTTGCGCATAGCTGTTGTAGCGGTCCAGGTGACCGCCGAACACCAGCCCGCCCTTGTCCGATTGCGAGACATAGAAATAGGTTGCCGACCAGACCACGACATGGTGCACCACCGGCTTGATCGACTCGGTCACGAAGGCCTGCAGCACATGGCTTTCGATCGGCAGGCGCAGGCCGGCCATTTGCGCCAGCACCGAGGTGTGACCGGCCACGGCGACACCCACCTTGCCGGCACCGATGTCGCCGCGACTGGTCTTGACGCCAACGATGCGTTCACCCGCCCAGATGTAGCCCTGCACTTCGCAGTTCTGAATGATGTCCACACCCAGCTGATCGGCCGCCCGCGCATAACCCCAGGCCACGGCGTCATGGCGCGCGGTGCCGGCATCGGGTTGCAGCATGCCGCCGTAGATCGGGAACCGGGCCTGCGATGAAAAATCCAGGTACGGCGCTTCCTTCTGCACCTGCTCGCGGGTCAGGATGTCGGCTCGGATACCGTTCAGTCGCATGGTGTTGGCGCGACGCACCAGGCCGTCGAGTGCTGCCTGCGAGCAGGCGGCGAACAGGTATCCGCGCGGCGAGAACATCACGTTGTAGTTGAGGTCTTCGGACAGGTCGCGCCACAGCGACATCGAATGCTCGTAGAACTGCGTGTTCTCGCGCATCATGTAGTTAGAGCGCACGATGGTCGTGTTACGGCCTACATTGCCCGACCCGATATTGCCCTTCTCGAGGATCGCGACGTTGCGGATGCCATGGTTGCGCGCCAGGTAATAGGCGGTGGCCAGCCCATGGCCGCCACCGCCGATGATGACGACGTCGTAATTTTTCTTCGGCTTGGGATCGCGCCAGGCGCGCTCCCACTTCTGATGTCCGCTCAGTGCGTTCTTGAACAGCGACCAGGCCGAATACCGCTGGGTCATGCCTACATCCTCATCCGCAGCGCCTGCGGATCGAACGGCGGTTCGGTCTGCAGCCGCGCTGGACGACGCTCGCCCAGGATCTCGATCTCCAGCTGCATGTCCGCGCGGACCAGTTCGGTCGGGATGTACCCTTGCGCCAGCGACTGGTCGACGCCATGGCCGTAGCCGCCTGACGTGACCCAACCTACGACCTTGCCGTCGAGCCAGATCGGCTCGTCGCCCATCACGTCGGTATCGGTCGCATCGACCTGCATGCAGATGCGGGTGCGCTTGGGTCCGTTCTGCTTTTCTTTGAGCGCAGCGGCCTTGCCGATGAAGTCGGGTTTATCCAGCTTGATGAACCTATCCAGTCCGGCCTCGAACGGGCCATAAATCGGGCGGAACTCGCGGAACCAGGTGCCAAAATGCTTTTCCAGCCGCAAACAGAGCAAGGCACGCATGCCGAAATTCTTCAGGCCCAGATCGGCACCGGCATCCATGATGCTCTGGTACAGGCGGCGCTGGTACTGCGGCGCCACCCAAATCTCGTAGCCCAGATCACCGGTATAGGTGACGCGGTTCACCTTGGCGCGCACCGTGGCCACTTCCATTTCGCGGTAGTCCATGAACTTGAACGCGGCATTGGACACGTCGTCGTCGGTCAGGCGTTGCAGCAGTTCGCGCGCCCTCGGCCCGGCAATCGACAAGCCGATGAGCTTCATGCCGAGCGGCTCGATGCGCACCGATCCGTCTTTTGGCAAATGCTGCTCGAACCAGCGCATGTGGTAGATCTGCGCCTGGCTGGAACCCCACATCATGTAACGATTCTCGGCCGCCTTGGCGATCGTGAAGTCGCCGATGATCTTGCCTTGCGGGTTGAGCATGGGCGTGAGCATGATGCGCCCTTGCCGGGGCATGGTGTTGGTCATCATGTGCAGCAGCCACTGCTCGGCGCCTGGCCCGGTGATCTCGTACTTGGCGAAGTTGGCGATCTCGGTCACACCCACGGCCTCGCGCACGGCCTTGCATTCGGCCTTGATCGGTTCGAAGTCATTGGAGCGACGGAACGACACCACGTCTTTCGCTTCCGTCCCTTCAGGAGCAAACCACAGCGGCGTCTCCATGCCCCAGGAGTCGCCCATCACCGCGCCCTGGGCGATCATGGTGTCGTACAGCGGCGTGGTCTGCAGCGGACGCCCCGCCGGCAACTCCTCGTTCGGGAAGCGGATGCTGAAGCGCCGCGCATAGTTCTCGCGCACCTTGGCATTGGTATAGGTCCGGGTGGCCCAGTCGCCATAACGGGCCACGTCCATGCCCCAAATGTCGAAGCCGGGATCGCCATCGACCATCCAGTTCGACAAGGCCAGACCGACGCCACCACCCTGGCTGAAGCCGGCCATGACGCCGCAAGCCGACCAGAAGTTGGTGCGCCCGCGCACCGGCCCTACCAGCGGATTGCCATCGGGCGCAAAAGTGAACGGCCCATTGATGACACGCTTGATGCCCACGTTTTCCAGCTTGGGGAAGTGACGGAACGCCACCTCGAGCGAGGGCGCGATGCGGTCCAGGTCGGGCTGCAGCAATTCCTGACCGAAGCTCCACGGTGTTTCCTTGGGTGACCAGGGCACGCAGGCTTTTTCATAGGCGCCCAGCACGATGCCCTTGCCCTCCTGGCGCAGGTAACACTCGGCGCCGAAATCGATCACATGGCCGATTTCCTTGCCGGCTTCCTTGTTGTAGGCCACCACCTCCGGTATTTCGTCGGTGACCAGGTACATGTGCTCCATCGCCAGCACCGGGAGTTCAATGCCCACCATGCGCCCCACCTCGCGCGCCCACAGGCCGCCGGCGTTGACGACATGCTCGCATTCGACCACGCCCTTGTTGGTAATCACGCGCCAGGTGCCGTCGGGCTTTTGCTCCAGACTCTCAACCTTGGTCTGGATCTCGATCGTCGCGCCGCCCAGGCGTGCGGCCTTGGCATAAGCGTAGGTGGTACCAGACGGATCGAGGTGGCCCTCGTTGGGGTCTAGCAGCGCACCCACGAAATGCTGATCCTCGATGAACGGGAAGTATTTCTTGGCCTCGGTCACCGAGATGATCTCGGTCGCCATGCCCAGGTAGCGCCCCTTGGCCACCGTGGTCTTGAGGAATTCCATGCGCTCGGGCGTGTCGGCCAGCATGATGCCTGCCGACAGATGCAACCCGCAGGACTGACCCGATATCTCTTCGAGTTCCTTGTACAGTCCAACGGTATAACTCTGCAGCATCGCGACGTTCGGGTCGCCGTTGAGTGTGTGGAACCCCCCGGCCGCATGCCATGTAGAGCCGGACGTGAGCTGGTCGCGCTCGAGCAGCAAAACGTCGCTCCAACCCTTCTTGGTCAGGTGGTACAGGACCGAACATCCCACCACGCCGCCACCAATCACCACTACCTGCGCTGTCGTCTTCACGATTCGGGATCCTTCTGTTTCACGTTGTTGATGCTGCCGCACGTGGTGCATGTCAGGGCTCGGCGGCGTTTCCGCGATCTGTCCCGATTATTCCGCGCAATGGCGCCGGTGGCGATAGGGCGGCAAAACCTGGCCTGCCCCCGCTGCAGCTGCATCACACTGCAGCGCCGCTTGCTAGCTCCCGTGCGCATTGCACACCATGCCCTGCGCATCGATATATCAGAAGTCGGTGGGCACGCCACCCTCCTGTTTGCGTCGGGCGACAAAGGCGTCGAGTTCCTCCTCGATGGCTGCATCCATCGGCGGACGCTCATATGCAGCCAGTTCCTTTTGCCACACGGCATGGGCCTTTTGCAACGCAGTTGGGCTGCCCGCTTCCTGCCAGGTCTCGAAATTACGCCAGTCCGAGACGATGGGCGAGTAGAAGGCGTTCTCGAAGCGTTCCAGAGTATGTGCAGCGCCAAAGTAGTGGCCACCCGGGCCGACCTCGCGTATGGCGTCGAGCCCCAGCCCGGCCGGGCTTACATCGAGTGGCGTCAGGAATTCGGCCACCATCTGCAACATATCGACGTCGACGATGAACTTCTCGAACGATGCAGTCAGCCCACCTTCCATCCATCCGGCCGAATGCATGATGAAGTTGCCGCCACCCTGGATCACGGCCCACAACGAGAACGCCGACTCGTAAGCCGCCTGCGCGTCTACGGCATTGGCCGCACAGACATTGGACGTGCGGTAGGGAATGCCGTACTTGCGGCACAACTGTCCACCCGCCAGTACCGCCTTCATGTACTCGGGTGTGCCAAATGCGGGGGCACCGGTCTTCATGTCCACATTCGAGGTGAAGCCGCCATATACGACCGGGGCGCCAGGGCGGACCATCTGCGTGAAGGCGATTCCCGCCAGTGCCTCGGCATTCTGCTGCGCCAGTGCGCCGGCAATCGTTACCGGCGCCATCGCGCCCGCCAATGTGAATGGCGTCAGCATGATGATCTGGTTGCGCGACGACATCTCAATGATGCCTTGCAGCATGGGTGTGTCTAGCCGCAGCGGCGAGGAACTGTTGATGATCGAGAACAGCGACGGCTCCGCCTCCATCTGCTCGCGCGAAATGCCGCGTGCGATACGGGCGATCTCCAGCCCGTCCTGGTTGCGCTCCTTGCCCAGCGAATAGACGTGGAACGGCTTGTCGGTCAGCTTGGCGATGTCCGACAGGCAGTCGAGGTGGCGCACCGAGGCATGGATGTCCACCGGTTCGACCGGATAGCCGCCACTGGCATGCACGATGTCGTAGCGCTGCGCCAGCCGCACCAGGTTGCGGAAGTCGACCTGGTTGCCGACCCGGCGACCGCCTTGCAGATCCGAACAATTGGGCGGACTGGCCACTTGCGCGAACACCAGATTCTTGCCGCCGATCTGCACGTTGCGCTCCGGATTGCGCGCGTGCAGCGTGAATTCGGAAGGGCAGGTCTTGATGGACTGCAGGATCAGGTTGCGATCGAAGCGCACACGCTCCGAGCCTTCGCGCACATCAGCGCCAGCTTTCTTCAGGATCTCGCGCGCGCCTTCATGCATGAAGTCCATGCCCATCTCTTCGAGGATGGTCAGCGATGCGTCGTGAATGGCTGATAGCTCGTCCTCCGACACCACTGGGGTGGCCGGGAATCGGTGCTTCAGGGATCGGTACTTGGTCGTGGACGGCGCAGCCCGTGCGACACCGGTGCCTCGCCCGCCTCCACGTCGTCGGCCGCCCGCGCCAGGGCTAGCTGTTTCGGTCATGCAATCGGCTCCTGAATACTGACTCTATGAATCGCAGCAGTATCCGGGCAATTCCAGCGCCGCTCGGCACCATGTTTATGGCGGGTGCTCATGAGTTCAACTCATGCACCAACATCCATCGCTTGAGAAATTCAGTCGCCTGCGCTGCCCCTAGACGGCGCAGCAGTTCATTGTTCACGGTTCACTGGCGGTTGGCCAATAACATTGGCCGTGGCATCGGTAGCGCCCCGAGGCGAATGCGGCAAGCAGAAACAACAACGCCCACCAAAAGGCGGGCGTTGTTGTCCGGTCTTTTCGACCGATGTTTGGTTGCGCGAGCAAGATTTGAACTTGCGACCTTTGGGTTATGAGCCCAACGAGCTACCAGGCTGCTCCATCGCGCGGTAAGCCGAGAGTATATCCTATTACTTAGGCCTTATCGGCCACGTCTTCAATTACTTCGTCAGCAATTTCAGTACGGTCAACCAATTCGACATAAGCCATGGGTGCATTGTCGCCAACGCGGTAGCCCATTTTCAGAATGCGGGTGTAACCACCGGGACGCGCGGCAAAACGCGGACCCAGCACGTTGAACAGCTTGGTGACGCTGTCGCGATCACGCAGACGGTCAAACGCCAGACGACGATTGGCAACCGTGGCCACTTTGGCCAGGGTGATCATCGGCTCGATAACGCGGCGCAGTTCCTTGGCTTTCGGCAAGGTGGTCTTGATGGCCTCGTGTTCGATCAACGAGTTCATCATGTTCTGCAGCATCGCCAGCCGATGTGAGCTGGTGCGATTGAGTTTGCGTAGTCCGTGTCCGTGGCGCATGGTGATTTCCTTTTAAATTTTGATGGCTAGCCGTATCAGGTACTGCCGTGTCATATGACAAGCCTCCCCTTGTGGGGGGCCCGTCAGATTATCGCTTTTCCAGTGCAGCCGGCGGCCAGCTCTCGAGCTTCATGCCCAAGTTCAGACCACGGGAGGCCAACACTTCCTTGATTTCGTTGAGTGACTTGCGACCCAGATTGGGGGTCTTGAGCAACTCGTTCTCGGTGCGCTGGATCAGGTCACCGATGTAATAGATGTTTTCGGCCTTCAGGCAGTTGGCCGAACGCACCGTCAATTCAAGTTCATCGACCGGACGCAGCAGGATTGGATCGAACTGGGTATTGCCCCGTGGCGCTGGCGCGTCGAACGCAGCCAGTTCGTTGCCCTCGAGCTGCGCGAACACCGCGAGTTGTTCCACCAGCACTTTGGCCGAAGCCCGCACGGCGTCTTCAGCCGAGATTGCGCCATTGGTCTCAATCTCGACCACCAGCTTGTCCAGGTCGGTGCGCTGCTCGACGCGAGCGCTTTCAACGGTATAGCTGACTCGCTTGACCGGAGAGAACGATGCGTCCAGAACAATGCGGCCAATCGACTTGGTGGGCTCATCGCCATGACGGCGCATCGTGCCGGGCACATAACCACGGCCTTTTTCAACCTTGATCTGCATGTCCAGCTTGCCGCCATGCGACAGATTGGCAATGACGTGGTCGGGGTTGATCACCTCGACATCGTGCGGGGTCTGGATGTCGGCCGCCGTGACGACGCCGTCACCTTCCTTGCGCAGACTCAATGTGACTTCTTCACGGTTGTGCAGCTTGAACACCACACCCTTGAGGTTGAGCAGGATGTTGACCACGTCTTCCTGGACACCATCGATCGACGAGTACTCATGCAGAACACCGGCAATCGTCACTTCGGTCGCGGCGTATCCAGGCATCGAGGACAACAGCACCCGGCGCAAAGCATTGCCCAAGGTGTGTCCATAACCACGCTCAAACGGCTCCAGGGCCACTTTGGCACGGTTGGAGCCGAGTTGTTCAACGTTGATTGCTTTGGGTTTCAGCAGATTTGTGTGCATGCAGACTTCCTCTCAATACCCCCGACTCGTTACATCGGTAAGGCTGGTGAAGACCCTGGCCCGCGGTGCCCCACGAACCAGGAACGTTTATGGGTTCCGGCTTAACGCGAGTACAACTCGACGATCAGCGATTCGTTGATGTCGGCTGCGAATTGATCGCGGTCCGGGGTCTTCTTGAAAATACCTTCGGCCTTGTCGAGGCTCACTTCAACCCATGCCGGCATGCCGACTTGTTGGGCGAGTTGCAGCGCTTCGACAACACGGTTTTGCTTCTTAGACTTCTCACGCACAGCAACCACGTCGCCGGCTTTGACGAGGTAGGACGGAATGTTGACCGACTGGCCATTCACGGTGATTGCCTTGTGCGACACCATCTGGCGCGCTTCAGCGCGGGTCGAGCCGAAGCCCATGCGATACACCACGTTGTCCAGGCGCGACTCGAGCAGGAACAACAGGTTTGCACCGGTGTTGCCACGGCGACGGTCGGCTTCTTCGAAATAGCGGCGGAACTGACGCTCCAGCACACCGTACATGCGCTTGACCTTCTGCTTTTCGCGCAGCTGAAGACCGTAGTCCGAGGTACGAGCGCCCGAAGTGCGGCCATGCTGGCCGGGCTTCGAATCAAATTTGGCCTTGTCACCAATCGCGCGGCGAGCGCTCTTGAGAAACAGGTCGGTGCCTTCCCGGCGGGAGAGTTTGGCCTTGGGGCCGAGGTAACGTGCCACTTGAGCTTCCTTTTATGTCATCTGCCGCAGAAAACTGCGGGAGCCGTCAACAGCAGTTGACGGCGGTGGGCTTGGTTGAAATCTGAAATCAGGGACGAATCCCTGCAAACAGGATCAGATCCTGCGGCGCTTCTGCGGACGGCAGCCGTTGTGCGGTACCGGTGTGACGTCGGCGATCATGTTGATCCGGATGCCGAGTGCGGCAAGGGCACGAACCGAAGATTCGCGACCAGGACCTGGGCCCTTGATTTCGACGTCCAGATTCTTGATACCTTGCTCGACCGCTGCGCGGCCAGCCACTTCGGATGCGACCTGAGCAGCAAAAGGTGTCGATTTGCGCGAACCCTTGAAGCCCTGGCCACCCGAAGAAGCCCAGGACAAAGCATTGCCCTGGCGATCGGTGATCGTGATGATGGTGTTGTTGAACGACGCGTGCACATGTGCAACGCCGTCTGCAACGTTCTTGCGAACTTTCTTGCGAACTCGTTGCGAAGCCGCGCTATTTTGTGGTTTTGCCATGGTGGTCTCTCAATCCCGATTATTTTTTCAGTGACTGCGCGGCCTTGCGCGGACCCTTGCGGGTACGGGCATTGGTGCGCGTGCGTTGGCCACGCATTGGCAGGCCACGGCGATGGCGGAAGCCCCTGTAGCAGCCGATGTCCATCAAACGCTTGATGTTCATCGTGGTTTCCCGACGCAGGTCACCCTCGATCGTGAACTGGCCAACGGCCTCACGAAGCTTTTCGAGATCCCCGTCAGTCAAGTCCTTGACCTTCTTCGAGTACGCGATGCCGCAAGCTTCACAGATCTTGCGGGCGCGGGTGCGGCCAATGCCGAAGATAGCCGTCAGGCCAATCTCGGAATGTTGGTGCGGCGGAATATTGATACCAGCGATACGTGCCATGTTCGTCCTCTAAAACTCGTGCAATTAACCCTGACGCTGCTTGTGTCGTGGATCTGTACAGATCACACGCACCACGCCCTTGCGCCGGATAATTTTGCAGTTACGGCAAATTTTCTTGACCGAAGCCGAAACTTTCATTTGGTTCTCCTAAAAACTATCTGCCGCGTTCCGCACATTCAACATGCGACCGCCCGGCGTTACGACTGTGCCCATCGGGACCGAAAACTGATCCGAACCCGTGACTTGGATGGCAGCGCATCTACCCTGCCATCCCCTTGTTGAATGGAAGGAGGCAACTGGCTCACCAGCGCTTCCTTCATACAAACTCTTTTTGCTTCCCCGCAGCCACTGCTACTCAGGAAGACTTGAAACTCGCCTTCTTCAGCAGCGATTCGTATTGCTGCGACATCAGGTAGTTCTGTACCTGGGCCATGAAGTCCATCGTCACCACCACGATGATCAACAGTGACGTACCCCCGAAATAGAACGGAACGTTGTATTTCAGAATCAGAAACTCAGGCAGCAGACACACTGCTGTGATGTAGATCGCACCGGCCAGCGTCAAACGCAGAAGGATTCGGTCAATGTACTTCGCCGTATGCTCGCCTGGCCGAATACCCGGTACAAACGCACCGCTCTTCTTCAGGTTGTCTGCCGTCTCACGGCTGTTGAACACCAACGCCGTATAGAAGAAACAGAAAAATATGATCGCCGCAGCATAAAACATAACGTAGATCGGCTGCCCCGGGGTCATTGACGATGCAATGTCCTTCAACCAGCGCATCGAGTCCCCGGTGCTCATCCAGCCCACCACCGTTGCCGGCAACAGGATGATCGACGAGGCGAAGATCGGCGGAATCACACCGGCCATGTTCAGCTTGAGCGGCAGGTGCGACGATTGACCGCCATACACCTTGTTGCCCACCTGACGCCGCGCATAGTTCACCAGGATCTTGCGCTGACCACGCTCCACGAACACCACGAAATACGTCACCAGCACCACCAGCAGCACGATGAACAGGGCGATCAGGATGCTCATTGCACCGGTACGCACCAACTCCATCAGGCCACCCAGCGCACTGGGCAGATTCGCCGCGATGCCGGCAAAAATCAGGATCGAAATGCCATTGCCCAAACCGCGCTCGGTAATTTGCTCACCCAGCCACATCAGGAACATCGTTCCCGCTGTCAGCGTGAAAACCGCTGTCACCCGGAAACCCATGCCCGGAGAGATCACCAGACCGGCCGAAGCCTCGAGCGCCACCGCAATTCCGAGCGACTGGAACAATGCCAGACCCAAGGTGCCGTAACGCGTGTACTGCGTGATCTTGCGACGCCCCGCTTCGCCTTCCTTCTTGATCTGCTCGAAGGTCGGCACCACGTAGGTCAGCAACTGCATGATGATCGATGCCGAGATGTACGGCATGATCCCCAACGCAAAAATCGTGAACCGGGAGAGTGCACCACCTGACATCAGGTTGGCCATCCCCAGGATGCCACCCTCCTGGCCCTTGAAGAATTGCTGCAGCTGGGCAGGATCGATTCCCGGAACCGGAATATGCGCACCGATCCGATAGACGACCAGCGCCAGCAGCAAAAACATCAGCCGACGACGCAGGTCGCCGTATTTGCCGGTTTTTGCCAGTTGAGCCGCGTTTGTTGCCACGTGGTATTACCTGTCTCGTACCTAAAATCAGCCGACGCTGCCGCCAGCTGCTTCGATCGCAGCCTTGGCGCCGGCGGTCGCGCCGATACCATTGAGTTTCACCGCTTTGGTCAATTCGCCGGTCTTGATGACCTTGATGACCTTGGCCATCTGGGGAACCAGACCGGCTTGCTTGAGGCTCAGCAGGTCGACTTCAGCCGCACCGAGCACCTCGAGGGTGGTCAGCGTGATTTCCGCATTGAACTTGAGCAGTTGCGACTTGAAGCCCCGCTTGGGCAAGCGACGCTGCAACGGCATCTGGCCGCCCTCGAAGCCCACCTTGTGGTAGCCACCTGCGCGCGACTTCTGACCTTTGTGGCCACGACCTGCGGTCTTGCCCATGCCTGATCCGATGCCGCGGCCAACGCGACGTTTCGCGTGTTTTGAGCCGTCAGCCGGCTTGATGCCATTGAGTTCCATCATCATTCCTCGTCAGTTGGCGACGGCACCGGCCAAAAGGCGGCACAGATCCGTCGATCCATCAAAAATCACAATACTTTGACCAGGTAACTGATCTTGTTGATCATCCCGCGAACTTCCGGCGAGTCTTTCAACTCGCTGGTGCTGTTCACTTTGCGCAGACCCAGGCCGCGCACGGTCGCACGATGCGATTCCTGGCAACCGATCGGGCTACGAACCAGTTGAACCTTGATGGTTTGTTGTGTCGTCATTTGCAATCCCTCAATCAGACAAACAGCTCTTCAACGCTCTTGCCACGTTTGGCGGCCACTTCGGCCGGTGTGGTGGAAACCCGCAGGGCGTCCAGCGTTGCACGAACCATGTTGTAGGGGTTGGACGAACCATGGCTCTTGGCCACAACGTCCGTGATGCCCACAACTTCGAAAACCGCGCGCATTGGGCCGCCGGCAATGATGCCAGTACCCTTGGGGGCGGGCATCATGATCACGTTGGCCGCGCCATGATGGCCGGAAACGCGATGCTGCAAAGTTCCGTTCTTCAACGTGACCTTGATCATGTTGCGGCGCGCTTCTTCCATCGCCTTTTGTACGGCTGCAGGCACTTCCTTGGATTTGCCCTTGCCCATGCCGACCCGACCATCGCCGTCACCGACCACAGTCAATGCGGCAAAACCCAGAATACGACCACCCTTGACGACTTTGGTCACGCGGTTGATCGCGATCATCTTCTCGCGCAGGCCGTCTTCAGGCCCTTCAGACTTGCCCTGCATCTTCGCTTGCATTCGTGCCATATTAGGTTCCGATCTTCTTAAAACTGCAGGCCGGCTTCACGCGCGGCATCGGCCAGCGCCTTGACGCGACCATGGTAGGCAAAACCCGAACGGTCGAAGGCGACCTTCTCGACGCCGGCTGCCTTGGCTTTTTCGGCCACACGCTTGCCAACGGCTTGCGCCGCGGCGGTGTTGCCACCCTTGCCATTGCCGCCCAGGGCGGTGCGCACTTCGGCTTCCGCCGTCGACGCGCTGGCCAGGATCTTGGCGCCATCGCCAGAAATAACGCTGGCGTAGATATGCAGGTTGGTGCGATTCACCGTCAGACGGGCCACGCCCTGGGTCGCGATGCGAATCCGGGTCTGGCGCGCACGGCGCAGGCGCTGTTCTTTCTTGGTCAACATCATGCTGCCCCTTACTTCTTCTTGGTTTCTTTGATCGTGATCTTCTCGTCCGAATAACGGATTCCCTTGCCCTTGTAGGGCTCGGGCGGACGAACAGCGCGAATCTCGGCGGCGATCTGGCCGACACGTTGACGGTCGGCACCTTTGATCACAACTTCGGTCGGGGTTGGCGTCGCCACGGTGATGCCAACCGGCATATCCATATTGACTGGATGCGAGTAACCAACGGTCAGGTTCAGCTTGGCGCCCTGCGCCTGAGCCTTGTAACCCACACCGACCAGGTTGAGCTTGCGCTCGAAGCCCTTGCTCACACCCACCACCATGTTGTTCACCAGCTGACGCATGGTGCCCGACATGGCATTGGCGGCCCGCGAATCATTCGCAGGGGCAAAGGTCATTTTGCCGGCGTCAAGCTTGACGTCGACCAGTACGTTGCGAGTCAGTTGCAGCGCGCCGCCAGTGCCCTTGACGCTGATCTGGTCAGCCTGGATGGACACATCGACACCAGCTGGAACGACCACTGGCATTTTTCCTATACGGGACATATTCTGTTTCTCCTCAGTGCAACGCCATCAGGCGACGTAACACAGGACTTCACCACCGACGCCGGTGGCACGTGCCTTGCGGTCGGTCATGACGCCAGCCGGGGTGGTGACAATCGCCACACCCAGACCGTTCTGCACCTGCGGAATCGTTCCCTTGCCACGGTAAACCCGCAGCCCAGGACGACTCACACGCTCGATACGCTCGATCACCGGGCGACCAGCGTAGTACTTCAGGACAATTTCCAGTTCGGATTTTCCTGCGTCGGACTTGACGGTAAAACTGTCGATATAGCCTTCGTCTTTCAATACCTGTGCGATAGCAATCTTCACTTTGGAGGACGGCACCGACACGGTGGACTTGGCGACCATTTGCGCATTACGAATGCGCGTCAACAGGTCCGCAATGGGATCACTCATGCTCATGTTTATCTCTCCTAGCGCTTACCAGCTGGCCTTGGTGACGCCGGGGATTTCACCGGCGAGGGCCATTTCACGCACTTTCGCGCGCGCCAGACCGAAGTGCTGGAACGTGCCGCGGGGGCGGCCGGTAATGGAACAACGATTGCGCTGGCGCGTGGGGTTCGCGTTGCGCGGCAGTTTTTGCAACGCCAGGCGGGCAACTGCACGCTCGTCGTCTGTGCGCTTGGCATCATTTGCGATGCCTTTGAGTTCCGCGTGTTTTTTCGCGTACTTGGCAACCAGTTTGTCGCGCTTGCGTTCGCGCTCGATCAAAGCCATTTTAGCCACGTGTCACCTCAGTTCTTGAACGGAAAACGGAAGCCTGCGAGAAGTGCCTTGCACTCTTCGTCCGACCGGGCCGTTGTGGTGATGCTGATATTGAGGCCACGCAAGGCGTCAACCTTGTCGTACTCAATCTCAGGAAAGATGATCTGCTCCTTGACGCCGATGTTGTAGTTGCCACGACCGTCGAATGCACGACCGGAGATACCACGGAAGTCACGCACCCGGGGCAGCGCCACGGTGACGAAACGGTCCAGGAACTCGAACATCTGTACGCCGCGCAGCGTGACCATGCAACCAATCGCCTGGTCTTCCCGGATCTTGAATCCGGCGATCGCCTTCTTGGACTTGGTAACCACCGGCTTCTGGCCGGCAATCTTGGTCAGGTCGGACACGGCGTTGTCCATGACCTTCTTGTCGGCCACGGCCTCGCTGACACCCATGTTCAGCGTGATCTTGGTCAGACGCGGGACCTGCATCGGGGACTTGTAGCCAAACTTGACCATCAGTTCCGGAGCGACTTTCTCGCGATAGTGTTTTTGCAGACGTGCCATGCTCATGCCACCTTGATTTCTTCGCCGCTGGACTTGTAAACGCGTACGCGCTTGCCATCAGCCAACAGCTTGATGCCGACACGGTCGGCTTTGCCGGATACGGCGTTGAAAATTGCCACGTTCGACTGGTGAATCGGCATGTTCTTTTCAACAATGCCACCGGTCGTACCCTTGAGCGGATTGGGCTTGGTGTGTTTCTTCACCAGGTTGATGCCCTCAATCAGCACATGGGAGTCATCCTTGCGCAGCGTGATCTTGCCGCGCTTGCCTTTGTCGCGCCCTGCGAGCACGATGACTTCGTCGCCTTTGCGAATCTTGTTCATGGCCTGTTCCCTTACAAAACTTCTGGAGCGAGAGACACGATCTTCATGAACTTCTCGGTCCGCAGCTCACGCGTCACCGGTCCAAAGATGCGGGTGCCGATCGGCTCGAGCTTGGCGTTGAGCAGCACGGCGGCATTGCCGTCGAACTTCACCAGCGAGCCATCGCTGCGGCGAATGCCCTTGGCGGTACGCACCACCACGGCACTGTAGATCTCACCTTTTTTGACACGGCCACGCGGGGCGGCCTCTTTGATGCTCACTTTGATGACATCGCCTACGCTGGCGTAGCGACGCCTGGAGCCGCCAAGCACCTTGATGCAAAGGACGGATTTGGCGCCGGTATTGTCAGCGACGTCCAATCGGGTTTCAGTCTGGATCATTTATGTATTTCCCAACTTGCACCTGTTGCCAAGCCTCTCCGGTTTCCCGTCAAAGCCCCATACAAGCCAGTCTTGGGCCCGTCGTCCGCGGCGTGAACCACTCACACCGCCTCCGTTGGGCAGATTCTTGTTCGCTGTTTTAAGAGCGAAGCCCACGATTATGCATCACGAAATAGGCATCGTCAACCGCCTGTCATGCAGGAAGCTGCAAATATTTGTCCGCCAGCGTGTTGAACGCTGCCAGTTGCGGGTCGCGGCCGGTTTCCTGCTGCAGGATCTCTGCCACTGCCGGCGCCAATTGGCGGGCCAGGGCAGCATCCAGGAACAACAGGCGCGATCGACGCGCCAGCATGTCTTCGACCGTGCGGGCAAATTCGTGACGCGCGCCGAAACGCACCATGGCTTCGGTTAATCCGGGCGCGAGTTCGCGCTCGGCCCCCGGCATGCCCAGCACCTGGGACTGCTCACTGCCATAACTGTGCAGGCCCGGCGCATCGCCGATCGAATGGAAGTCTGCCGGTGCGCCGTCACCCCCCACCAGGCGGAAGTTCGCCGTCGCACCCGCCTGACGGGCGGTCAGCAAGCCCTTGTCGAAACAGTTTTGCAACACGTCTTCGGCCATGGCCCGGTAGGTGGTCCATTTGCCACCCGTAACCGTCACCAGGCCGCTGCGGCTGACCAGCACCGTATGCTCGCGGCTCAGGCCCTTGGTGTTGTCGCCGTCGTCGTCCTGCGGCTTGACCAGCGGGCGCAGACCGACCCATACGCTGCGCACATCGTCCCGTGTCGGTGCCCGGCGCAGGTAGCGCGCCGCCTCCGACAGGATGAATTGCACCTCCTCACGGAACGGGTCCGGCTCACGTGCCAGGTCGTTGCGCGGGGTATCGGTCGTACCCAGGATCACCTTGCCCAGCCAGGGCACCGCGAACAGCACGCGCCCATCGGCCGTCTTGGGCACCATCAGCGCGGTATCGCCGGCCAGGAACGACCGGTCCACCACCATGTGCACGCCCTGGCTGGGCGCCACCATGGGCCGGGTCGGACTGCGGCCGTCCGCAGCATGGGCCTGACCGTCCTTTTGCCGCAGTTCGTCGACCCAGACACCGGTCGCGTTGATCACGCAGCGGGCCCGCAGGGCCAGCCACTGGCCGGTCTCCATGTCCTCGCACTGCAGACCGAGCACCTTGCCACCTTCACTGATCAGTTCCTGCGCGCGGCAATAGTTGACCAGCAAGGCCCCTTGCGCGGCGGCACTGCGTGCCAGCGCCAGCGCCAGACGGGCGTCATTGAACTGCCCGTCCCAATACAGCACGCCGCCCTTGAGGCCTTCAGCGCGCGCGTTGGGCAGCAACTCCAGCGCCTTGCGCCGCCCCAGGAAACGGGTCGCGCCCAAACCGGCCTTGCCGGCCAGCAGGTCGTATGCGGTCAATCCGACCCCGTAAAACGGGGTCTCCCACCAGCGATACGAGGGCATCACGAAGGGCAGCGGCTGCGCCAGATGCGGCGCATTGCTCAACAAGGTCGTGCGTTCACGCAAGGCCTCGCGCACCAGGGCGATATTGCCCTGCGCCAGATACCGTACGCCGCCATGCACCAGCTTGGTCGCGCGCGACGACGTGCCTTTGGCAAAGTCGTGCGACTCCACCAGCGCCACCTTGAAGCCGCGCAGCGCCGCGTCCAGCGCCACGCCCAATCCGGTCGCGCCACCGCCAACGATGGCTATATCAAAAGTCTGGGGGACGGCCAGCGCCGCCATCAGATCCGCGCGCACGGTAGGCCGTGCGCTCGCCGTTGCTTTACCGCTCAAGAATTCACCCAACCCTTCGCACGTTGAACCGCCTGGCGCCAGCGGGCTCGTTTGCTTGCCCGCTCATCTGCGCCCATTGTCGGCTCGAAACACCGGTCCATGACCCACTGCGCAGTCAGTTCGTCGGCCCCAGCCCAGAATCCGGTGGCCAGTCCGGCCAGATAGGCCGCGCCCAGTGCGGTGGTCTCCGTCACACGCGGGCGCACCACCGGCACGGCCGAAAAGTCAGCCTGCATCTGCATCAGTAAATCGTTGCGGCTGGCACCGCCATCGACGCGCAGTTCGCGCAGCGCAATACCCGAGTCTGCGGTCATCGCGGCGAACACGTCGGCACTTTGCAGCGCGATCGACTCCAGCGCCGCCCGTGCCAGATGCGCGCGGGTGGTGCCGCGGGTGATGCCCACCATGGCACCCCGGGCATGGCCGTCCCAGTCCGGCGTGCCCAGGCCGGCAAATGCCGGCACCAGATACAGGTCCTGCGTGTCAGGCACCTGCTCCGCCAGCGCCTGCACCTGATCCGCCGACTCGATGATGCCCAGTCCATCGCGCAACCACTGGATCGCCGCGCCCGCGACAAACACCGAACCCTCGAGCGCATACGCAGCGTGCGCCGGCTCCGGTCTTGCGCCGGGTCCGACCCAGGCGACCGTGGTCAACAGCTTGTTCCGGCTGGCAACCGCCGTGGCGCCGGTGTTCATCAGCATGAAGCAGCCGGTACCGTAGGTGTTCTTGGCCATGCCCGGGGAAAAACAGGCCTGCCCGAACGTTGCGGCTTGCTGGTCACCCGCCATGCCACCGATCGCGATTGCGCCACCGAACAGCTCCGGGTCGGTTTCTGCGAGCACGCCGCTGCACGGCACGACCTGCGGCAGCAGCGATGGCGGAATATCAAACAGGGCCAGCAGTTGCGGGTCCCAGCGCAAGGTATGGATGTTGAACAACAGCGTGCGCGAGGCATTGCTGGCGTCGCTGATATGGCTGCGCCCGCCGGTAAGGTTCCAGACCAGCCAGCTCTCGATCGTGCCAAAGGCCAGTTCGCCCTTGTCTGCCCGCGCCCGCGCGCCCGGCACATGGTCGAGCAACCACTGCAGCTTGGTGCCGGAAAAATAGGCATCGAGCAGCAATCCAGTCTTCTTCTGGATCATGGCCTGATGCCCGGCAGCGCGCAGCGCATCGCACTGGGTCGCCGTACGGTGGTCCTGCCAGACAATCGCGTTGGCCACCGGTTCGCCCGTCTTGCGATCCCACAAGACCGTGGTTTCCCGCTGGTTCGTGATGCCGATCGCAGCGACATCGGCAGCCGCAACACCGGTCTTCTTCAGTACCTCGCGGGCCATCGACAACTGCGAGCGCCAGATCTCGCGCGCATCGTGCTCGACCCAGCCGGACTGCGGAAAATACTGGCGCAACTCCTGTTGGGCCACCGCAACCACCTGTCCGGCCCGATCAAACAGGATGGCCCGGGAGCTGGTCGTGCCCTGATCAAGTGCAAGAATATATGGCATAGGTGCGAAGATTACCCGAAGCGCCGACTCCAAATCCGCAGCGCAGAACAAATCACGAAGGACATCATGAACCGGCAAATCGCATTCATCGGCGGGGGCAACATGGCCAGCGCCATCATCAACGGCATGGTGGAACAAGGTTTCCCCAAGAGCCAGATCATGGTCGTCGAGCCCTGGCAGGAGGCTCGCGACAGACTCAAGGCCCAATTCGACCTGCAGGCACACGAGGCCGCCGGCGCATATCTGTCGAAGGCCGACATCGTGGTCTGGGCCGTCAAACCGCAGACATTCAAGGACGCGGCGCAGCAGGCACCGTTTTTCGCGGCCAAGGCGCTGCACCTGAGCGTGGCTGCCGGCATCCCCAGCGACAGCATCGCCAAGTGGCTGTCCACCGAGCGCGTAGTGCGCGCCATGCCCAATACGCCGGCACTGATTGGCAAGGGCATCACCGCCTTGTACGCCCGACCCGGCATCACCGACGACGATCTGCACGAAGTCGCGCAGATCGTCAAGACCACCGGCGAGTTTATATGGGTCGACAAGGAGGAGCAGCTTGACGCCGTGACCGCCTTGTCCGGCTCGGGTCCGGCCTATATGTTCTTCTTCATGGAAGCCATGACCGAGGCCGGCGCCAGCATGGGCCTGACCCGCGAGCAGGCCTACAAGTTGAGCGTGGCGACGTTCATCGGCGCCGGCGAGCTGGCCCGCTCGTCCAACGAACCGCCGGAGATCCTGCGCCAGCGGGTCACGTCCAAGGGCGGCACCACGCATGCCGCCATCACGTCGATGGAGGCATCGAACATCAAGCCCCTGTTCCAACGCGCGCTGCACGCTGCCCGCACACGGGCACAGGAACTCGGCCAGGAGTTTGGCGGCACCTGACGCCGCGCGCTGCCCGCTCAGGGCAGTGCGTAAGACACGGCAATGCCAGAAAAAACGGCGAAACCGACCCAATGGTTGAGCCGGAATGCCTTGAAACAGGCGTCGCGCTGGCGTTCGCGGATCAACCAACCGTGCCACACGGCCTGCGCTGCAGCGGCGGCCATGCCGGCGGCCATCCAGCCGGAGCCGGTCAGGGGCCATGCCAAGGCGGTCCACATCACCAGGTGGATGGCATAAAAAGCCATCACCGCCGCCACATCGAAACGTCCCAGCGTGATGGCCGAAGTCTGGATGCCGATGCGCAGATCGTCGTCACGGTCGACCATCGCGTATTCCGTGTCATAGGCCAGCACCCAGAACAGGTTGCCCAGCAGCAGCCACCAGGCCAGAGCCGGCACCGCGCCGTGCAGCGCGGCCCATCCGACCACCTCCGAACCGCGCACCGCGGCAAATGCCATCGGAATCCCGAAGCTGAAAGCCACGCCGAGCACCGCCTGCGGCATGGAGAAAAAGCGCTTCGAATAAGGGTACACCAGCGTGACCAGCAAGGCGGCGAAGGACAAGGCCACGGTCAGGCGGTTGGTCGTCAGCACCAGCGCGAAGGCCGCCAGCGCCAGCACCCCACCCACCGCCAAGGCCTCACGCACCGACACCGCGCCGCTGGTGACCGGACGCTGAGCCGTGCGCTTGACGTGTTTGTCGAATTCGCGGTCGGCCACATCGTTGATGCAACAGCCTGCACTGCGCATCAGGACGGTGCCGAGCGTGAAGACCGCCACCAAATGCCAGCCCGGGAATCCTCCGGCAGCCAGCCACAAGGCGCTGAGCGTAGGCCAGAGCAACAATAGCCAGCCGGCGGGGCGGTCCCAGCGAATCAGTTGCAGATACAGCCGCAGACGGCCGGCCATGGTGTTGGCACTCATGTCAGATTCCAACCCCGATCGGCGCCTTCAGGCCTGGCCAGGCTACCACTGCGCTCACGACAAGCGTTTGACCCCGGGCAACTCGCAGGCATACACCGCGTTGCGCAGGGCCGCGATCGCCTCGTAGCGCGTGAAGCTGCGACGCCAGGCCAGCACCACGCGTCGTGTCGGCGCATTGCCTTTGCCGCCATCGACGACCGGCAGGTACTTGATGTACGGGTCTTCGTCCTTGCGCCGCGCCGGCCGGCCCGCCATGGCCAGCGACGGCACGCCCAGACGCGGCACCAGCGTCACCCCCATGCCAGCCGCCACCATGTGCTTGATGGTCTCCAGCGATGAGCCCTCGAAGCTGCGCTGAATGCCCTCGGCGGTGCCGGAAAAGCGCGCGAACTCGGGGCAGACCTCCAGCACGTGGTCGCGGAAACAATGGCCGGTGCCCAGCAGCAGCATGGTTTCGGACTTCAGTTGCTCGGCACTGACCGACTTGCCCTTGGCCAGTGCATGGCCGCGCGGCACCGCCGCTACAAACGGCTCGTCGTACAAGGGGGCAATCGCCAGTCCGGCATCGGGAAACGGCTCGGCCAGGATGGCGCAGTCCAGCTCACCGGTACGCAACATCTCGAGCAGCTTGACGGTGAAGTTCTCCTGCAGCATCAACGGCATCTGCGGCGTCATCTCAATCACATGGCGCACCAGGTCGGGCAGCAGATAGGGCGCGATGGTGTAGATGACGCCCAGGCGCAGCGCGCCGGCCAGCGGATCCTTGCCCCGCTTGGCGATTTCCCGGATGCCGGCCGCCTGCTCCAGCACCGACTGCGCCTGACGCACCACCTCTTCGCCCAAAGGCGTGACCGTCACCTCATTGGCGCTGCGTTCGAACAGTTTGAGCTCGAGCTCTTCTTCGAGCTTCTTGACGGCCACCGACAGGGTCGGCTGCGACACATGGCAGGCTTCGGCCGCCTTGCCGAAATGCCGCTCGCGCGCCACCGCGACGATGTATTTGAGTTCGGTCAGGGTCATGAGGCTATTGTCCTATGGCGTGCTACGCAAGCCGCGCGCCCGACTGTAACGCGCGGGGCGCCACGCCAACAGATCATGCCTTGAGAAACTCCGCCTTGTCACCCAGCCAGCGTGCGACATGCTGCTGCGCCAGCTCCGGGTACCGGTCGAGCATGCGGGGCGCTGCGTCGCGGGCCCACGCCAGCAGCTCGGAGTCAACCGTCAGATCGGCAAAGCGCAGCAAGGCGGCACCGGACTGGCGCGCGCCCAGGAACTCGCCGGGGCCGCGGATCTCCAGATCGCGCCGGGCGATCTCGAAACCGTCGGCTGTCTCGGCCATGGCCTTGAGCCTTGCTCGCGCCGTCTCACCCAGCCGTGGCGCGTCGCCGGTGGAATACATCAACACGCAGGCCGAGGCCGCCGCACCCCGTCCGACCCGCCCGCGCAGTTGGTGCAGCTGCGACAGGCCGAAACGCTCGGCATGCTCGACCACCATCAGCGAGGCATTGGGCACATCCACACCCACCTCGATCACGGTGGTACTGACAAGCACGCCGGTCGCGCCGCTGACAAACTGCGCCATCACCGCCTTCTTGTCGGCCGCCGGCATGCGCGAATGCAGCAGACCGACCACGACCGGCCGATCCGCAGCCGTCTGGCCGATAGCCAGGGCCGCGCTGAGCTCGGCATGGGTCTCGGTGGCATTGGCCAGATCCAGCGCTTCACTTTCCTCGATCAAAGGGCAGACCCAGTACACCTGGCGGCCCTGGGCCAGCTGGTCGCGGATGCGGGCGATCACCTCGTCGCGCCGGGCCTCATTGACCAGTTTGGTGACGATTGGCGTGCGCCCCGGAGGCAGGTCGTCGATGGTGGAGACATCGAGGTCGGCGTAATAACTCATGGCCAGCGTGCGCGGAATCGGCGTGGCGCTCATCATCAGCAGATGGGGCTCACGCTGCCGGGCCGGTTCCAGCCCATCTGCCCGCATGTCCGCGCCGACACCTGTTGTCGGCAGGACCGCCGGTGTCATCTTGCTGCGCAGCGCCAGCCGCTGCGCCACGCCAAACCGATGCTGCTCATCGATGATGGCCAGTGCCAGCTTGTGAAACACCACCTTGTCCTGAATCACCGCATGGGTGCCAATCACCAGCGCCGCCTCGCCCGACGCAATCAGTGCGTGCATGGCGCGGCGTTCCTTGGTTTTCTGGCTGCCGGTCAGCCAGGCGGTGGTGATGCCAAGCGGCTCAAGCCAGCCCAGCAGCTTGCGAAAATGCTGTTCGGCCAGAATCTCGGTGGGCGCCATCAGCGCGCACTGATAACCGCTGTCGATGCAAATGGCCGCGGCCAAGGCGGCCACCACCGTCTTGCCCGAACCTACATCGCCTTGCAACAGGCGGTGCATAGGCACGCCCTGCGCCAGGTCCAGTGCGATCTCGACGCCGACCCTTTGCTGTGCGCCGGTCAACACAAACGGCAAGGCAGCCAGCAGGCGGTCGCGCAGGCCGCCGGAGTGCGGCCGCAGCGCCGGAGAACGCAGTGCCTCGCGCGTGCGCTTGGAATGCAGCTGCGAGATCTGCTGCGCCAGCAATTCCTCCGCTTTCAGGCGCTGCCAGGCCGGATGGCTATGGTCCTCCAAGGTCGCCAGCGCCACATCGGGCGTCGGACGGTGCAAAAACACCAGCGATTGGCGCAGATCCCAGCCGGCATCACCGCCTGACCCTGCCAGCAGGTCGGCCGGAATCGTGTCGGCCAGGTCGACGCGCGACAAGGCGCCGGTCACCACCTTGCGCAGATAAGCCTGGGGCAGACCGGCACCGGTCGGATATACCGGCGTCAGGGCCGACGGCAACGCTCCGCCGGTGGCGTGCACCACCGGATGCACCATGGTCCAGCCCAAAAAGCCGCCACGCACCTCAGCGCGCAGCCGCACCCGCGCGCCGACCTCCAGCTGTTTCTGCTGCGAGGCATAAAAATGGAAGAAGCGCAGCGTGCAGGTTTCCGCCCCATCCTGTACCGTGACCAGTAACTGGCGCCGCGGCCGGAAGCTGATCTCGCTGGCGGTGACCGTGGCCTCGATCTGCACGGTCTGGCCCTCGCGCGCATCCTGCAGCCGGATCAGCCGGGTTTCGTCCTCGTAGCGCAGCGGCAGGTGCAAGGCCAGGTCGATGTCGCGCCGCAGACCCAGCTTGTCCATCGCCTTTTGCATCGGCGATTTTGCGGGTTTGACGGCGGGCGCGGTGGACATGGGACAATTCTGCCCTTTCTTGTCTCCCACTTTTCTTGGTACGGGCCCGTCCGGCCCTCAAGCACATGTCTACTCCCATCGCCGACGCGCCACGCGTCCACACCCTTTCCGATTTCGACTTCCCGCTCCCTGCGGAATTGATCGCCCAGCATCCCGCCGCACAACGCAGTGGCTCGCGCCTGCTCGATGCGCAAGGCGAGGCGCCGGTCGACCGCATCTTTCATGAGCTGCCCGAGTTGCTGCGCGCCGGCGACCTGCTGGTGTTCAACGACACCAAGGTTGTCAAGGCCCGGCTATTCGGCGAAAAGCCGACCGGCGGCAAGGTCGAGCTGCTGATCGAGCGCGTGCTCGGCGGCAACCAGGTCGCCGCGCACATGCGGGTGAGCAAGAAGCCCGAGGTCGGAACCTCGCTTGCACTGGTGGCAGCGCCCGGTCGCCATGACAACTTGCGCGCCACGCTGCTGGGGCGCTGGCCCGACGCCGATGGCGGCATGTTCCGCTTCGTGTTGTCGAACGACGCCGGCGACGACCCCCACACGCTGATGGAGCGCCATGGTCACGTGCCGCTGCCGCCGTATATCGAACACGGCGACTCCGAGCAGGACATCGCGCGTTACCAGACCGTGTTCGCGCGCCATGCGGGCGCGGTGGCGGCTCCCACGGCGGCGCTGCACTTCGACGATGCCTTGTTTGCCGCGCTGCAAGCACGCGGCATAGGCCACGCCTTTGTGACGCTGCACGTGGGCGCCGGCACCTTCCAGCCGGTCAAGACCGAGAACATCGCCGAGCACCACATGCACAGCGAGTGGTACCAGATTCCCGACGAGACGCTGCAGGCGATTGCCGACTGCAAGGCCCGCGGCGGGCGCGTGGTCGCGGTTGGCACGACCACCGTGCGCACGCTCGAGAGCTGGGCGCGCAGCGGCCAGACCCTTGGCGACACCGACATCTTCATCACACCCGGCTTCGACTTTCGGGTGATCGACCTGCTGATCACCAACTTTCACCTGCCCAAGTCCAGCCTGATGATGCTGGTCAGCGCGTTCGCCGGCTACGACCCTATTCGCGCCCTGTACCAGCACGCGATCGCGCAGCGCTACCGCTTCTTCAGCTATGGCGATGCGATGCTGCTGCGCAACCCGCACGCGACGCTGGCCGACCCCGCCGCAGCGGCTGCTGGCGGCCAGTGACGATCCGCGCATCGCGCCACAGAAACAAGACCCCATGCTGCAATTCGACCTCCTCCAGACCGACGACGCCCAGGCTGACTATGCCGGCAGCCATGCCCGGCGCGGTCGCCTGACACTGAACCATGGCGTCGTCGAGACGCCGATCTTCATGCCGGTGGGCACCTACGGCACGGTCAAGGGCGTCTCGCCGCAAAGCCTGCGCGACATGGACGCGCAGATCATCCTGGGCAACACCTTCCACCTGTGGATGCGACCGGGCCTGGACGTGGTGCAGCAGTTCGGCGGCCTGCACGCGTTCGAGAAGTGGGACAAACCCATACTCACCGACTCGGGTGGCTTCCAGGTCTGGTCGTTGGGCGAGATGCGCAAGATCTCGGAAGAAGGCGTGAAGTTCTCCTCGCCGGTCAACGGCGACAAGCTGTTCCTGACGCCCGAGATCTCGATGCAGATCCAGACCACGCTGAACTCCGACATCGTCATGCAGTTCGACGAATGCACACCGTACATCTCGGTCGAGCCCAAGACCAAGGGGCAGCTGACCACCGAGACCGAGGCGCGCCAATCGATGGAGCTGAGCCTGCGCTGGGCCGAGCGCTGCCGGGCGGAGTTCGCCCGGCTGGAAAACCCGAACGCCTTGTTCGGCATCGTGCAAGGCGGCATGTTCGAGCACCTGCGCCAGGAATCGCTGGAGCAGCTGGTGGCGATGGATTTCCCCGGTTATGCGGTGGGCGGCGTCAGCGTCGGCGAACCCAAGGACGAAATGCTGCGCATCATGGCGCACACGCCGCACCGCCTGCCCGCCCACAAGCCGCGTTACCTGATGGGCGTGGGCACACCGGAAGATCTGATCGAGGGTGTGGTGCAAGGTGTGGACATGTTCGACTGCGTGATGCCGACCCGCAACGCACGCAACGGCAGCCTGTTCACGCGCTTCGGCGACCTGAAGATCCGCAATGCACGGCACAAGGCCGATGCAAAGCCGCTGGACGAGACCTGCACCTGCTACGCCTGCGCCGGCACGTCCGGGGTCGCCTATGCGGATGGCGGGCGGGATGGCTTCTCACGTGCCTATCTGCACCATCTGGAGCGTTGCGGCGAGATGCTCAGCCCGATGCTGGCAAGCATCCACAACCTTCACTACTACCTGAACCTGATGCGCGAAGTGCGCAACGCGCTCGATACCGGCAGCTTCGGTGTATTCCGCGCACGCTTCAAGGCGGACCGCGCGCGCGGCGTCTGAGCTGACGACGCCGACCGCGGATCGCACCACGGCCCGGGTTCACTTGTCCAATTCATGACAGTACAACTCCCGCATCCGCCTTACATTGGCAGGCGGCCTTCCCGCCGGACCCAACAGGGCCATCGCCCACCATATAAGACACACCATGCAAGCCCCATCGCTCAAGGAATCCGTACACCCCGACGAGTGGCGCCTGCGCTGCGATCTGGCCGCCTGTTACCGCCTGGTGGCCTTGTACGGCTGGAGCGACCTGGTGTTCACCCACATCAGCGCCAAGCTGCCCGACTCCGTGACCGGCGGCGAGCACCAGTTCCTGATCAACCCTTATGGCCTGATGTTCGACGAGATCACGGCCTCCAGCCTGGTCAAGGTCGACATGCAGTGCAACAAGCTGCATGACTCGCCGTTCCCGGTGAATCCGGCCGGCTTCGTCATCCATAGCGCCGTGCATGACGCGCGTCCCGATGTGGGCTGCGTGTTGCACACGCACACCCGCGCCGGTGTCGCGGTCAGTGCGCAGAAATGCGGCGTGCTGCCGATCAGCCAGCAAAGCACCTTCGTGCTCGCCTCAATCGGTTACCACGACTACGAAGGCGTGGCCTTTCGCGAAGAGGAAAAACCGCGCCTGCAGGCCGACCTGGGCTCCAGCACCTTTCTGGTGCTGCGCAACCATGGTCTGCTGACCGCCGCCGCCGGCATCGCCGACGCCTTTCTCGCCATGTACACCTTCGAGAACGCCTGCCAGATCCAGATCGGCGCGCAGGCCGGAGGCGAACTGGTCAGCGTGAACCCGCAGATCGTCGCCGGCACCGCGCAGGCTCTGCGCGTGCAAACCGGCGGCCTGGGCGGCGCCTTCGTCTGGCCTTCGCTGCTGCGCAAGCTCGCGCGCAGTGCTCCGGGTCACGACGTCTGATCGGAGAAGCATGTACCCCAGGGGAACACTGTTCGGCATGACTCTGCGGCGCAGCGGGCGCAATTCGTTCCGTGCCGGTGTAGCGCCGGGCCTGCCACAATCCGGGCGGGCCGACCGGCCCCTAGAGGAGTGCTCCATTGAATCTGTCCTTGCCTATCTGGATCGGCAGCATTGCGCTGCTGATCTTTCTTGCCGGCCGCTTCGGCTTGCTGTCCGGCCGCGCGCCGCGCAAACTCGGTGTGCATGACGGCCGGCTGAAAGCGCCATCCAGGACACCCAACAGCGTGAGCAGCCAGGCCGATCTTTGGTCCGAGCATCCTCGCCGCACACACGCGCATATCGATCCCTTGCCGTTGAGCGGTGATGGTCCCGGGACGATGGAGCGGCTGCACACCATCGCCGCAGCGATGCCGGGCGCCACGGTGGTCGAGTTCCGCGAAGACTATCTGTACGTGCGTTTTCAAACGCCCTGGCTGCGTTTTGTCGACGACGCCGAATTCTGGCTCGACCCCAAGGCCAATGTGATTCAGCTGCGTTCGGCGTCGCGCATCGGGCGGCGCGACTTCGACGTCAACCGCAAACGTCTGGAGTCGATTCGCCGGCGCCTGGTAGCAGCCTGAAACCGGTCAGTCGGGTTCAGGCAAGGACAGCGTGAGGGCGCATTCGGCAATTTGGCCGATCGATCGCCCGGTTGTTGCATCGGAGCCGGTTAGCGCACCTGTCGCGCACAACCACGTTCCGACAGAATAGCCTTGCAAATCATGGAATCAAATTCCAAGATCGCAATGAAGTTTTGCCGCGCAAGCGGCGTAAAGTGCCGCTCCCTGGATGTCAAGCACGCAGCTTCGCGTTCTCCGGATCCAGTGACGACTCGACCAGCACGGTGGCCCTCCTGCGGGTGCCAGCGAACTTGCCCTGCCTAGCTGCGCGTCAACAGCCTGCCGAGCCAGGTGCGAGGCGGTTCCTTGCCCGTGCGCAGGTAGTCGATCACGACGTCATCGGCGAGCGTTCGCCGTTGCAGCCGCTCGACTGCCTGGCTGCCCGCAAATACGATGCGATCGTTCTTCGCCAGCGGCATGTTGACGTCGGGCAGCAGTATGTCCTTGCCACCACGGCTGAGCATCAGTGCGACGACCGGCAGCTTGACGCTTCGCTTGTCCGGGTCGGCAATGAGGTGAGACAGCGCAAACGGCGGCTCTAGCCGTTCGCCGAAAACATGGGCCACACCGACCAGTTCCGGCGCGATGCGTACGCCCCAGATGTAGGGAACGGTGTCGCCGATGACCTCGCGCAGGCGCAGGATCAGCCCGGCTGCCCAGGCGTTCGGCTGTTGGCGTGCGCGAAGCAGGAAGCGGTTCAGCAGCGGTGTCGTCATCTCCTGCAGAACCTCGTTCGTCATCAGTTGCGCCTGAACGAACTCCATGTTGGCGTGCGCGGCCTCGATCAGCGCCCGGTTGCCCACCTGGTTCTGGCGCACGACGACGAACAGCTTCTTGTGACAGCGCCGCGCCGCGGTGACCACCGCCAGGTTGCTGGCGTCCACATCGGTGCAGGCGATCAGCCCGCAGGCCTCCTCGATGCCAGCGCGGCGAAGGGCTTCCTCGGCGAGGCTATTGCCGACGATGCCGTCCTCGCCGCATTGCGCCGGATCGATGTCGATCGCCTTCCAGGTCAGCCCGGCTTCGGCGAGCGCTTGGGCCACTGCGTGGCCGAAGCGGCCGTATCCTGCGATCACCCAATGGCCGCGCGGCAACACGAAGCGCGCCGGTGGATCGGCACCCGGAACGCCGGTGATCCACTCCTCGAGCCGCAAGGTGTCCGGTTTGGACAGCGCCATGCCGAAGTTCAGGCCAAAGCTGGTGAAGGGGTTGACGACGATCACGTTGCCGAACTCGCCGAGCATCTCCTGCACAGCGTTGGACTTCACCCGCGCGAGCAGCCGGCAGTCCTTGGCCAGGGCCCGAGCGCCGATGACGATGGCCTGGTTGATCTGGTCGTCGCCGGTGAGCGCGATCAGCCCCAGGCAGTGGTGCATGCGGATGCCCGCGGCCAGCAGCACGTCGGGCGCGCGGGCATCGGCAATGAGCAGGGCGGTTTGCTGCTGCATGTCGCTGACGAAGTGCGCCCGTGCGCGTTGCTCGTCTAACTCAAGCACGACCGTGCCGTAGCCGATGCGGTCGAGTGCCGCGACCAGCCGTCGGCCACTCTGCCCATAACCGCAGACGACGTAAAAGCGATCGGTCATGCGCGCAACGCCGCGTTCGAAACGATGACGCTGCAGCGCGAGCTTGAAGGCCGGATGCCGGGTCAGTGCGAAGACCGAACCCAGTGTGTAGGCCCATCCGACCACCGACAGGTAGATCGACAGCGTCATCCACAGCCGCTGCGCGTACGAAAACGGGTAGGGCACCTCGCCGAAGCCGATCGTCGTCGCGGTGTACGTCATGATGTAGAAGGCGTCGAAGAGGCTGAGCCGCCAGGGCTGGCCCGACGGGTCGGTACCGGGCATCAGCACCAGCCCGAACATCGAGATCGCGTAGACAGAGATCAGCGTGATCAGGGGCGCACGCAGCCGCCGCAACACGAGCACGAGGATGTCCGACATCGTCCCGTCCTGGAGCGTCGTGCCGTCAGCGCGTGCGGCGCATCGTCTCGCCGATCAGCAGCGCGACCGAGATGAAGTTCGCCACCAGCGCGCCGCCGGCCAGCGACACCACGGTGGCCATGACTTCGCCTTCGGTCGGCATGCCAGCCACCCGGGTCGCCCACATCCAGACCAGCGAGGCGGCGATGAGTTGCAGCACGGCCACGATGCTCGTGGCCAGATGCACCGCGCCGATGTGGGTGCGGTCACCAAACTTCAAGATCATCGCGATCAGGTTGACGAACACGGTGGCCGCCAGTTCGAGTTGGTGGTGGTGCTGCGGGTTGTCGATCTCGCCGACGAAGAAGCCGAAGTTGAGCGTGCAGGCGAGGATGACAAACGCGCCGAAGATCACTTTTTCGAGGTTCATGGCGACGCCCCACAGCTAATGGGGCCGGTGACTCTGTTGTCTGGATGGTACGCCAAGACCATCCGGTGCCTTTGTGAATCAACTGGTACTTGCCGATTCCTCCTCCTCCTCCTCCTCCTCGACGAGCACGCCGCGGCGGGTCAGCAGCTTCATCAGCCCGGTGATGATCTTGTACAGCAGCGCCTGCAAGTCCTCGTCGGTGGGTGAATCGGCCTGGACAAACACCGACTCGCCGTCGGTGCGCCGATACACGCGGTGCACGACCTGCAGCACAGGACCGGCCTTTCTCGTGTTCCGCAACTTCGACAGCATCTACAGCTACAACGCCGCAGGTCTCTCACGCACAGAGCGGCGCGAACTGCAAGGCCTGTTGATCCTGCGCGACACCACATCGCGCGTTCTTGACTTTGATCAACGAATTCGGACGATTTGCCGCCCAGAATGATGGTTCACGCGGCCTGTTCCACGGGCCGCATGCCGGAGACAGGACACGTCACCTGACGTGTACCGGCAAGGGGCACAAAAGCCCTGGAGGTGAACAACATGCAGAATTTTCAGCAACGCGTGTCGCGCCTGTCGAAGGATGTGGCCAAGCTCTCGCCCACGCCCATGCGTCGGCGCGATCCCTCCCTAGCTGAAGCTTTCAAAGGGGGTGGGCAATTTGCCCCCCCTTGCCCTGACGTTCACCACGGCCGGTGGCCCGCAAAAGCTGCAGTGCTGGAATACCGAAGGCATTTTCCGTCTGATCCAGTCCATTCCCAGCCCCAAGGCCGAGTCGTTCAAACGCAGCGACTTCGCGCATTACCTGAGCCGGGTGCCGGATGTGCCGGCGCAGCCAGGGGACGAGGATTCGTGATTTGATCCGAGGCGCGCCACAGCGGCGGCCCTCCAGCGGCGAAGTAGCTTGCCTAGGTGCGCCGCCTCCAGCCATGTGGTGGCGGCCACTTCACCGCGTGAAAGTTCGCGTAACTGAATCGATGGCAATGCGCATGTGCCTGTCGCTCACTGGCACCGACAGCATTGCGATTCCCGTTTATACTTGTTTAAACAACCGGGGTACGCGACATGGACGAAGTCGTTCTGGACATCAAGCAATGGGGCAACAACCTCGGAGTCCGCTTGCCCGCAACCATTGCACGCGCAGCCCGGCTGCGTGTCCACCAGCGGGTACGCCTGTCCGTTCAGGAAGGCCAGGTTCTCATCACACCATTGGACGATGCCCCACTAACGCTCGCCCAGCGCTTGGCCCTGTTCGACCCGCAGCGCCATGGCGGCGAATCCATGACCACCGGGTCCACGCTTGGGGCCGAACGCTGGTGAAAAGCGCAGGCATTGGGTCGCGGACGAAGGCAGCGCGTTCGCTCTGGGTTCCCGAACGGCAGGGTATCGTCTGGATCGACTGCAACCCCCAGGTCGGGCGGGAAATGCGGGACGTGCATCCTTTCCTGGTTTTCTCGCCGCGTGAGTTCAACGAAAAAACTTCGCTGGTCATCGGCTTGCCGATGACGACTGCGCAGTACAACGCGGACAACCCGTTTGCGGTCGCCGTCGACCTCGCAAGCGGCCGCAAGGCAGGACAGATCAGCTATGTGTTGTGCCACCAACCGAAATCGTTCGATTGGCGGCTACGCGGAGCCAAGCAGCATCCAATTGGAACACTGCCGGCCGAGGTTTTTGAACAGGTGTGCGAGCGTCTCAATCAGATCATTCAGGTTGCGTGAGTTCAGACGCAGTTGCAATGGCGCGGCAGCGGCATCCACCCGCACCGCCGCGTGCAGGCTGAAGCCGTCGATGTCGGCGCACAGCGGCAGGCGAGCTGTCGTCTCGCGCGGCATAGCGCCCCTGAGGGTCAGCATCTTGTGCACGGCGCGAGGCCCGCCTGCAGAACCAGCGTGACCAGCGCGGTTCTGCACGGTCTCACATGCTCCTGCGCACTGTCATCGCCCTTGGGTACGAGATACGGTCGCTGCATGCGACGGTTGTTCAGGCTTGCGGTAGCGTGATCAACGGGTCGACACAGGCCACGCCCAGGGGCTGGAAGTGTTTCAGATTGCAGGTCAGCAACAGCAAACCGGCTTTCTGAGCCAGCGCCGCGATGGCCACGTCGGGAAAACCGGGATGGCAACCCTGTGCCATGGCAGCATCCGATATTTGCCCCGCGAGGCGGGCGGCGAGCGCATCGAGCGGCAGGATGCGGTCCTCGTACGCGGTCAATAAGCCGTCAAGCCACCGGTCGAGGCGATCGGCCCGCTTTGCGCCACCAGCGCGGCGCAACTTGCCAATGCCCTGCGCCATTTCGGCCACGGCAATACATGGCAGAAAGAGTTGCTCGTGATGCGCCTGCAACCATGCACTCAAGGGGGTAGGCACAAGGTTTTCACGCCCAGGTGCAAGGACCGATACCACGCTGGTGTCGAGCAGGTAGCCGCTATACAAAATTCATACCCCTCAGCGGCGTGGTGTCACGTTCTGTCTCCAGCGGCCCGGGCAACGACAGCAGATAGTTGGCCAGGTTGGGCATCTCCATGGGATAGAGCCGCGCTCCGTCGGCCACCGGAACGATCATGGCGCAAGGTTGGCCATGCCGGCTGACGAGTGTGGGCCGACCTTTTTCGGCGGCGGCCACCAGCGCAGAAAAACTGGCCTTGGCTTCACGAATTTGCAGGATTTCCATGGCAACACCTCGTGTGACTACATGTAGTCATTTTACGCCGCTCTGCCCTCACAGCGCAACCCTGCCAGCGAGCACTGCAATGTTGCCCAGTGCTCAAGGCTGCCGACGAACATCCGACAGGGCAGGGCTGCCTGGGCCACGAAGTGCCTGGGTCTTGTGATGGCCGCTTTTAGGACCGCGGCTTGGTGTTCTCCGGGTCGTACAAGGCACGGTATGCGATCACGCCGCCGGCAACTACCGCATCCTCACCACCATGGCCGCCGAGCTGCTGGCCGTGGCCGCCAAACGCGAGCTGCCCCAGCTTGACGAGAAGCTATACCTGGAGGTCTTCGCGCCGCCCGACACACCAACCACCCGCCGCGCGGCCCCCCGGCGTTGAGCACACTCGCTACCATCATGAACACCGACCGCCAATATCCCCGCGCCTACCCCATCGCGCTGCCAACGCTCAGCGATGAATCCGTCGTCGAGATCCGAAACTTCATCGAGCACGTGCTCGACCAGTTCGATCTCCACTACGCGAGCCAAGTCCGGCGCTTCTACGAGGACCGGGCAGAGCACAACATGCTTCGCCCGACCCCGCTCGATGCCGACGACGACCCGCCGTTCTGAAGCCATCACGCCTCAATACGCAACGCCGCCAGGCGCAAACCTGGCGGCGTTCTTGTTCACGCATGCGTGGGCCATCAGCAACATTGAATAACGCCTTGCCAGACACCACCGCCTCGTCGTTCAACGACCATCACCAAGCTTGATCGCCGGACCATCGAATTGGCTGATCACACTCAGCTGACGGGCATGTTCTGATCGGCTGTCTATGAGCAATTGGCCCGAGGGGCGTTTCCTCATTCGATCAAGATGGGGTCGCGCGCAGCTTCGTGGTCGTCGAGGGCCGTCCGCGCCTGGATCTCCGAGCGGACCCGTGCATAGGGTCTTTTCAGGCAGATGCATGGGCTCCGTTCGAGCAACTATGGCTTAGGCGGGGGGTGAAGGCGGGTGTCTAGGACGAACTGGGCTTGAGAATGCTGGTCGTAGCGGCCTTTCGCAACGCTGGGCTCCATCACAAGGTTCCAGCTGAATCGGGACACGGCGCTGGGAAACAGCACGATACCGTGCTGCGCGAGCAACTGGCTGCCGAAGGCCTGCTGTCCTGCGCTGGGTGTGCCGGGAATCAGCCAGGCGGGATTGGGCACGTCCTCAGGCTGTACAACGTGGATCGGCTCCTTCGTGATCTCGATGCAAGTGAGCGTGTGTGGCTGGGTGTCCAGCACCGAGAAACCCGCATGCACTGCCACCTCAAGGATGGCGGTGCTTGGGTCGGTGGAGCAATAGACAGCGCGCTGCCCCTTGGCGTTCCATCGTCCGCCCAGCTTTTCGGCGCCGATGCCGCTGTCCCAGGTGGCCGCGTAGTGTTGACGGTCCAGGCGCCAGGCGAGCACGGGGTCGCCCGTCCCGAACCGGAGAGCGGGCATCATTGGGTGTTCACGCGTCAAGCGTAGACCCCGTGCTCGATGCGGTCTAGCAGTTCTTCGACGAGCTGCGTCCCAACAGGAGTGGCCAGAAGGTCCAGGGGCTTTTGCTGATTGAGCCCCATGGCGGGGGATGTCAGCCATTGCACGGCGGCTTCCCGGTTTCCGAGCACCAGAGTTGCCTTGGCGACCACTTCTGCGAACTTGAAGGTACGTCCACCCTGTGCCACGCTCAGAGTTTCGCTCTCTGCGCCTTTTTTGCGGTGCAGGGTACGCAGGCTGACGCCCAGCGCTGCGCTCAATGTGTGCGAGGAGAGTGGTTCCACGGCGAGGGCCAGATGGGCAATTGAGATGCTGGGAATGCCGTGTGAAACCCAACGGTGCACGTCCAGCAAGTTCTCCGGAGCATGTGAGAACACCTTGTGGCCACCGAGTAGTTCCAAGGCGATCACCAGGTGCGTGCCGTTGGCATCGATGAGCGCGCCGTAGCGCTTCCTCAACTCTGGCGAGATGTGGGGCTGGTGATCGTCTGCGAATACCCAGGAGCCGCTTGTTCCGGGGCTGCGTGCGTGGGTTTGCTTGGTTGTCATGGATGCACCTTTTCTGCCATTTGGCGTTTTTATTATGCCATGAGGATAGCGTTTGGGATGCTCTCCCGCAGAGTCAAGGTGTAAAAGCACGGGCATTCGATTCAGCCACAGCACGGCCGAACCCAAGAAGCGTCTCAGTTCAACGTTCCCCAACTGTCCAACATCAGGGGTTCACTCCAACGATGGCTCAGATTTCCTTCGGCGCGGACACCCAGGTCTTCAGATGGCCGCTGTCAGGACCGCGGCTTGACATTCTCCGGGTCGTACAAGGGACGGTACCCCACCGCCTCGACCTTGACCGGATAGACATCCGCGAAGTACTGGATCTGCAGTTCGCGCCCCACCTGGCAATAGTCATGCGGCAGGTAGGCCAGGGCAATGTTCTTGCCGATGGTCGGGCCGAAGGCGATTGAGCTGGTGAAGGAGCGACGGCCCAGTTCGTCGATCAACGTGGCACCGGTTGCGGGGTCCATCACCGGGCAGATTCCCACGGGGTAACGTGCCACGCCGGTGCTGTCGATATTGCGGGTCATGGTCAAGGTGCACAGGGTGGCGGGCTGATGTTCGCGCTCACGGAATTTCAGGTGCGCTTCTTTGCCGTGGAAATCGGCGGCCTTCACCTTGGGGCGGGCCAGGTCGCATTCGTACAGGTTGTACTCGGTGCGCAGATCGGCGTTTTGCAGGCGAAGGCTCTTTTCCATGCGCCGGCTGTTGGCATAGGTTTCCACGCCCACGGGGGTGACGCCCAGGGCATGCAAGGCATCCCACAGGGCCAGGCCGTCCTCATATTTGAAGTGCAGCTCCCAACCTTGCTCGCCCACATACGAGATGCGGAAAGCCAGCACCGGCACGCCCTTGATCTTGAGTTCGCGCAGGGCCGCAAACGGGAAGTTCTCATGCGTCCAGGCCTCCGGCTCATCGGCAATTTTCTGGATGGTGGTGCGGGCATTGGGGCCCCACACGCCCAGGCAGCCGTATTGCGTGGTGGTATTCGTCACGGTGACATTGGCACTGCGGTCCTGCGCCATGCGGCTCACCCACACCAGGTCGCGGTGGCCGGCGTCCGCGCCGTCGATCACGCGGTAATGGTCCTGGCCCAGACGCAGCACTGTCAGGTCGGCGCGCACGCCGCCCTTGGCGTCCAGGAAGTGGGTGTAAACGCCCTTGCCCACCGGAGTATCACCCCCCACCTTGGCCACGCAGATGTATTCCAGCAGGTCCGCTGCATCGGGGCCCTCAACATCAAACTCGGCAAAGTGCGAGACGTTGATCATGCCCACGTCTTCCGACATTTTCAGATGCTCGGCATTCGACACGCGCCAGAAGTGGCGGTTGTCCCACTCGTTGGCACGCACGGGCACCTTGTCGCCGTAGACCTCCAGCAGATGCTCGTTGCTGGCATAACCATGTGCGCGTTCCCAGCCGGAGAGTTCCATGAAGTAGGCTCCGAGTGCCTTTTCGCGCTCGTGGAACGGGCTCTTGTAGATGCCGCGTGAAGCGCTGTAAGGTTCGCGGTTGTGCACCGGCGGGTTGTAGATCTTGAAGGCGGCCTCAAAGCAGCGGTCGTGGATGTATTTCTCGTCTTGCTGGAACGGATAGGTGCGGGCCACGTCGATGCCGGCATGGTCCAGATGGGTGAAGCCATCGGTCATCCAGTCCGCAACAAGCTTGCCCACGCCGGGTGCGTCCTTCACCCACACGGCTTCGCAATACCACAGGCCGCGCACCTTGGACGACTCGCCAATCGAGGGGTTGCCATCGGTGGTGACCTGCAACAAGCCGTTGAAGGAATGCTTCTCGTCGTAGCCCAGTTCGGCCAGGATGGGCGTCAGTTCGATGGCCCGCTCCAGCGGCGCCATGACTTGCTCCAGCTCCAGGTCGCGCTGCGAAGGCGACAACCTGGCCTGTTCCTTTTCGAGCAAGTCGCGCGGGTGGCACATGCGCGGGTTCTTTTCTTCGTAGTAGCCCCATTCGATCTGGCCACCCTCGGGCGTCTTGGGGTCCCCGGTGTCGCGCAGGTAGGCTGAATTGCCCTGGTCGCGCAGCAGTGGGTAGCCAATGTCCTTGCCGGTACCGGCAAATTCCAGATAGGGTTTGAAGAACGTGAGCGGGTGGTCTACCGGCATGATGGGCAGGTCTTCTCCGGCCATCCCCGCAATCAGGCGCCCCCACAATCCGGCGCACACCACCACATGGTCGGCGGCGATAAAACCTTTGGTGGTCTCCACCCCCTGGATACGGCCGTTCTCGATGCGCAGCCCGGTACACGCCGTGTTGGCAATCGACCGCAGCTTGCCAGAGGCCACAGCGGCGTCCACCAATTCGCCCGCCACCATCTGCGAACGCGGCTTGACCAAGCCGGCATCGGGATCCCACAGGGCTCCCTGGATCATGCTTTCCTCGAGCAGTGGAAATCTGGCCTTGGCCTGCGCCGGGGTGATCATCTCCACCCGGTTACCGAAGGCCTTGCCCGAAGCCACGCGGCGCTTGAGCTCTTGCATGCGCTCGTCATCACCGACGCGCGCCACCTCCAGGCCCCCGATGCGCTCGTAGCGGCCTAGTCTTTCGTAGAAGTCGATGCTGTACTTGGTCGTGAAGATCGTCATCTGATCGTGCATCGTGTTGAAGCAGAAGTCAGACGCGTGTGCGGTGGAGCCCACATCCGTGGGGATGGCAGATTTATCGATGCCGACGATGTTGTCCCAGCCACGCTCGATCAGGTGGTGTGCCACCGAGGCCCCCACGATGCCGCCTTGGCCAATGATGACAACCTTGGCGCGTTCAGGGAATGAGGCCATTTACGCTAGCTCCTAAGAAAATTGGATGGCACTTGGGGAGCGTGGCAAAAATGCGCACACCCACCCCGATAGTCGGCAGGGGGCAAAGTTGTTTCAGTCCACGGGGGGTGGCGCGCTGACGCCGACGATTCCACCACCGATGGCAACGACACGCGCATGTGATTTCATGGGTTCCCGAATCCTGAAGATTGCTCTGGCTGTTGCGCACCATGGCAACCGCACAAAGTGTATTCAGGCCCAGTCCCCTCACGACTCCAATTGCGACTGTGGCTGGCGTGGGCGCGTCACAAACGCGGCGCCCCTGCGATGGACTCAAACGTGCCGGCGACCCAGCACGTAACGGACTCCCTGCGGGCCGCAGCACTCGGTGTGTTCGCAACCCGGCGCCATTGTGAAGACTTCGCCCGTTCGATAGGTGGTACGTTGGCCTGCGACGCCCAGCGTGATCTCGCCATCAAGCACCAGCGCCTTGACCGCAAACGCATGCGAATGGGCGGCCAGTTCCGGCGCGGCGGGCAGGCTTTTGGTCAGGATGTCATCGAAACCTTCGGCAGCCAGTTGGCGGGCAAATTCCTGTTCTTGCATGGTGAGCCTCTTGAATTTGAATCGTTGGCCCATTTTGACCGGACTTTCGTTGCCAGCCTACCGGAAGATTCCCCGAGCAAATGTAAGAAATCAGGCCGAGGCGCAAGGGCCACCCCCAGTTTGATGCGGATTGTGTGAAAGGTTCCGCTTTGGGTGTGCACAGGTCGCCATTGCCTGACCTGGATCAAATACTTCCCGCGCAGCAAGCTCGGTCGTTTTTGTGGGTGATGCCGGCTGTCAATCAATCCGACACAGGTGTCCGCCCATCCGGTCAGTGGCGGTCGGAAAATGCACGCATGTGAAACGCCGCATGGGCCGGCGCATATTGAAACGCAAGCCCCACCGGGCAGGCACGCCGCGCCAGACAACCCGCCTGCATGCAGTCCTGTCCGGCGTCGCCCTGCAGGTGCCCGGCGCACTGGTCCACCCGGTAAGTCCCGGGCGCAAACGCCTGCACCGGGCAGCCCGACAAGCAAGGTTGATCCGCACAGGAAAGGCACAGGTCGGTCGCCGGCACCCCCTGCTGCCGCGTGATGCGGTTGGCGTCTTCCGCATCCAGCACAGGCAAGGCGAGCGCAAACCGGTAGGCATGCCACAAACCGTATTGCGGGTGGATCTGCAACATCAGGGGGCTGGTGCCCAGCGGCTCGGCGCGCCGCGCCCATTGCTGAAAGGGTGCGTAGGGCGGGCCGTCGGATGGGTAGATTGCGCTGCCGCCGCACTCGCGCGCCAGCCCATCGCCGATATCCTGACTCCAGCGATCCAGCGACTCGGGCCGTCCGTCGGCGGCGAATCGCGAGCCGGCGAACGCGGGCCAGCATTCGGAGCCGACCTGACCGACCATCCAGACAACCGCCACCGAACCCCCGGCCAATACCGGTAAATCGTCATCTGGACGTGGAATCCAGCCACCACGCAGGCGCAGACCATGCCGCGCCAGCGCCGCCTCAAGCCACTTGCGCGAGCCCGTCATGTTCGGAATACGCCCGCTGCTGCAGGTCGGACAGTGTCAAGGCAGGGCCGGACGCGGTTGCCGTGACCCGGGCCTCGAAAAACATGTTGCCGTCGATGTCATTGTCCACCTGGTTGTTCCAGCGGCTGAGCACCACGGTGGCGCTGGCGGCTCCGGCGTCGAGCGCGCGCTCCAGGGCCTCGGCACTGGCGAGTTCCTGGGCCAGGGCAATGGCCGGCGCCAGCGTATCAAAGTCGCGCGGACCGGCACTTGTGAAAACCCGGAACACGCCGCGCACCGGTTGCGAGACCGTCAGATGCACCCGCTGCGACACCTGGCCGAGCACCGCACCCACGGCATTGGCCACCTCAGCATACGGCGGCAACACCAGCGCCATGCCCAGGCCATCTGCCACCTGCGGGTAATAGATGGCGGCCGGCGCACCGACCGCCACCAGCGGCAACTGCGGCGCAAAGCGCAGGCTGAACACCGGCGCGCTGGCACCATCCGCCTGCCCGCCCTGCACGGCCATGGCCGTGAGCAGACCGGCCACCTTGCCGGCATTGGCCTCGTTCATCTGGCCGGCATCGTTCAGCCCCGCTTCGATCAGCTTCTGGCTGATTGTTGCCATCACCTTGGCGACCACATCGCGCGATGGCGCAATCGCGTCGCCCATGGCCCAGGTGCCCAAACCATACAGGTGGCGCATCTGGCGCGCCCAGATGCGCGCGCCAAAAGTCGCCGCATCCACACTCCAGTAGCCCGACAAACCCAGTACATGCGCCGCGTCGCTGGGCGTGAACCCGCTGTAAATGGCCAGCCCCTTGCGTTCCAGCCTAGCAATGGCCTTGGACAGCCCACGCTCCTCGATATTGGTGCGCTCCACATCCACCGGGCCAGAAGCCAGGCGCTCCCAGGCGGCAAATTCGTCATCGGTCAGGCGTGCCACCATGGCCGGATCGGATTGCAGACGCTGCGCAAACCGGATCTGGCTGGCGTGCGGCGCCTCGCTCTGCTGGCGTTCGAGCACCGGCAACACCCAGGGGTGGGCGTGTGCGAGCAGGCTCAGCGGCACCACCCGGCGCGGACCGATCACCAGGCCTTCGCCACCGCCGAAACGCACCTCGCTGTCGCCACCCAGTCCGATCGCATAGACCTTGACCGCCTCGACCATCGGCCGCCACTGCCCGACCATGGCGCCGTCACTGCTCAGCTCGGGCTGACCACCGCGCACCACGGCGATGTCGGTGGTGGTGCCGCCCATGTCGGCGACGATCGCGTCGGAGCGCCCGCTGAGCGCGCAGGCGCCAAGCACACTGGCGGCCGGGCCGGAAAGGACCGTGCCGACCGGTCGCTTGAGTGCACGCGCCACATTGACCAGGGTGCCGTCGCCCTGCAGCATCATCAGCGGCGCCTCGATCTGGTGCTGCTTCAAGGTCTGGCGCACGGCCGCGATCAACGCGGTCACATGGGACACCATGCGCGCATTGAGCGCCACCGTCAGTGCGCGCCGTGGCGCGCCCAGACTCGACGCCAGCTCATGTCCGCAGGTGACGGGCTTGTCGCACAAGGACTCTACCAGCGCGCGCAACTGCAATTCGTGCGCCGGATTGCGCACCCCGAAACTGGCGGAGATGGCAAAGGCCGACACCCGGGGGGCCTGGCGCACGATGGCCTCGCGCGACAAGGTCTCGTCGATCGGCATCAGGGCGAACCCGCCGGCGTCATGCCCGCCGGGCAGCGACACGATGGCATCGGTGCCGAGCAGTTCGACCAGCCCGCTGGACTTGATCTGCGCCGCGTCATAACCCGCCAGCAGCACGCAGACCGGCGCGCCCTTGCCTTCAACCACCGAGTTAGTTGTGAGCGTGGTCGACAGCGAGACCATGTCGACGTGCGCGAGCATCGCCGATGGCAATCGATCCAGTGCGCCGCCTATGCCCTGCGACAGATCGAACGCCGTGGTCAGGCTCTTGGCGGCTGCGACCACCTGCCGCGCCGGATCGAGCAGCACGGCATCGGTGAACGTGCCACCAGTGTCGATGCCCAGCAAATACCGCATGGCGCGTGCGAAAGGAAACCCGGACGCTGCAGCCGCGCGCTCAGGCGCCGGCCTCGCACAACCAGCGCGTCAGGTAGTCGGCAAAACTGCGCCGCACCGTGATCTCGTACTGGATGCCGGCGTACAGGCACAACACGGTGGCACTGGCCTTGGCAATATGGCTTTGCGCCAGCGCTCCGGTACCGAATGCGCGCGGATGCAGGTCGAGCGGGCAACCCCGTTGCAGCAGGTCGACACTGGCCGGTCCCTGCAACAACAAGGTGGTGTTGCCATGACCGACATCCACCACCGCACTGTGCAGGCCCTGCATGGCCGTCTGCAAGGCCGTCTGCACGGCAGGGCCCTGGCGATCACGCAGCTTGAGCAGCCACTCGTCCGGGCCCAGCCACAACAGCTGGCGTTGCGGATCGATGCTGGCGGTGTTGGGTTTTTGCGGCAGATGCAGGCCACTGGCCTCGAGCACCGCCCGCACAAAATGCGGGTCGCTCGCGTCGCCGCGCAGGTTCAGCATGTCGACGAAGGGAATCTCCGCCAGCGAGCAGGGTCGGCCGTCGACCTGCAGATCCCGCGTTTGCCGGCCGAGGAATCCGGCCAGCGGACTTTTCAAGATGGCGTCATGCATGGAGACGTTTTCCTTCCGGATCATGGAATACCGGGCTGCAGACCGTGGCCGCCACATAGCGGCCATCGGCCAGTGCCGCGTAGACCTTCTGGCCCATGCGCTGCGTACCCGCGCGTACCACCGCCATCGCGATCGAGCGCTCCAGCGTCGGGCTGTAGTAACTCGAGGTCACATGGCCGATCATCGGCACCGGCGGTGGCGACGCCTTCGATTGTTCGGTCAGCTGCGTGCCTTCGGGCAATACCAGCGATGCCTCGTCGGTCATCAGGCCCACCAGCTGCTTGCGGTCGCTCTTGGCGGTGTCACTGCGGGTGAGCGAACGCCGGCCCAGGAAGTCCTTGGTCTTGGACACCATGCCGCCCATGCCCAGGTCGTAGGGCGAGATCGAGCCATCGGTATCCTGGCCCACGATGATGTAGCCCTTCTCGGCCCGCAACACGTGCATGGTCTCGGTGCCATAGGGCGTGATGTCGAATTCCTTGCCGGCCTCCATCAGCGCCTGCCACACCTGGGCGCCAGCATGCGCCGGCACGTTGACCTCGAACGACATCTCGCCCGAGAAGCTGATGCGCATGATGCGCGCGGCAACACCGGCGGCCGTACCGCCGCGCCAGCTCATGAATGGAAACGCTTCGTTGGACAGATCGACGTCGGTACAAACCTTTTGCAGCACAGCCCGGCTGTTCGGGCCGGCCACCGCGAAGGTCGACCACTGATCGGTGACCGAGGTCATGTAGACCTTCATGTCTGGCCATTCGGTCTGCACCCAACGCTCCAGCCAGCCCAGCACGCGCGCGGCGCCGCCGGAGGTAGTGGTCATCAGGAAATGGTTCTCGCCCAGGCGTGCCGTCACGCCGTCGTCGAACACCATGCCGTTCTCGTCGAGCATCAGGCCGTAGCGGCACTTGCCGATCTCGAGCTTGAGCCAGGGGTTGGTATATACCCAGTTCAGCAGCTTGGCCGCGTCCGGGCCCTGGATGTCGATCTTGCCCAGCGTCGAGCCATCTAACATGCCCACGCTGTTGCGCACCGCCAGCACCTCGCGGTTCACGGCGGCGTGCAGGTCTTCGCTCGCGCGCGGAAAGTACCAGGGGCGTTTCCACTGGCCGACATCCTCGAACGCTGCGCCTGCGGCCACATGGGCCTCATGCGGACTGGTCTTGCGCGCCGGGTCGAACAGCTCGCCGCGCTCGATGCCGGCCAGCGTGCCAAACGAGATCGGCAGGTAGTTGGGGCGAAAGGTCGTGGTTCCGACGTGCTGGATGGGCTTGCCCATCGCGCGCGCCGCCAGCGCCATGCCATTGATGTTGCCCAGCTTGCCCTGGTCGGTGCCGAAACCCATGGCGGTATAGCGCTTGATGTGTTCGATCGACTCGAAACCCTCGCGGATCGCCAGTTCGATGTCGCTGGCCGACACGTCGTTCTGGTAGTCGACAAAGGCCTTGGGCCGGCGTGACAGGGGTTCGCCGGTCTCGGCAATCCAGAACCGGCCAATAGCTTCGATGCCCATTTCGTCGACCGCATAGGCCTCGGCCTTCGCCTCGAAGCCCGATTGCGTGGCTGCCGCGGCGCCCGCCAGGCTGCCTTCGTCCAGGCTTATGCCCATGCCGAAACTGGCATTGCAGGCACCGACACTGAATTGCTCGGGCATGGGATTGCCCGGCTTGAAACACACGGCGGCATCGTCCCAGCGCGCCTTGCCGCCGGAATGCGAATACAGGTGGATCGCCGGATTCCAGCCCCCGGCCATGCCCAGCGCATCGCAGGGCAATTCACGCGTCTCGCCGCTGGCCTTGTCTTCCACCATCTGGCGCACCAGCACGGCCGACACCACACCGCCGCCCTTGGCCTGCACCGGCACAAAGCCGCGCAACACCGTGATGCCGTCCTTCTGCGCCAGTTGCGCCCGACTGCCACCGGCCGGCTCGCCGACTCGGGTGTCCACCACGGTCACCGTGGCCCCGGCCGCCTGCAGCAGCCGCGCATCGGCATAGGCACTGTCGTTGGTGGTGAGCAGCACAATATGCTTGCCGACACGCACACCGTACAACTCGGCATAATCGGCCATGGCCGACGACAACATCACGCCGGGCAGGTCGTTGTTGCCGAACACCAGCGGGCGCTCGTGCGCGCCGGTGGCCAGCACAACGCGCCCTGCGCGAACGCGCCACATGCGTTCGCGGAAACCCTTGCGCTCAGCCAGCGGCAGATGGTCGGTCAGCGACTCGCGGATGGTCAGGAAGTTGTAGTCATGGCAACCGAACACCACCGAGCGGCGCAGGATGCGCACCTCGGGCATCTGGGCCAGTTCGCGCTCGGCATCAGCCACCCATTCGCGCGCCGGCTTGCCATTGATCGTGCCCTGCAAGCGGTGTGCGCTGCCACCCAGATGGGCGCCGAGCTCGGCCAGGATCACCCGCGCACCGCTGCGGCCGGCGGCCAGGGCGGCGGCCAGGCCGGCAATGCCTGCACCGGCGACCAGCACATCGCAATGGACGTTCTGCTGCACATAGCGGTCCTGGTCTTCCTCGGTTGGCGCCGCGCCCAGACCGCCGGCCTTGCGGATGAAGCGCTCGTACCACATCCAGGCCTTGGCCGGCCACATGAAAGTCTTGTAATAGAAACCCGCCGGGAACAGCGCCGAGAACCAGCGGTTGACGCTCAGCAGATGCTTGCCCGGACTGGGCCAGGGCAAGGCGCTGGTCGCCTGCAGGCCCGCATACAACTCGACCTCGGGCATCTTGGCATTCGGAATGGTCAGCGCGCCGGTCTCCAGTTGCACCAGTGCGGACGGCTCTTCGACGCCGCAGGTCAGGATGGCGCGCGGGCGGTGGTATTTCCAGGAGCGCGACAACACGGTGTCGCCCGCGGCCAGCACGGCCGAGGCCAGCGTGTCGCCGGCAAAGCCCTGATAGTTGCGCCCGTTGAAACGAAATTCGAGCGTGCGCTTGCGATCGAGGCGCAGGCCGGCTTTGTCGATACGAGAACCGCTCATGCCGCGTCCCCCGCCGGGGTTGCAACCGCATCGGCTGGCGCCGCCACGGCGCCCGGGATGATGGGCTGTTCGCCGGGTTTGTAGAACTGCTTGAACCGATAGGTCACGGTGTCGCGCTCGGCATTGAACCAGCGCCGGCAACCCTGGCTGTGGTGCCATTGCTCGAAATGCTGACCCTTCGGGTTCTTGCGCATGAAAAGGTAGTCGCCCCACTGCTTGTCGTCGAGTGCGTCGGTGTCGAGCGGACGCACGATATGCGCCTCGCCGCCACAACTGAACTCGCTTTCGGCGCGCGGTCCGCACCAGGGGCAGGTAATTTTCAACATATGCTCGTTGTCCAATCGCTGTCTGTCTTCAAGCCGACCACCGGTCGCCCATGCGCTGTGTTGTGCGCCGCTGCATGGCGTCAGTGGGCCACACCGGCCGCGCCGTGTTCGTCGATCAGGTGGCCGGTATAGAACCGGTCCAACGCGAACGCCGCGTTCAATTCGTGCGGTCGATCCTGCGCCATCGTGTGTGCCATCACCCAGCCCGAACCCGGTGTCGCCTTGAATCCGCCGGTACCCCAGCCGCAGTTGAAATACAGGCCCTTGATGTCGGTCTTGGAGATGATCGGGCAGGCGTCGGGCGCCACGTCGACAATGCCACCCCACTGGCGGTTCATGCGCACCCGGCGGAAGATCGGGAACATCTCGCAGATGGCCTGCAATGTGTGCTCGATCACCGGGAAGCTGCCGCGCTGGCCATAACCGACATAACTGTCGATGCCGGCGCCAATCACCAGGTCACCCTTGTCCGACTGGCTGACATAGGCGTGGATCGCGTTGGACATCACCACCGTGTGCAGGATGGGCTTGAGCGGCTCGCTCACCAGCGCCTGCAGCGGATGGCTTTCCAGCGGCAGGCGGATGCCGGCCATGTCGGCCAGCACCGTGCTGTGGCCGGCCGAGACGATACCGATCTTCTTCGACGCGATCAACCCGCGCGTGGTCTCGATGCCGGTCACCTGGCCGCCGTCGCGCCGGATACCAATGACCTCGCAGTTCTGCAGGATGTCCACGCCCAACGCATCAGCGGCACGCGCGAAGCCCCAGGCGATAGCGTCATGCCGCGCCACCCCCCCGCGCGGCTGGAACGAAGCGCCCATGACCGGATAACGCAACGAGGGCGAGGTATTCATGATCGGCACCATGGCCTTGATCTCCTCGGGGCTGAGCACCACGCCGTCGACACCGTTGAGCCGGTTCGCGTTGACGCGTCGATTGATGTCGCGCATGTCCTGCAGCGAATGGCCGACGTTCATGACGCCACGCTGGCTGAACATGGTGTTGTAGTTCAGCTCCTGCGACAGGCCTTCCCACAATTGCAAAGCCTTCTCGTACAGATGGGTCGCATCGTCCCACAGGTAGTTGGAGCGCACGATGGTGGTGTTGCGCGCGGTGTTGCCCCCGCCCAGCCAACCACGTTCGACCACGGCGATGTTGCGCATGCCGTGTTCCTTGGCCAGGTAATACGCCGTGGCCAGGCCATGGCCGCCGCCACCGACGATGATGGCGTCATACTCCCGCTTGGGCTCGGGGCTGCGCCACTGCTTTTGCCAGTTCTCGTGATAAGACATGGCATTGCGCGCCAGCGCAAAGATCGAGAAACGGTTCACTTCAAAACCCCTATCAGCATTCGATGACGTTGACGGCCAGCCCACCGCGGCTGGTTTCCTTGTATTTGGTCATCATGTCGCGGCCGGTGTCGCGCATGGTCTTGATGACCTTGTCGAGCGACACATAGTGGGTGCCGTCGCCGCGCAGCGCCATGCGCGCCGCGTTCAGCGCCTTGACCGAGCCCATCGCATTGCGTTCGATGCACGGGATCTGCACCCGCCCGCCGACCGGGTCGCAGGTCAGGCCCAGGTTGTGCTCCATGCCGATTTCGGCCGCGTTTTCGACCTGCTCGGGCGTACCACCCATCACCGCGGCCAATGCGCCGGCGGCCATCGAACAGGCCACGCCGACCTCGCCCTGGCAACCGACCTCGGCGCCGCTGATGGATGCGTTTTCCTTGTACAGCAGTCCGATCGCGCCGGCGGTCAGCAGGAAGTCGCGAATGCCGGCCTGATTCGCACCGGGCACAAAACGGTCGTAATAAAGCATCACGGCCGGCACGATTCCCGCGGCCCCATTGGTGGGCGCCGTGACAACGCGGCCACCGGCAGCGTTTTCTTCGTTGACCGCCATCGCGTACAGGTTGACGAAATCGAGAATCGACAACTGGTCCTGGAGCGCTCGCTCCGGCCGCTCACTCAGACGTCGATGCAATTCGGCCGCGCGGCGTTTGACCTGCATGCCACCGGGCAGATGGCCTTCGGTACGGCAGCCACGCTCGACGCAGGCCTTCATCACGTCCCAGATATGGTCCAGCCCGGCGTCAAGCTCGGCATTGGTGCGCCAGGCATGTTCGTTCACGCGCATCACCTGCGCGATCGACAGGCCGGTTTCCTTGGTGATCGCCAGCAAGGCATCGCCACTGGAAAACGGATGGGTCAACACCGTGGCATCCGCGACCAGGTGCGGATCGTCGGCGGCCTTGTCCGCCTCTTCCTGCGAGACGACAAATCCGCCACCCACGGAGAAATAACGCCGCTCCTCGAGCACGCTGCCGTCGGCCGCGAAAGCGCTGAAACGCACGCCGTTGGAGTGGAACGGCAGGGTTTCGCGGCGCAGGAACAATAGATCCTTGCGCTCGTTGAACGCAATGCCGTGCACGCCATCGATGGTCAGCCGGGCCTCAAGGCGCATTTTCTTGATGCGCGCGTCGATGCTGTCCGGGTCGATGGTGTCGGGCATCTCACCCTCCAGACCCAGCATCACCGCGGTGTCGGTGCCGTGACCCTTGCCGGTTGCACCCAGCGAGCCATACAGCTTGGCCTCGATGCGGACGACTTGCGCCAACATCTCAGCCTTATGCAGGCGCCGTGCGAACATCGCGGCGGCCTTCATCGGCCCCACCGTGTGCGACGACGACGGGCCGATACCGACCTTGAACAGATCGAACACACTCAGGGCCATGGGGCGCTTTCAGTTAGAGGTCAACGGGCAGATCGGACGGCTTGGCAGGCGACTGTGGGTCAGGCCGGAACCGGGAAGCGGCGGCACAGGGCCACAACCTTCTCGGCAACCGCCTTCTCCACCGATGCATCGCCGAGCTTGTCGAGCACGTCGCACATCAGGGTGGCCACTTCGCGGCACTCGGCCACGCCGAAGCCACGGGTCGTCAGTGCCGGCGTGCCGACACGGATGCCGCTGGTGACAAACGGCGACTGCGGATCGTTGGGCACCGAGTTCTTGTTCACGGTGATGTGGGAGCGGCCCAGTGCTGCGTCCGCTTCCTTGCCGGTCAGTCCCTTGGGGATCAGGCTCACGAGCATCAGGTGGTTGTCGGTGCCGCCGGAGACGATGTCGAAACCGCGCTGCATGAATACTTCGGCCATGGCCTGCGCGTTGGCTATCACCTGCTGCTGGTAACTCTTGAACTCGGGCTGCAACGCCTCCAGAAAAGCCACCGCCTTGGCGGCGATCACATGCATCAGCGGACCGCCCTGGGTGCCGGGGAACACCATGGAGTTGAGCTTTTTCTCGATCTCCGCGTTGGCACGGCACAGGATCAGGCCGCCGCGCGGACCGCGCAGCGTCTTGTGCGTGGTGGTGGTGACGACGTCGGCGAACGGAATCGGATTCGGGTACAGGCCCGCGGCCACCAGGCCGGCGACGTGGGCCATGTCGACAAACAGCAGCGCGCCGACCTTGTCGCAGATGGCGCGAAAACGGGGAAAGTCCAGGTGCCGGCTGTAGGCCGAGAAGCCCGCAATGATCATCTTGGGCTTGACCGCGACCGCCTGGGCTTCAAGCGCGTCGTAGTCGATCAGGCCGGTGGCGGTGTCGATGCCGTATTGCTCGGCGTTGTAGAACTTGCCGGAGAAGCTGACCTTGGCGCCGTGCGTCAGGTGACCGCCGTGGGCCAGGCTCATGCCCAGGATGGTGTCGCCCGGCTGCAAGAGCGCCATGTAGACCGCGGTATTGGCGCTGGAGCCCGAATGCGGCTGCACATTGGCCCAATCGGCGCCGAATAGCTGCTTTGCGCGATCGATGGCCAGTGTCTCGGCCACGTCAACATACTCGCAACCGCCGTAATAGCGCTTGCCGGGATAACCTTCCGCGTACTTGTTCGTCAGCACGCTGCCCTGCGCCTCCATGACGCGCGGGCTGGTGTAGTTTTCGGACGCGATCAGTTCCAGATGGTCCTGTTGCCGCTGGGCCTCGGCAGCCATGGCGGCGCTCAATTCGGGGTCGAATTCCTGGATCGAAGACATCTTTGCCATTGCGTAGTACCTAAGCTAGTTTGATGAAGTGCGCTGACCCAGCGCAGAAGGAGTGGGCAGACCGGCATGCCGGCCAGGACGCCATTATCCAACCCTTGCGAATTGTCCAGACGACCCGGGCAGCCAATGTCCACATTACGACATTAGGCGACCCGGGCGCGACAGTGGCGCGCATAGCCGCCGGGCCGGGCGCATCAGCCCGCATCGTCGGCCTTCACCGCACGTCGGGCCGACTGCACCGTGTTGTGCACCAGCATCGTCACTGTCATCGGGCCCACGCCACCGGGCACCGGCGAGATGTACGACGCTTTCTGGCGCACACCCTCGAAATCCACATCGCCAACCAGCTTGCCGTCGGGCAATCGGTTGATGCCTACGTCGATGACCACCGCGCCGGTGCGCACCATCTGCGGCAGGATCAGGTTGGGCCGCCCCGCGGCGACCACAAGGATGTCGGCCAGGATGGTGAACTGGGCCAGGTCGCGCGTCTTGGCATGGCAGATGACGACGGTGGCGTCCTTTTGCATCAGCATCAGCGCCATCGGCTTGCCGACGATGTTGCTAGCCCCCACCACCACCACGTTCTGCCCTTCGATCGGAATGTTTTCGTATTCGAGCATCTTCAGCACGCCAAACGGCGTGCAGGGCGGAAACAGCGTCTCGCCCTGCACCAGGCTGCCGACGTTGTACAGGTGGAATCCGTCCACGTCCTTATCGCTGGATATCGCCGCCAGCACGCGTTTGCCGTCAAAACTCGGGGGCAGCGGCAACTGCACCAGGATGCCATGCACGGCCGGGTCGGCATTGAGCGCCAGGATCTTGGCCTCGACCTCGGCGTCCGGCGTATCCGCCGCATAGGCGTAGACGGTCGACTTCAGGCCAACTTCGTTGCAAGCCTTGATCTTGTGGGCCACATAGACCTTGGAGGCCGGATCGTCGCCGACGATGATGACCGCCAGCCCGGGCGTCACGCCCTGCGCCACCAGCGCCTGCGTCTGCTCGCGACATTCCTCGCGTACCTGTCGGGCGACGGCATGTCCGTCGATCACTTTTGCAACCATGCTGGAATCCCCACGATGTTGAACAAAGCCTGTCGGGCCGCGGAATACTAGTGGCGCGGGTGCAAACCGCTTGGACGCCAAACGACAGACACTGGCTTCGTCGCGACAGACCGCGGCCGGAGCCGGTCGGCGCGCCAATGCCGTCGACACCGGCAAACGTCAGACCCGGGCAATTGGCGTGGGCGCGCCAGACGGCGTCGCTTGCGGACCACATCGCCGGCGGCGCTTGACCATACTCTGGCTACTTTCGGGCGCATCCGCCCTCGACTTTTCTTTTCGGAGACGCAGCATGGATGAGGCATTGGTACAGGGCTCGGGTACGGAACCGGCTGCGCGCGGGCGCAGAGCCGGCGGTGGACGCGAAGCCAAACGGGCAGCACGCAGCGCGCGCAGCAGCCACTCGGTGCCCTACATTACCCGTCGCGTGCCGTTCTATGAGGTGCTGGACGAGGAAGGCCTGCAGACCATCGAGAACAACGCCAACACGATCCTCGAGGAAATCGGCATTGATTTTCGCGACGAACCGGAAGCGCTTGAGCTGTTTCGCGCCGCTGGCGCCGACGTCAAGGGCGAGCGGGTGCGTTTTCCCTCGGGCCTGGCGCGCAAGCTGGTGCAGGCCACTGCGCCACGCGAATTCACGCAATTTGCGCGCAATCCGGCGCGAAATGTCGTCATCGGTGGCAAAAACACCGTCTTCGCACCCGCCTACGGTTCACCGTTCGTGCGCGACCTCGACAAAGGCCGGCGCTACGCGACGATCGAGGACTTCCGCAATTTCGTGAAGCTGGCCTATATGGCCAACTCGCTGCACCACTCCGGCGGCACCATCTGCGAACCGGTCGACCTGCCGGTGAACAAGCGCCACTTCGACATGGTGTACAGCCACATGAAGTACAGCGACAAGCCGTTCATGGGCTCGGTCACGCACCCGGAGCGCGCCCAGGACACGGTCGAGATGGCCAAGATCCTGTTCGGTGACAACTACCTGGACCCGCTCACCGGCAAGCCGCGCACCGTGATCATCAACCTGATCAACGCGAACTCGCCCATGACCTTCGACGACACCATGCTCGGCGCCGCCAAGGTCTACGCGCGCAACAACCAGGCCACGATCATCACGCCCTTCATCCTGGCCGGCGCGATGTCACCGGTCACGGTGGCCGGCACCTGCGCCCAGACGCTGGCAGAGGCGCTGGCCGGCATGGCCTTCGTGCAACTGTGCAACCCCGGCGCACCGGTGGTGATGGGCAGCTTCGCCTCCAGCATCTCGATGCAGTCCGGCGCGCCGACCTTCGGCACCCCCGAGCCGGCGCTGGTCCTGTATGTGATGGCGGCGCTGGCGCGGCGTCTGGGTGTACCGTTTCGCTCCGGTGGCGGCCTGTGCGGCTCCAAGATCGCTGATGCCCAGGCGGCATCGGAATCGGCCAACACCTTGCTGCCGACCTGCCTGGGTGGCGTCAACTTCGTGCTGCACACCGCGGGCTGGCTCGAAGGCGGCCTGTCCATGGGTTACGAGAAGTTCATCATGGACGTGGACCAGGCGGGCATGATGCACACGCTGCTGGCCGGCGTAGACATGTCCGAGAACGGCCAGGCAATGGACGCGATTCGCGAAGTCGGCCCCGGCAAGCACTTCCTCGGTTGTGCCCATACCCAGGCCAATTTCGAGAACGCGTTCTACCGTTCGCCGATCACCGACAACAACAGCTACGAGCAGTGGGAAGCCGAGGGTTCCCGTGACCTGGCGCAACGCGCCAATGCGAGTTGGAAGAAGCAGCTGGCCGAATACGAAGCGCCGGCCATGGATGTGGCGGTGGACGAGGCGGTGCTGGACTACGTGAACCGGCGCAAGGCCTCATTCGCGGATTCGAACATCTGACGGTACGCCGCGCTCAGGCGGGCATTGCGGGCCGGCCGCGCGGTGTGCGCAGATGGGCAATGCCCTTTTGCTCGACAAACTGGGTTGCGACCTCCCACAAATGGTCGCCGAAATAGAATGGCTCGAATGTCGTGCTGCCTGACAGTGGCAGGGGTGCAATGACCGCGTCGGGCCGCGCCTCGTAGAAGAACGGGATCGAATACCGCTCACGGCCGGTTCCCAACACGCGGTGGCGGGTGGCCCGTATCCGGCCGCCGGTCCACAGCTCGAGCACCTTGCCGAAATTGACGGCCAGGGCGTTTTCCTGTGGCGGAACGTCGACCCAGGTTCCGTCCAGATGCTGTGCCTGCAAACCCTCCACGCCATCCTGTGCCAGCAGAGTCATGAAACCGGTATCGACGTGGGCACGCGCCAGCGTGTAGCGGCGCGTGCCCTGCCATTCGACCCAAACCTCTAGTGGGTCGACACCGGTCAGCGAGGCGGGCGTTCGCAACGGGTAGTGCAGTAGCCGCAGCGTCGAAATGCCACCTTCGAACGCGTGGTCGAAAGTGTCGGGAAGCAGCCCCAGGCCGCGGGCGATGGACTGCATCAAGACCCTGGACAACCGATCCATCGCCAGGTAGTAGTCCTTCACGGCCTGGCGCCAGCCCGGCAACGCGTCCTCGTCGGGAAGCGGTGTTGCCTCGCGCAGCGGATCCGAGGGATCGACCACAGAGGGCCCGAACGCCACGTCGGGCCCCATGTCGATACCTTGCTTGTACGTGGCCACGCCATCCTGCAGCGGGAACCAGCCCCGATAGACATTCGGCCGGGCAGGGTCGAAGTTCCAGCGCCACAGGCGACGAATCTCCGGCTGCGGCAGAGCAAACAATGCCAGCAGGCGCCGGCGCAGCGCAGCGCCCTGCAGCGCCCACGCCGGCATTCCGGTCACGACCATCATGCCCTCCTGGCTTGCCGCGGCCTGGATCTGCCGGTCGACATCCGCACGTGCCTGCGCATCCGTGCCGAACAGCTCAGTGATGTCGATGTGGGGAATCGCCTTACCGCAATTGGGATGCGTCATGACAGCAAAATCGTGAGCGGGCACGCGTTGGTTCAGTCAAACGCCCAGGCAGATACGGCCGTCGCGCCCACCGCCCCGCTCCACAATTTGCGCCCCGAAGCATCGCTGCCGGCGCCGGAGGCCACCATCAGCGGCAACAGGTGCTCCTCGCGTGGATGGGAGGTCCGCCCGGCTGGGGCGCGCGTCCACTGCGTGAGCCAGGAACGGCGGTGCTCGGCATCTCCAGCCATTGCGCCATCGAGCCAACGGTCGAAGTCCAGCGCCGCGGCGCTGTTGCTCATCTGGCGCAGGTTGTGATAACTCATGCCGCTGCCCATGATCAACACTCCCTCACCCCGCAAGGGGCGCAGCGCCTCGCCCATGGCCACGTGTTGCGATGGGGACAGGCCGGCCTTGAGCGACATCGCCAGCACCGGAATGTCGGCCTGCGGGAACATCACCTTGAGCGGAATGAAAACGCCGTGGTCCCAGCCGTGTTGCGGGTCGATCCGACTCTCGATACCCGCGTCGCGCAGCAACTTGGCGGCCTTGGCCGCCAACGCCGGCGCACCGGGCGCCGGGTAGGTGATGTCGTAGGTCTCTTTCGGGAAATCGTGGTAGTCGTAGATCAGCGCGGGATGTTCAGCACCACAAAAACTTGCCTCCGGCTCCTCCCAATGGGCCGTGACGACCAGAATGGCGCGGGGCTGCTCCGGCAACAGCGTGTGAAACGAGGCCAGAAACTGGCCTATGGGACGGAACATCTGCCCCATGGGGCCGTCCATGAAAAATGCGGGTCCGCCGCCATGCGGCAGGTAGACGGATGGCATGATTGTGCGGGTATTCATGTCCGCCATATTATGGTGGTTTGCCAGCGGGGGTCCGCGCTGGCAGGCTGGCAGGCAGCCCGCCAGCGCCGGCAAGGTGGCGGAAAAAGGCCGTCCTCACAGGCTCGCCCTTGTCCGATCAGGCTGGAGCCTTCGCCTTCTCTTGCGCTGCCCGTTTGGCCAGCACCCCGTCGAGCCAGTCACTGCGCATGACCGGCACGGCGGTGACCAGTTCCTCGGTATAGGGGTGGTACGGCCCCTCGAAGATTCTCTCGGTGGTGTCGAACGCCACAAACGAACCCTTGAGCATCACCGCGGTGCGATGGGCGATGCGGTGCACCACATCCAGATCGTGCGTGATGAGCACATAGGACAGTCCGAGTTCCGCCTGCAAGCGACGCAACAACTTGAGAATCTCCTCGGCCACCAGCGGGTCCAGCGCCGACGTGGGTTCATCAAGGATGATCAGGTCCGGCCTTGCCGCGAGCGCGCGCGCCACGCAAACCCGCTGCTTCTGCCCGCCCGAGAGTTCGGTCGGACGGCGCATCAGGAAGTCTCGCGGCAACTCCACCAGATCCAGCAATTCGAGCGTACGTTTATGCACCTCACTGGACTTCATGCCGAAATACATCTTCGACGAGTGGTCCAGCGTCTCTTTCACCGGCATATCACCATCCTCGCCGACCATGCTCTGGTCGCCGCCCAGACCCGCATAGAAACTGACGGGACGACCAATGGTCTCGAGCAGGCGCTGGCGCGGGTTCAGCGCCACGTCCGGTATCTGGTAGACCAGCTGGATCTGGCGCTTGAGGTTCTTGTCGCGCTCGGCCAGACTCTTGGGCAAGGGCTTACCCTTGAACAGGATCTGTCCCCCGATCGGCGGTAGCAGGCCGGTGATGATGCGTGCCAGCGTCGATTTGCCGGAACCCGATTCACCCACGACGGCCACGGTCTCTCCCCGTTTCACATCCAGACTGACGTCATTGACCACCTTGAAGCTGCCATAGGCCGCATATACGTTCTCGACCTTGAGGATGACCTCGTCCTGAACCGATGACTGCACCGCGCGTTCGCTGGCAGCAGCGCCGCGCACAGCGACCAGTTGCTTGGTGTACTCCTGCTTCGGAGCCTGCAGCACCTCGTCGACCGTGCCCTCTTCGACTTCCTTGCCGTGGCGCAGCACCTTGATGCGATCCGCCACCTGTGCCACCACCGCCAGGTCGTGGGTGATGTACAACGCAGCCGAGCCATATTCGCGGATCAGCGATTTCAGCAGAATCAGCACCTCGATCTGCGTCGTTACGTCCAGCGCCGTGGTGGGTTCGTCCAGCACCAGGATGTCGGGCCGGCACGACATCGCCATCGCCGCCATCGCCCGCTGCAACTGGCCGCCGGAGGCCTGGTGCGGATAACGGTCGCCAAAGGTTTCATGGTCGGGCAGATCGAGCGACTTGAACAGCTGACGCGCCCAGTCCTCGGCTTCCTTGCGCGACATGATGCCGTGAATGATCGGCGCTTCGCAGACCTGGTCCATGATGGTGTGGGCTGGATTGAACGCCGCCGATGCCGACTGGGCCACGTAGGCGATACGTTTGCCGCGCACGTCCCGTCGCTCGGTCGCACTGAGTTCGCGAATGTTGACACCATCGATCTCGATCTCGCCGCCGGCGATGTGCACGCCGGCACGGGCATACGACATCGCGGACAGTCCGATGGTGGACTTGCCGGCGCCGCTTTCGCCGATCAGGCCCAGCACTTCACCGGCATGCAAGGTCACGTCGACGTTGTCGACGATCACAGCGCCCCCACGTACCGCTTCCAGGCGCAGACCCTTGATCTGCAGAATGATTTTTTTGTCGGATTTGTCAGTCATGTTGTCCTCACATTTCTGCCTGTGCGCCCGATGGACGGGCCTCGACCGACAGCAGCCAGTCCACAACCATGTTGACCCCGACCGTCAGGATCGTGATCGCCAGTGCCGGCCAGATCGGCGCCAGCATGCCGAAGTTGATGGCCGCGGAGTTTTCGCGCACCATGCCGCCCCAGTCGGCGAACGGAGGCTGAATGCCCAGGCCCAGAAAGGACAGGGCTGCGATGAACAGGAAGTTGAAGCAAAACCGCAGTCCGAACTCGGACAGCAACGGTGCCGACGCATTCGGAAGGATTTCGCGCCGGATGATCCACCACGTGCCCTCGCCACGCAGCCGAGCCGCCTCAACGTACTCAAGCACCGTCAGGTTCATGCCCAGTGCGCGCGCCAGGCGGAACACCCTGGTGGAGTCAAGCACCGCAATCGTGATGATCAGCACCGGAATCGACGAGCCGAACACACCCAGGATGATCAAGGCCAGGATCAGCAGCGGGATCGACAGGATCACGTCGACCAGGCGCGAGATGACGGTGTCGACCCAGCCCCCCAGCACAGCGGCGGAAAAACCGAGCGTGATGCCGATGAAGAAGGACAAGGCCGTGGTGGCCAGTGCCACGCCGATCGTCATGCGCGCGCCGTAGATCAGGCGCGTCAGCATGTCGCGGCCGATCTGGTCGGCGCCCAGCAACATCTGCGCGCTGGATTCGTCCCATGTAGAGCCCACCGTCTGCGACTCGGAATAGGGCGCGAACATCGGACCGAAGATCGCGACCGCCAGGTTCACGAAGATGATGGCCATGCCGATCCACGCGGTCACGGTGGGTTTGTGTCCAAGTATTCTCATTTTTTTACTCCCCTTCTTCAGCGCTTGTGGCGCAGCCGTGGATTGACCAGGATGATGGCCACGTCCGCGAGTGTGTTGAGCACGACGAACACCATCGCAAACACCAGGCCGCAGGCCTGGATCACCGGTACATCGCGTTTGGACACTGCGTCGACCATCAGTTGCCCGATGCCGGGGTAGACGAACACCGCCTCAAGCACCACAACACCGACCACCAGATAGGCCAGGTTCAGTGCAATGACGGTGATGATGGGCGCCGCCGCGTTGGGCAAGGCATGGCGCGAGATCACGCGCGAGCGCTTGGCACCCTTGAGGAAAGCCATTTCGATATACGGGCTGGACATAACCGACAGCACCGAGCTGCGGGTCATGCGCAGCATGTGCGCAGCCACCAGCATGGTCAGCGCGACCGCTGGCAACGTGGTGATGTACACCCGTTCACCAAACGTGATGCCCGGATAGACCGTGGCCAGGGACGGAAACCATCCCAGGTCGACGACGAAGAAGATGATCATCAGGTAGGCGATAAAGAACTCCGGCACCGAGATCGTGATCAGGGTCAGGATGTTCGACGCCTTGTCGATCAGCTTGCCTTCGTTGATCGCGGCCAGAATGCCCAGGCCGACCGACAGCGGAATAGCGATCAGAGCGGCATAGCCGGCCAGAAACAGCGTGTTGTACAGACGTGGCAGCAGCTCGTCGATGATGACGCGCTGATTGGTCATGGACACACCGAGATCCCCCTGTACAGCGCCCCACAGCCAGTTGAAGTAGCGCATGTACGCCGGCTGGTCAAGTCCGAGTTCCCTGCGGAACGCCGCCAGGGTTTCGGGCGTGGCGCCCTGGCCGAGCACCGCCGACGCCACGTCGCCGGGAAGAATCTGCGTGCAGACGAAGATCAGAACCGAAACGGCAAACAGCGTGACAACGCCTTGTGCGAGTCGGCTGACAATGAGTTTGAGCATGGGACAATCTTTCGGTGGTGGCAGCCACGCACAGGCGCAGCACAGGAGCGGGCCGACAAAGATCCGAAGCCCAATGCAAGAAGCGCGCCGGAGGGGTCATGGCTGACCCGTCTGCACGCGCTTCCGGCAAAGGAACGCGTGAGGCCCAACATGTGTGATGGCCCCACGCGTCAGAATCGATCGAATCAGGCGAACCAGCCCTTTTCTGCCAGTCGCTGGTCGTTCATGTCGTATCGCGCGTGCGGCTCCAGGCCGCGCAATTTCCCGGAACTGGCGTCCAGTTGGTCACCGATCGCAAAGCAGACCATGCCGGCTTCTTCCGACAACAGCTTCTGGCATTCGGCATACATCGCCAGGCGCTTCTTCTCGTCCAGTTCCACCCGGGCATCGACGACGAGCTTGTCGAACTTGGGGTTCGAATACTTGGTGTCGTTCCAGGTCTGACCGGTGACGAAGGTCTGCGACAGTTGCAGGTCGGCCGTGGGGCGGTTGCCCCAGTACACCGCACAGAACGGCACCTTGGGCCAGACGTTGTCCCAGTAACCGTCACCCGAAACGCGTTTGACGTCCACATTGGCCTTGGCCTTCTTGAGCGACTCCTGGAAAATCACAGCCGAATCGGTCGCGCCGCTGAAGGCGCCTTCGGACACCTGCAACTCGAACGGGCCCGACATGCCGGCTTTCTTGAAGTGGAAGGCCGCCTTGTCAGGATCATAGGGACGTGGCTTCTGCGTCTTGTCGTGGTACTTGTTCAATGGGCCGATGGTGTGGTCGTTACCCAGCGTTGCGTAGCCGGAGAACACGTTCTTGACGATGGTCTGACGGTCGATGCCGTATTTCAGGCCCAGCATGACGTCGCGGTTCTTGTATGGGTCGATGTTGGTGTGCGCAACAAACGCAAACCGGTTGCCGGCACCCTGCGAGCGCGCGATCTTGATGTTCTTGTTCTTGGACAGCAGGTCCACCGTCTTGGGGTTGACCCGGTTGATCGCGTCCACCTGGCCGGTGACGATCGCCTGGGTCCGCACGGCGGCGTCACCGATGTAACGCAGTTCGACCGAGTCGAAGTTGCCGCGGCCCGGCTTCCAGTAGTTGCCCGGCTTGCGCTTGGCCACGATCCGCACCCCCGGTTGCCACTCCGCCAGCGTGAAGGCACCTGTTCCATCGGCCTTCTGGAAGTCGGTCATGCCGTTGGGCACGATGATCAAATGGTAGTCCGACAGCACGAACGGCAGGTCGGCATTGCCGGCTGTCAGTGTGATCTGGATCTGGTTGGGCGACAGTTTGGTGATCTCCTTGATCGGCTCCAGGATGCCCTTGGCCGGAGACTTGGTGTCTGCGCCGCGATGCAGGTTGATCGAATAGATCACGTCGTCGGCGTCCAGCGTCTTGCCCGAACCGAAGGTGATGCCCTTGCGGATGTTGAAGATCCAGTCCATAGCGCCGGGCTTGGATTCCCAGCTCTCGGCGAGTTCCGGCGTGGCATTGCCGGCGGTGTCGATCTCGACCAGGGTGTTCCAGATCATCAGGCTGTACGCGATCGGAATCGAGTCAGCGTAGGTGCGGGGATCCAGCGAGTCCGATGCGGAGCCGCCTTCCATGCCCAGGCGCAAGGTGCCACCCTTCTTGGGTTTTCCCTGCGCCATGGCCGGCGCACTGGCGAATGCAGCGCCTAGGCCGACGGCCGAAGCGCCAGCGATCAGCTGGCGACGATCGATGATGATTCCGGATTCGGTTGTGGTTTCATGCTTTGTCATTTTCGAGAGTCTCCTATGAAGTCGATGAATTTTCGTTGAGGGTAACCACACACGAGGGGTCGGCCACGGTCAACCGCGGCAAGGTCGGGCCATGCTACGACAGCATCCTAACCACTGAACACATTTTAAAGGATACAGACAATCCCTTAGTGAAAAGGCGTAGCGCCTATCAAGGTATCAATTTGTTGAATTGACTCGCATGCCGCCGTCGCAATGCGGACAGCAAGCGTCGTGAACAACTATGCAACATCCAACCAGCAGGCATAAGTCATCGGGATTACGACCAGCATCCATCGCGAACGCGCCTGATTGCCCAGCAAACTCAGGCCAGTACCGGATAGGCCCGGTCGACGGCAAAGTCGATCTGCTCGGCAATCGGACGGTAATCTCCCAGCGTGATGGGGCGCAGCGCACGCAACGACAACTGCGCCAGCAACTGCGGCGCAGTTGTCGACAGCCCGTACAACACGTCCCGCAGGTCCTGCAGTTGCGGCTCGGACAGCGCGATGGATGCGATCAGCGGCAGGCCGGGCGCCGAAGCTGTGCGCTGCAACACCCGCAACCCCGCTACCCGGTGTGGCGCATGGCGCTCGGCCAAGGCATAGGTGACGCAGTCGATCGCCACCACGTCCGCCTCGCCGGACTGCACCATGGCCATGCCGGCGAGGTGACCGCCCGATACCTCCACCCTGCCGAAGAACCGACCGGCGCGCGCCAAGGGCGCAAACGTGTGGCGCAGCATGTTCATGCCGCTTTGCGAGTGCGCCTGGTTGATCGCCGCAACCGATCCACGCAGGGACTCGAGATCGTCGGCCCCTTTTTCGCGGACGACGATGACACTGCAATAGAGGATGCCGTCACAACCCGGCAAAGCGAACTCCGGCGCGGCCAAAACCTGCACCGCTTCGCCGATCAGCGTCACCAGCGGGTAGCCGCAGGTCTGCGACAGCAACAGGTCGTCAGCGCGCCAGAACGCCACCAGATCGTCGGGCACAGGCACGATGTCCATAGCCCCGGACCAGCCACGCCGGCGCAAGGCCTGCACGACTACCCCGAGCAAGGACTCCCAGTTCCGGGCGAGTTCGGGCGTGACGTTGTACATCGGCAGCGCCAGCCGCCAGGCCCCCGAATTCACGCTCAAACCTGACGATTCTGGTGCAGCGGATGCACCGGCGCATCCACCGGCGTCAGGCCGAAGCGCCGCGCCAGATCGAGGTAGCCACCGAGCCGGAAACCGCCGCAACGGGCGATATAGGCGTCGCGGTCGGCCCGGTAGACCCGCGGCAGCAGATACCACGGCAGACCCGGCAGATCGTGGTGCACCAGGTGGTAGTTGTTGTTGAGGTAGAGCAGGCGCATCGGCCAGGAGGCTTCATTGATGGCAATACGGTGCTTGCAATCCTCCGCCGCACGGTGCTCGTAATAAGAGCGCACCATGGCCAGGGACAAAGCCGGGTAGGCGACCAGCAGCAGGTAATACCAAGCGGACATGTTCGTCCATGCGTGGATCGCGGTCAACATGCCGACCAGCATCGCGATATGCAGCGACCACATCGGCAGGTATTTGTAGTTGCCGCCCCGCATCTGCGTGACTGCCTCGTGCACAACCGAGGCGATCGCCATCGCCGGCCCGAAGACGAAGCGCCCCCAGAACCGCTTGCGGTGCACGAACAGGGCGCGCATGAACCAGCCGCTGCGTTGCCAGACCTGGTACGACACATAGTGGGTTTCCGGGTCGACACCCGGCTGGGTCAGGTGGGCGTCGTTGTGGTGGCGCAAATGGCTTTCCAAGTACAAGGTATACGGAAACCAGACCGCCAGCGGGGCAAAACCCAGCAGCTTGTTCAAGTTGCGATGGCGCGTCGGATGGCCGTGCACCAGTTCATGCTGCAGCGACATGTACCAGGTGCAGTTCAGAATCAGCAACAAGGTGGTCGCCATCAGACCCAGTGTGTGCGACCAGTACAAGGTGGCGAACCACAGGCCATACACCGCTGGAATCAGCAGCCAGGTCGGCCACTCGGTACGGGCCATGGGCGATGCGAGCAAGCGAGCGACCACTTGCTCCTGCTGCGGATTCAGATATTCGGACACAGCGGTTTCCCCAAAACAGGCAGATTCATCTGGCGGTTAGCACCCGACTGCGTCTGTCGGGTGTCGCCCCGATGAATATTTGGGGCCGGCACAGCAGCCACGGGAGCCTTGCCCGCGACCTGTTCGCACCAGTCAGGGGATTACGTGAATTCCACCCCGACCGAGCTGCGCCGGGCGCGATCATACGTCAAGACCATCCGCTTCTGCAATCGGCAAATGCGGCCACCCACCAGCGCCTGTTGGGTCGACCATACGCATGCAGTCGACGGGACTGCCGGGCTTCGGTCGGGACTTGGCGGCAGCGGACTTTCGGCTGCCTCACAGGCCGCCGAGACGGTCGTCGAATGGCATGTGGCTGAGGCGCTCGCAGCCGGTCTCGGTGACCAGCAACTGCTCTTCGAGCTTGACACCCTGGCCAGCCGCGGCCGAACCGATGTAACTCTCGATGCAGATCACCATGCCCGGCTCGACCACGCCTGGCAAGGGGTAGGCAAGACCCGGCCGCTTGTGGGGAATGTTCGGGAACTCGCCTGACATGCCCAGTCCATGGCCGACCGCGTAATAGCGGCTTTGCTGGTGTTCCTCAGGAACCACCCAGGCGCGGTCGGCGATCTCCTCGTACGCCACGCCGGGCCGCACCAGCGCAACATTGTGTTCAAGCTGCTCACGGGCGCGGCCATACAAGCTGCGCTGCATCGCCGTCGGCGCGACCGCACCACACAGGTAGGTACGTGAAAAATCGACGGCATATCCCAGGTAACCCAGCGCATCGGTGTCGAAACACAGCAGGTCGCCCGATTCCAGCACCCGGTCGCCGCATTCTTGAAAGTACGGAAAGGTGCGTGGTCCGCTTTGCATCAGTCGGGTGGTCGTGTACTGACCCTCCAGCGCCAGGAACCGGCGCTGGAAATCGGCCCAGATGTCCACTTCGCTGCGTCCCGGCTCGATCGCTGCCCGCATCTCCTGCGCTGCCCGCTCCACCCGATCCACGGCCTCCCGGATGTAGGGCAATTCGATCGGCAGCTTGATGGCGCGCGCACGCGCGAACACCGGATCGGCGTCGACCAGCTGCAACCCGCGCGTGCGCAATGCGTCGATGGTCTGGAACGGAAACCGGTCGACAGCCAGTTGCCGCTGTTCACCCAGATGCTGGCGCATCTGGCCGTCGATTTCGGCGGCAAACGCCTTGCCAGCCGATACCGGGTCGGCCAGCGAACTGACGTGGCACAAACCCAGCGCCGGACGAATCTCGGCGATCGTCGGCAGGCCATGCGCCAGGTGCTCGCAACCGAAGAAGTCGTACAGGATGCACGGGCCGTCGGCAAACACCAGCAGGTAGCGCGCCGGCGTGCGCGCGGTCCAGACCGTCATGTTGCGCGCACCGGTCGCGTACAGGATGTTGATCGGGTCGACGATCACCGCCGCCGGCACCGCCATCTGGCGCATCACGGTCTGCAGCCGCGCACGTCGCGCCAGGTACAAGGCATGGTGTTGCGGATCGGCCGCCGGTGTCATGGTCGCAGGATTCGGGTTCGGCATAGTGGACGCTCACATATGGTCGCGCGCAATCCGCAGGTCCCAGTCGCGGCTAAACACCGGTGTGTCGGCGTCCCAGGCCCGCAACCTGGCCTCGACCCGGAAGTGGCGTTCATCGGCGCTCAAGCGCATCGTCACCGCCACCCGGGTTTTCCAGTCGGCGCGCCCGATCTCGGTCATCAACGCGATGTCCTGGCACGCGGACAAGGGATCGTCGTCACGCACGGAAAAACGCAGCGTGCCCTGCATGTCGTAGGCCACGTCGGTGTCGGTGGTCTTCCAGGCGCCCCGATCCCGCGTGCGCGTCAGCACACAACCGCCACCCGCCAGCGGCTCCAGGATGTCCTGCGGACGATTCGTGGCGCGCGGCCGGAGCGCGACCAGCGCCAACGGCGGCGCACCCTCGGGTTCAGCCAAAGGCGCGAGCCGGTCCTGCAGCGACGCATCGGGCCGACAGAGCGGCAAGCGCAGGCGCGCATGGCCGGTGTGGATCGTCAGCTCATTACGTACTGGCGACGGCCAGGCGATCGGCCAGTAGCTGTTGGACAAGGCCAGCCGAATGCGATGCCCCTTGGGCACCCGCTGCGCCAGCGCACACAGGCGCAGGCGCAGCCGGACCACCTGGCCGGGAACCAGCGGCTGCGGCGACTGCGACCCGCCGCGGTGCGCCAGGTTCAACAGCCCATAACTCAGGCGCAACGAGCTGCCGTCGGGTGCCACATCGCACAGGCGCACCGCCAGCAGTGCCTGGGGCTGGTCGCAACACAGGTCGAGTTCCAGCGCCGGCTCGCCCAGCAATTGCCAGTCGTCCTGCAACGGCGCCGTGTCGAAACACAGGCTCGTCGCATCATCGTTGCGTTGGTCGTCGGACAGATCCGGGCCCAGGCCGTAGGAGCATTGGTAGCCGGCTTTCAGACCGTTGGTCAGCGGGCTGTCCAGCAACAACTGCGCTGGCGCGCCGGCCTGCGGCTGCAATCCGTCTCGACTCAGGAACAGCGTCACACCATCGCCATCACATTCTGGCGCCGGCCAGCAGGCTTGCGCGACCCATCGTCCGGGCCAGTGCGGCACCAGCTTGGCCGGCGCCACCCAATCACCCATCCAGACCCGCAACATCGGCTCGTCCATGATCCCGTTGTCCACATCCTTGAGCCAGTGGTCCCACCAGCGCAAGGCTTCCTGCAGGAAGCCGATCGCCGGCCCCGGTCGGGCCAGGTGCGGCCAGCCATGGGCCCAGGGGCCGATCAAGGCTTTCTTCGGGCCCTGCAATCGCGCCAGCAAGGGCAACACGTTGCGCGAATAACTGTCCTGCCAACCATTGACCAGGTAGGCCGGAACCCGAATCTGTCCCGGATTGTCATGGACGCAATCGGTGCGCCAATAAGCATCGCGCCGCTGGTGCGCCAGCCAGATGGCCAGCGGCGGCGCGGCCTGCGCCAGTCTTTGCTGCCACATCACGCGCCAGTCGTCGCCCACCACCTCGGGGTCCGGCGGGCAGGCCATGGCGGCGAAAAAGCTGCCGCCCCAACTGATGTTGCCCTCAAGCAGACAGCCTCCCATGAAATGGCAATCGCCGTTGTACCGGTCATCGGCAAAGCCCATGGGCAGAATCGCCGCCAGTGCCGGCGGCCTACGCGCAGCGACCTGCAAGGCATTGATGCCGCCCCAGCTGATGCCCCACATGCCGACCCGTCCGCTGCACCAGGTCTGCTCCGCCAGCCAGGCGACCACCGCCACGCCGTCGTCGATCTCCTGGCGCGTGTATTCGTCCGGCAAGAGGCCACCCGAGTCGCCACTGCCCCGCACGTCGACCCGCACCGCGGCATAACCATGGCCGGCCATGTAGGGCTGGGTGATGGCGTCGCGGTGACTGGTGCCATCACGGCGTCGGTACGGCAGGTATTCCAGCAGCGCCGGCACCGGATTCTGCCCGGCGTCGACCGGCAGCCAGATGCGCGCGGCCAGACGCACGCCGTCGGCCATCGGTATCCAAGCGGTCATGATCTCGCGCACCTGCCGTGGCCAGCGGGAGACGACGTTCATCGCTGTGGGTCGAGCGAATAGGGAAAATGGCAACGCACCCGTCGACCCGGCGCCAGTTCCTCCAGGGCCGGCACGTCGGTGCTGCAGCGCGGCTGGGCTACCGGACAGCGGGTGTGGAAGCGGCAACCGGCCGGCGGATTGACAACACTGGGAATCTCGCCCTGCAACACGATACGACGGCGCCGGCGCTGCGGATCGATGGCCGGGTTGGTCGACAACAAGGCCGCCGCATACGGGTGCGCCGGTTTGTCGAACAGCTGTTGCGTCGGAGCCTCCTCGACGATCTGGCCCAGGTACATCACCGCGGTGCGATGGCTGACGCGCCGGATCACGTTCAGGTTGTGGCTGACCAGCAGATAGGTCAGGCCAAACGCCTGCTGCAGGTCGAGCAACAGATTCAACAACTCGCCCTGCACCGACACATCGAGCCCGGCCGTGGGTTCGTCGGCAATGATCAACTCGGGCTGCATCAACAGCGCCCGCGCCACGCCGACGCGACGCGCCTGGCCGCCTGAGATCTGGTGCGGAAACTTGGCCAGCTCATCGGGCGGCAGGCCTAGCCGGCGCAGGATTTCATCGAGCCGCTGCAGCGCGTCGGGCACCGGCAGATCGTGAATGGCGATCGGCTCGCGCAGTGCCCGGCCCAGCGTCATGCGCGGCGACAGCGAAGCCACCGCATCCTGCAGCAGCATCTGCACGCGGCGTCGGAACGCCAGCGGATCGCGTGCCAGCAAGGTCGACAAGGATTCGCCCGCGAGTTCCACCGAACCGCTGCTCACGGGTGTCAGGCCGACCAGCACGCGGCACAAGGTGGTCTTGCCGGAGCCGGATTCGCCGACCAGCCCGACGATCTCGCCGGCATGGATGGTCAGCGACACATCCTCGAGCGCGCGTACCTGGCCGCCAAACACGACGCTGACACCGCGCATCGCCACCAGCGGGGCGGCTGCGGCCTTGTCAGTCATGCCAACTCTTCAGCGCGGATGCAGGCCACCAATCGCTGCCCACCTACAGGGCGCAGCGGCGGCACCGCCGCGCGGCAGGCGTCCTGCGCAAAGGTACAACGCGGCGCAAACACGCAGGCCACGTGCGGCGCCACCGGATCCTGCACCTCGCCCGGGATCGACACCAGCCGCGCACCCGGCTCATGGTCCTCAATCTCGCAGGCCAGCAGCGCACGCGTATAGGGGTGGCGCGGCCGTGCCAGCACCTCGGCCACCGGCCCGGTTTCGACCACGGTTCCACCATACATCACGCACAGGTCATCGCACAGTTGTGCCACCAGGCCCAGATGGTGCGAGATGAACACGATGGAGCCAGAGAACTTGCGCCGCAAGGCCTCCAGCAGATCGACGATTTGCGCCTCCACTGTCGCATCGAGCGCCGTCGTCGGTTCGTCGGCCACCAGCAGGTCAGGCTCGACCAGCAAGGCCATCGCAATTATCACGCGCTGACGCATGCCACCGGAGAGTTGGTGCGGATAGGCCTTGAGCCGCAGGTCGGCATCGGCTATGCCCACGCTGACCAGCGCGTCGCGGGCCCGTGCCCTTGCGGCCGTGCGCGTGATGTCCGGATAACGCCGGCGCAGCACGTCGATCAGGTGCGTGGCCACGGTGAACAGCGGGTTCAGCGCGGTCATCGGGTCCTGGAAGATCATCGCAATGCGTTTGCCGCGCCAGCGCGCCATCTCGGCATCACCAAGAGCCAGCAGGTCGGTGCCGTCAAAGCGGATCGTTCCGTCAAGCCGCGTGATGTTCGACGGCAGCAGGCGCAGCAGGCAACTGGCCAGACTGGACTTGCCCGATCCCGACTCGCCCACCACGCCCAGGATCCGGCCCCGGCCGATATCCAGGCTGACGCCGCGCAGGATATGGGCGGTGCCACGCGGCGTCGACGCTTCCAGCCGCAGGTCGCGGATCTGCACCAACGCGTCGGGGGCCTGCGACGGCTGCTGCGGCGCGGCGCTCACTAAAGTACCTCCGCCCTGCGGGCTGCGGTGCGAGCTTGCTTGGGAGCGGCCCGGCGCGGCGCTCATCCGTGGTCCCGCCCGATACGTGGGTCCACCGCGTCGCGCAGCGCCTCGCCAAACAAGGTGAAGCCCAGCGTCGCCAGCGCCAGCGCCGAGCTGGTCACCACCACCGGCACCCAGGTCTGCGACAGGTACTGGTAGCCGTCCTGGATCAAGGTGCCCCAGCTCGCCAGCGGCGGACGCACGCCCAGACCAAGAAACGACAGGCCGGCCTCGATGGCGATGACGACAGGAATGTCCATCGAGGCCAGGATCACCAGCGGTCCGAGGATGTTGGGCAACACATGGCTGAACACGATACGCAGCGGCGACGCACCGAGGATGCGCTCGGCCTCCAGGAACGGCGCGCTGCGCAGTGTCAGCACCTGCGAGCGCGCGACGCGGCCGAAATGCGGCACCAGCGTGACCGCGACGATGAACACCACGATCGCCAACGACGGACCGAAAACCGCCACCACTGCCAGCGCCAGCACCACGCTGGGAAAGGACGAAATCACGTCGAACACAATCAGCACGAAGCGTTCGCTGCGCGGCGGCAGATAACCGGCCAGGATGCCCAGGGCGGTGCCGATGCTCAGCGCCAGCGCAATGGCCGATATCGCGGTGACCATGGCCACCGATGCGCCATGCACCAGGCGCGAATACAGGTCGCGGCCCAGGTGATCGGTACCGAACCAGTGCGCGCCCGACGGAGCGCTGAAACGGTTCATCACGTCCAGCGCATTCGGATCGTGGGTCGCCAGCCAGGGGGCAAACACGGCACACCCCAACACCAGCGCGACGATCACCAGGCCGGTGGCACCTGTGAAGGTCGAACATACCTTGCGCAGCGTAGCTGCGATCGCCGCCAGCATGTTCACTCGGGTGCTCCAGCGCCGGGACGAATGCGCGGGTCGATCGCCGAATACGACAGATCCACCAGCAGGTTGACCAGCACGAAGCCAACCACCACGACCAGCACAGCACCCTGCACCACCGGGTAGTTGCGATCCGAGATGGCGCCGTAGATCAATCGCCCCAGGCCCGGACGCGCGAACACGATCTCGACGAAAACCCCCTGGCTCAGCAGACGACCAATACCCATGCCCAGGATCGTGATGGTCGGAATGCAGGCGTTCTTGAGTGCGTACTTGTAAGTGACCATCCGCTCCGACAAACCATAGGCACGCGCGGTGCGGATGTAGTTCTCGCCCATCACCTCGAGCATCGAGGTGCGCACCAGCCGCGCGATGAATCCGATCCAGCCCAGCGCCAACGCCACCGTGGGCAGCACCATGCGCCGAAATTCATCCAGCAGGTCGCCGGAGCGGCTGGTGCCCAGCACCGGCAGCCAATCGAGCCAGATCGAGAACACCAGCAACAGGAAGATCGCCAGCACGAATCCGGGCACCGCGATGAAGGCCACCGACAGAAAGGCAAGCACGTTGTCGAGCATGCTGCCCCGGTGGGTCGCCGCGAATATGCCCAGCGGGATGCCGATGATCACCGCCAGCACGATGGCCGAGATGGTCAACACGATGGTGTACGGAATCGCCTCGGCGATCAGACTGGCGACCGATTTGCCAGACACCACATCCACGCCGAGGTTGCCCACCGCCAGGTTGCTGAAAAATCGCCACAGCCGGATATGCACCGGCTGGTCCAGCCCCATCTCGCGGATGAATTGCTTCGACAACTCCGGCGAGGCCTGCGGCCCGAGCAAGGTGGCAGCCGGGTCGCCCGGAACGATGGACGACAAGGTGAACAGCAGCAGCATGGCGCCGAAGATGATCAGCACCGTCGTCACCAGGCGACTGCCCAGGTAGCGCCAGGTTTCCTGCGCGCGCGAGCCCGCCGACCCCATCAGACCGGCAACCCTGTCATCGACCGGCCCCAGTCGCCATGGCTCAGGCCGTGAACTCGGCGTATTGCCAGTCGATCCAGCCCGGGATCGATGCTGGCTTGATCCAGCTGCGGTGCACCAGCGTATTGGCTTCGTTGGTCAGCCACACGAAGGCACTGCTCTTGTCCATCAGTTGCTGGGCCTCGACCACCAGTTGGCGGCGCTTGATCGCGTCCATCTCCGAGGCCGCCTTGTTGTACAAGGCCTCGAACTCCGGGCTGTTCCAGCGTGACCAGTTCCAGTCGCCAATCTGCGCCGGCAAAAACCATTGCAGCACGAAGTTCGGGTCGTGTTTGCCGGAAAACCGCGACATGTACAGTTCCAGGTTCTTGCCGCTGTCGCCCTTGCCCGCGTTCCAGTAGGTGCCACCCTCTTGCGCGTCGACCTGGATCGTGACACCGATCTCGGCCAGCAGCGCCTGCGCCACCAGCGCCATGTTCTGGTATTGCTGCTGATTGAGCACCGTCAGGCGCAACTTGAGGTTGCTCACCCCGGCGGCGGCCAGCAGTTTCTTCGCCTCGGCCACGTTGCGCTTGTAGACTGGCGCCTCTTTCCAGGCACCCATGATCAGCGGCGGGATCACGGTGTTGAGCCGTGGCACCTTGCCGTTGTAACCGGCCAGCAGCATCTGGTCCACATCCAGGCCCAGGCGGATTGCCTGGCGTACCCGCAGATCAGCCAGCGGGCCTTTTTCCACGTTCATGCCCATCCAGACATAGGCCATGCTCGGCTGGTCGGACACCGTGATGCCGGCGGCGCCACGCAGCGGATCGGCGGCGGTTGGCGACAGCACCGCGAAATCGATCTCGCCTACGCGCACCGCCAGGTCGGTGGTCTTGGCGTCGGTGATCACGCTCAGGCTGATTTCATCGAAATGGCGCTTGCGGCCGGCATAGGCGCCATGGCGTTTGAGCACCACGCCTTTCTGGCGGTCGTAGGAGGCCACGACATACGGGCCGGAGCCGACCGGCTTGGTGCCGAAATCGTTGCCCAGTTTCTCGACCGCCTTCTTCGACACGATGCAGCCCGAGCCGTCGGCAATGACCACGTCAAAGATGTTGGCGCGCGGATTGGCCAGCGTGATGCGCCCTTCGTACTTGCTTTTCACCTCGACCCCGACCAACCCCAGCCAGTCCTTCTTGTACGACGACTCCTTGGCGCCACCCTTGGGCGGCAATCCGATGCGTTCGAACGAGAACTTCACGTCCTCTGCGGTCATTTCGCCAAAGCCGTCGGAGAACATCTGGCCCGGCTTGAGCCTGAAGTCGATCACCGTCGGCGAGATCTGCTTGACCTCGGCCGCCGCGTCGGGCTCGAGGTCGGTCGAATTCGGTTTCTGCGTCACCAGGCGCTGGTAGATCGCGCGCATCACGTTGCCCTCGGGCGGACCACGCCGATACGCCGGATCGAGGGAATCGAACTCGCGATCAATCCGCACCGTGATGCTGGGACGGGGCCCGCTGCCAGACTGCGCCAGCAGATCGAACGGCATGATGACACTAGCGGCGCCGACCGCGCCGACACCAGCAAACACAAAACTGCGTCGGGAAAACTTGTTGGCCATCACATCCGTCCTCGGTGAATGCAAGGTGCGCAGGGCACCGGGTGGTCGAGTATGCCTCCATTGTCGGCATGGCGTAGCGGCCATCAGGGCTTGACCCAGGACCGATCACGGAATTGACGCCCAGCAAGGTCCATGCCTGCAAAAGCGCGGCCGACACGGTGCACGAATCGGCCAGCAGCCCAGTTCACAGATACTCGAAAGACCCGGTACAAGTGGAGGCCATGACGGCCAGATGGTCGTAGTCCGTTTCGTCGACGATGGCAAATCCGCTGAGCACCAGCCGTTGCATCAGCGGCGCAAGCTCAGGCGCTGAGGCTGTGGTCAACAGCGCTTCGCGCAGCGCGCCAAATTGCGCATCAGACAGGGCCGCCGTCGCCACCAGGGGCGGTATCGGCTGCGCGCAGGTGCTGGCCACAACCCGCACCTGTGCCGCGAACGCGGGTTCATGCTGGTGCAACAAGTCCAGGTAGTAGCTGTCCAGTGCGCCCACATCGGCGCGGCCGGATAGCACCGCATCCATCACGCCCCGGCCATTGAGCAGGTCGCCGACGGCACCCGAAAAAAGCCGCCGCCCGTGCGCGCGGCGCAGTTGCATCAGGTGGTGGTAGGGCGCGACACCCCCCGACATCGACTCTGGAATCGTATAGCCCAGAACACCACCGAAGGTGTCTTCCAGCGTAGTGCTAGCCGCATCGGCGCGGACGACGAAGTCAGAAAAATAGACCGCACGCCCGCCATACCGCACCGTCGACGGCAGCGGCGCCGCGATCAGCCGCGGCCGGGGTTGGCTCAGCGCATACGGCAGACCACACATCATCACCATGCCCAGGTCAACGCGCGACCACAAGGTCGACAACGGCGCCGGCGGGTCATGGTCAAGTGCCAGCCAGTCCAGGCCCGCGCGGCGCACGACCCAGGCCATCAAGGCTTTCCAGTCCGCCTTGGCCGACGGGCAGACCGAATACATACGCGCATTGACCGCGAGTGTCACGTAGGCAAGCTCCCGATCTGCAACTGGCTGAGCGCGCCGTCTGCCACGGCGCTGCAGATCTGCTCGATGTCCGGCCCCATCGACCGATCCTCGTCGAGCATCGGAACCAGGGCGCGAACCTTGTCGTAGGCCTGGCGCGCACCGTGGCCCAACTGCGCGCGGTCCGTGCCACGCAGATCCACCGCCTGCGCGGCAATAATCAGTTCGATGGCAATCAGGTACCGTGCGCGCTCCAGACTTTCCGCGAGCTTTTCCGCCACGCTCAGCGACATGCAGGCATGGTCCTCGATGGTCTCGGACACCGGCATGTAGTCCAGTGAACCCGGATTGGCACGCTGACGGATCTCGGCCCACAACACGACCAGTGTCTTCTGGATGGTGGCGAAACCGGAATGCGCCGGCCCATGGCGTGTGAGCTGCAGCGGCAGATCGGTCAGGGCCGTGCTCATGAAACGCTGGCAACGCGACACACCCATGCTGGCCATCTGCGCCAGCGCTATCGCGCAACTGTCCAGTGCCAGTGCGGTCGCCGGCAGGTGGAAGTTGCCGGTCGACAGCATCAAATCCTCATCGACCATCACCAGCGGGCTGTCCGCCGCGCTGTTGAGCTCGACCTCGATCTCGGTGCGCGCGGCTTCGGCCGCGGCCTGGGCCGCACCATGCACCTGCGCGACGACACGGAACGACAGGGGATCCTGCACACGCCGGGCATTGCCGGGCGTCAGCAACTGGCCGCCCGCCAGCAGTTGGCGCAAACGAGCCGCCACGGCCACCTGGCCGGCGGCAGGCCGCGCAGCCGCCGTATCCGCACGCAACGGCGACGCGTTCGCGCGGTAGCCCTCGTAACTCAGCGCGATCGCGGCCAGCCACGCATCCATGGTCTGCAGCAGATCATGCACGACCAGACTGCCACGCGCTGCGGTGGCCGCATTGGCGCTGAACAGGGCCAGCCCGTCTTTCGCCCCCAGCGTCACTGGTTCCAGACCGGCCCGCGCGAGTGCGTCGGCGCCGCCGAGAACTTCGCCCTGGTACTCCGCCTGGCCTTCACCAAACAGTGGCAACGCCAGGTGTGCCAGCAAGGGCATGTCGGACACACCGATCGAACCCCAGCGCGGCACCACCGGATGCACGCGCCGGTTCAACAGGTCGACACAGGCTTGCAGCACATGAGGCGACACACCCGAGCCGGCTTGGACCAAACCGGCAATGCGGGCAAATTGCATCGCACGCACCGAAACCGAATCGTAGGGTTGACCGACCGCCAACGCGCGGGCCCGCACAGCGCGCCGCTGGTAAGCCTCCAGATCGGCCGGAGCCAGCTTGGCGCCGGTATTGGCGCCCAGCGCGGAATTCAGCCCGTAGATCGGCGGGCCATCCGCGGCCAAGCGCAACACCCGTTCCCGCGCACGTGCCACCTGGTCCATTGCGCCCTGGCTGACGCGAATCGGGGTGTCCGAGGTTGCCACGTGGACAAGGTCTTCAATGGTGATGCGCCGACTGCCTAGTTCCATGGTCATGAAAATCCTTGATGGAGCTTGTGTTCAATTCAGCCGCACGGCTGGCACTGCACTCGCGCGCTGGCCAAGTCCGACGCAGGACTCAGCGCGACCGGTCCAGCGAATACGGGAAATGGCAACGCACGCGACGCGACGCGCCCAGTTCGAGCAGGGCCGGTTCCTCGACGGCGCAACGGGGTTGTGCCACCGGGCAACGGGTATGGAAACGGCATCCGGACGGTGGATTCACGACACTGGGTATCTCACCCTGCAACACGATGCGGCGTGCGCGGCGCGTTGGGTCGATCGCCGGATTGGTCGACAACAAGGCGGCGGTATACGGATGTGCCGGACGGCCGAACAAGGCCGTTGTCGGCGCCTCCTCGACGATCTGACCCAGGTACATCACGGCGGTGCGCCGGGTGACGCGCCGTATCACGTTGAGGTTGTGGCTGACCAGCAGATAGGTCAACGCGAACTCGCGCTGCAGATCCAGCATCAGGTTGAGCAGTTCACCCTGCACCGAGACATCCAGGCCCGCCGTCGGCTCATCGGCGACGATCACCTCCGGCTGCATCACCAGCGCCCGTGCCACGCCGACGCGCCGCGCCTGTCCGCCCGATATCTGGTGCGGAAACTTGCCCGCCACATCCGCCGGCAGACCCAGCCGCGTCATGATGGCCTGCAGACGCTCCCGTGCCGGCGCCTCGGGCAGCTTGTGGATGGCGATCGGTTCGGCCAGCGTGCGACCGATGGTCATGCGCGGCGACAACGAGGCGACCGCGTCCTGCAAGAGCATCTGCACCCGGCGCCGGAACACCAGCGGCTGCTCACGCAACTGCTGCGCCACCGACTGGCCGCCGAGCGTCACTGTACCGGCGGTGGGCTGGGTCAGGCCGATCAGCACGCGGCACAGGGTGGTCTTGCCGGAGCCCGACTCGCCGACCAGGCCCAGGATGTCACCCTTGTCCAGCGTCAGCGACACGTCCTGCAAGGCGCGCACTTTGCCACCGAACACCACGTCCACCTTGTCGAAGCAGACCAGCGGCGTGCTCATCGGGCACCTCCGGCATCCGCTTTGGCAAGGAGCCGGTCGGTACGGTCCATACATCTCATCGAATTTCCTCCAACCGAAAACAACTCGCCCGGTGACTCGATCCTACGTCGCGCGGCAGCGGGACAGCGTCGTGGCACTGCGCATTCGCATGGGCACAGCGCGGCGCGAACACACAGGCGGTCATCGGCTTGACCGGATCCTGCACCTCGCCGGGAATGGACTTGAGCCGACCGCCTTCGGCATCATCCTCCAGTTCGCATTCAAGCAAGGCGCGGGTATAGGGGTGGCGCGGCCGTGCCAGCACCTCGGCCACCGGCCCGGTTTCGACCACGGTTCCACCATACATCACGCACAGGTCATCGCACAGTTGTGCCACCAGGCCCAGATGGTGCGAGATGAACACGATGGAGCCAGAGAACTTGCGCCGCAAGGCCTCCAGCAGATCGACGATTTGCGCCTCCACTGTCGCATCGAGCGCCGTCGTCGGTTCGTCGGCCACCAGCAGGTCAGGCTCGACCAGCAAGGCCATCGCAATTATCACGCGCTGACGCATGCCACCGGAGAGTTGGTGCGGATAGGCCTTGAGCCGCAGGTCGGCATCGGCTATGCCCACGCTGACCAGCGCGTCGCGGGCCCGTGCCCTTGCGGCCGTGCGCGTGATGTCCGGATAACGCCGGCGCAGCACGTCGATCAGGTGCGTGGCCACGGTGAACAGCGGGTTCAGCGCGGTCATCGGGTCCTGGAAGATCATCGCAATGCGTTTGCCGCGCCAGCGCGCCATCTCGGCATCACCAAGAGCCAGCAGGTCGGTGCCGTCAAAGCGGATCGTTCCGTCAAGCCGCGTGATGTTCGACGGCAGCAGGCGCAGCAGGCAACTGGCCAGACTGGACTTGCCCGATCCCGACTCGCCCACCACGCCCAGGATCCGGCCCCGGCCAATGTCCAGATCGATGCCGCGCAGGATGTGCGCGGTTCCGCGTGCGGTCGATGCCTCGAGCTTGAGTCCGCGGATTGCCACCAACGGGGAGTCTGGCCCGGCGGCCTTGTTCGGTTTCGTGTCCATCAGTGCTCCCGCCCGATACGGGGATCCACGGCGTCGCGCAAGGCTTCGCCGAACAGCGTGAATCCCAAAGTCGCCAATGCCAGCGCGACACTGGAGACCACCACCGGAATCCAGCTTTCTGACAGGTACTGATAACCGTCCTGGATCAGCGTACCCCAGCTCGCCAGCGGCGGACGCACGCCCAGACCAAGAAACGACAGGCCGGCCTCGATGGCGATGACGACAGGAATGTCCATCGAGGCCAGGATCACCAGCGGTCCGAGGATGTTGGGCAGCACATGGCTGAACACGATACGCAGCGGCGACGCACCGAGGATGCGCTCGGCCTCCAGGAACGGCGCGCTGCGCAGCGTCAGCACCTGCGAACGTGCGACCCGCCCGAAATGAGGTGTCAGCGTGACCGCGACAATCAGGATGACGATTTGCGTCGACGGTCCGAACACCGCGACAACGGCCAGCGCCAGCACCAGGCTCGGGAACGAGGAGATCACGTCGAACAGGATCAGCACCAGGCGTTCGGTACGCGCCGGCAGATAGGCCGCCAGGATACCCAGCGCCGTACCCAGGGTCAGCGACACGGCGATCGATGCGATCGCCACCTGCATCGCGACCGACGCCCCGTGCACCATGCGCGAAAACAGGTCTCGCCCCAGGTGGTCGGTGCCCAGCCAATGGTTCCAGGACGGCCCGGCAAACCGGTTCATCACGTCCAGCGCATCCGGATTGTGGGTGGCCACCCACGACGCCAACACGGCGCACGCCAACACCAGCACAACAATCACCAGGCCGACCGAACCGGGCAGGGTCCGGCAAACCTTGCGCAGCACCTCGGCAGTGCCTTGCCACTTGTTCATCGCCCGCCTCCGTCACGTTGGCTCGCGTAGCGGATACGCGGATCGATCGCCGAGTAGGACAGGTCGACCACCAGGTTGACCACGACGAAGATCACCACCACCACCAGCACGGCGCCTTGCACCACGGGATAGTTGCGATCAGAAATTGCCCCATAGATCAGCCGCCCCAACCCTGGCCGGGCAAACACGATCTCGATCAGCACCGCACCACCGAGCAGGCGGCCGATGCCCATGCCCAGGATGGTGATAGTGGGAATGCAGGCGTTCTTGAGCGCGTATTTGTAGGTAATCATGCGTTCCGACAAACCGTAGGCACGCGCGGTCCGAATGTAGTTCTCGCCCATCACCTCGAGCATCGAGGTGCGTACCAGGCGCGCGATGAAGCCGACCCAGCCAAGCGCCAGCGCCACCGACGGCAACACCATGCGCTGGAGCTCGTCCCAGAAGTCGCCGGTGCGGCTGGCGCCGAGCACCGGCAACCAGTCGAGCCAGATCGCGAACACCAGCAGCAGGAAAATCGCGATCACAAAGCTGGGCACCGCAATAAAGGCCACCGACATGAAGGCCAGCACGTTGTCCATGAACGAGCCTCGATGGGTGGCGGCAAAAATGCCCAACGGAACACCAGTCAGCACCGCCATGCCGATGGCCACCACGGTCAGGATCAGCGTATAGGGCAGGACCTCGGCAATCATGCTGGTCACTGAACGACCCGAAATGATGTCCGAGCCCAGATCACCCTGCAACACCTGCACGACGAACCGCCCGATACGCACATGCACCGGCTGGTCCAGCCCCATTTCTTCGATGAATCGCTTCGACGCCTCGGGCGTGGCCTGGGGCCCGAGCAACACGGCGGCCGGGTCGCCCGGCACGATCGACGACAAGCTGATCAGCAGGGTCATCGCCCCCAGCACGATCAAGACCGTGGTGACAAGACGACTCGCCAGATAACGCCAGGTTTCCTGCATGGATGTTCCGCTCGCCGATGTCGGCTCAGACCGCGGTGAAACCCGGGTATTGCCAGTTGAGCCATCCTGGCACGCTGGCCGGCTTGAGCCAGCTGCGATGGACCACCGCATTGGCTTCGTTGGTCAGCCACACATAGGCACTGGTCTTGTCCATGGCCTTCTGCGCGTCGATCACCAGTTGCCGGCGCTTGACCGGATCTGTCTCGCTGGCAGAGGCCTTGAACAAGGCATCGAACTCCGGGCTGTTCCAGCGCGACCAGTTCCAGTTGCCGATCTGGTTCGACGTGAACCATTGCATGATGAAGTTCGGATCGTGCTTGCCGCTGAAACGCGCCATGTACAGATCGAGGTTCTTGCCGGTATCGCCCTTGCCGGCGCTCCAGTAGGTGCCACCGGGCTGCGCGTCGACTTCGATGGCCACGCCGATTTCGGCCAGCAACGCCTGTGCCACCAGCGCCATGTTCTGGTATTCGGGCTGATTCAGGATGGTCAGGCGCAGCTTCAGGTTCGACACGCCGGCGGCAGCCAGCAGAGCCTTGGCCTCGGCGACATTGCGCTTGTACACCGGCGCCTCGCGCCAGTGCCCGGCCACCAGCGGCGGCAGCAAGGTGTTCAGGCGCGGCACCTTGCCGTTGTAGCCCGCCATCAGCATCTGGTCGACGTCCAGTCCGAGCCGGATCGCCTGGCGCACGCGCAGGTCCGCGAGCGGGCCCTTCTCCATGTTCATGCCCATCCAGACATAGGCCAGCGACGGCTGATCGCTCACCGTCAGGCCCGCCACGCCGCGCAGCGGCTCGGCTGCCGCCGGTGCCAGCATCGCGAAATCGATCTCACCGGCGCGCAGTGCCAGCTCGGCCGTCTTGGTATCGGTGATCACGCGCAAGTTGATTTCTTCGAAACCACCCTTGCGCACGCCCTTGTAGGCCGGATTGCGCTGCAGCTGGATGCCTTTCTGGCGGTCGTAGGATGCGATTTTGTACGGCCCGGAACCCACCGGCTTGGTGATGTGCTCGGCACCGCGCTGCGACACAGCCTTCTTCGAGACGATGCATCCCGAAAAGTCGCCGATCGCGACATCGATGATGTTGGCGCGCGGATCGGCCAGCACGATGCGGCCCTCGTACTTGCTCTTGACGTCGACCGACACCAGGTGGATCCAGTCGCTCTTGTAGCTGGACGCCTTGCTGCCATCCTTGGGATCCTGGGCGATGCGCTCGAACGAGAACTTCACGTCCTCAGCGGTCATTTCGCCGAATCCGTCGGTGAACATCTGGCCCGGCTTGAGCTTGAATTCGTAGGTGGTGGGCGACGTCTGCTTGAATTCCTGGGCGGCATCGAGTTCGAACTCGGTCGAATTGGCTTTGCGCACCAGCAGGAACTGGAAAACCGCGCCGGCCACGTCGCCGTCGTACGGCGATGACCGGTGGAACGGGTCGATGCCAGTGAATTCCTTCGGCACACGTATCGTCACTGCCGGATGGGTTTTCCCACCGGATTGCGCGCGCGCTGCAAAGGGCAGGCCGAACAGGACAAGGCCGGCGGCACCGGCACCAGAGGCGATCAGGTCACGCCGCGAAATTTGCTTGTGCATGGTAGTTCTCCAGGTAATAAATGAAGGAAAAGAAACGTGTCAACAAGAGGGGGGTCGCGACAAGGTCGGTTGCCGCGACGCACCGCGTGATTCGCCAGCGCTGGCGCGGTCTGGTACCACGCAAGCGTCTGCCTGATCAGTGAAAGCGCAGCTTCTGGCCGATACCCATGCGCCCGGCCTTCTCCAGCATGGCGTGGCCCAATGCGATGTCGCTCAGCGACAGACCGCGATGCCAGAACAGGATGGTTTCGTCATCGCGCTCGCGCCCGGGCTTGAGGCCGGCGACGATCTGTCCCATTTCGGCATGCAAGGTCTGCGCCGACAACTTGCCGGCTTCGACATGGGCACGCAGCGAGCCGAATGGACCACCTTTGCATTGACCCCAGTCGTCGACAACCATCTTGGACATGATGTCGGTCAGGTTGAGTTCCACCGCGCTCATGGTGCCGTAGGGCACGACAAAAGCGCCGGGCTTGATCCATTCGGTCTTGAGCATGGGGGTGGGCTCACGCAAACGGGTCGCCTCGACCACGATGTCCGCACCCACCACCGTGTCCTGCCAGTTGTCGCACACGCGCACCGGCTTGCCCAGATCCTGCGACAGGCGTGCGCCGAACGCGTCGCGGCTCTCGGGACGGGCCGAATGCACGCGGATCTCGTCGAAGTCGAACAATTTGTCGAGCAGCCGCACGTTCCAGTAAGCGGTGCCACGCGCGCCGACATGGCCGAGGATCTTCGAGTTCTTGCGTGCCAGGTGTTTGGCTCCGATGGCGGTGACCGCACCCGTGCGCATGTCGGTGATGGCCGACGCGTTGATGATCGCCACCGGAATGCCGGTACGCGGGTCGAACAAGGTGAGCACGCCGATCTCGGAGGGCAGGTTCAGCTTGTAGTTGTCAACGAAGTCGCCCACAACCTTGACGCCGGCCAGGTTGAGCGGCGCACCAATCGCGCCCCGCAACACATTGAAGTGCCCGTCCACACCGGCCTTGGGCGCCAGGTGCACACGCGGCTCAATGACGCAGCTGCCGCGCCCTTGCGCCGCAAGGCTCGATTCGATCGCCTGCAGCGTCTCGTCGTCGGTGAGTGCCAGCTCAGCAATGTCGACACCATTGAGGTAGGTCAGGTAGCTGGGTTCCATGGGGTACGTTTCTCGTGGCAGTTGAAAAAGTCGTCGGGGGCGTCAGACGGTGGTTCTTGCTTCGGCGTTCGACCATGGAACGAAGATTAGTGCGACGGCCGTCACAAGTAAAATTCAGAATTCTTAGGGCTCCATATTGGAAAAATCAATGCACCAGGACGGGTGTCCATGCACCAAAGCGGGTTCGCCGGGGCGATGAATTTCTCGCTGCGTCAGATTCGCTATTTCCTGGCTACGGCACAACTCGGACAGGTGTCGCGGGCAGCCGAGCAGTTGCATGTCACACAGTCGGCCGTCACCTTGTCGATACGCGACCTCGAACGCGAACTCGGCTACACGCTGTTCAAGCGTGAATCGCACGGAATGGAGTTGACCGACGACGGTCGCCAGTTCCTGTCACACGCGCTGGAAATCGAGACTGCCATCGAGAAAGTGCGCAACATCGCGCGCACCAATGAATTCACCGGTGACATCACGCTGGCCGCCAGCAGTACCGTCGTCGGCTATTTCCTGGCTGAACACATCCACCGCTTGTCCGAGTTGCATCCGCGACTGCAGATCTCGATTCGTGAACTCGACCGGCAACAGATCACGGCCGGGTTGCTCGCCGGCGAGTTCCCGCTGGCGTTGCTGGTGACGTCGAACGTGCACGATCCACGCATTCGCACACAGACGCTGGTCGACTCGGGACGTCGCTTGTGGGTCGCCTCCGGTCATCCACTGCTGCGCCGGTCCGAGGTGCATCTGGCCGATGTGGTTCATGAGCCCCTGATGCTGCTGACGGTCGATGAGGCGGCAGACGCGGCCGCGCGCTACTGGGGGGAATACGGACTGGAACCCAATGTGCGCCTGCGCTCGACATCGATCGAGGCCGTGCGCAGCATGGTCGCCAATGGCCAGGGGGTGGCCATCGCCTCCGACATGCAATACCGCCCTTGGTCGCTGGAGGGAAAGCGGGTGGAGACGATCTTGCTCGAGGAGCCTATCCAGCCTTTGTCGATCGGCATGGCCTGGAACGCCGACCAGCCCGCGGCCCCGGCAACGCAGATGGTCCAGGACTATTTTCGCAAGCGCTACCTGGACCCGCCGATCGGCCACAAGGGGACGCGCCGATCGGCGCGTCCGTGACCGGCGTCAGGCGGCGCGGCAGGTAATCCTAGACTGACCGATTCGTGAAAGGATTCTCCACCATGACCTCAACCCATGTTTTCCATCGCCATCTGCGTCACACACCACCGCTGGCGACCGCTGGCCATGGCGTCTACCTCACCGATGCCGACGGTCGCCAGTACCTGGACGCGTCCGGCGGCGCTGCGGTTTCCTGCCTGGGCCACGGCCATCCGGACGTGCTGGCCGCAATGCACGCGCAGATCGACAAGCTGGCCTATGCCCACACGAGTTTCTTCACCACCCAGGTTGCGGAGGATCTGGCCGCGAAACTGATCTCCAACAGCCCGGCCGGCATGAGCCACGTCTACTTCGTCAGCGGCGGCTCCGAGGCGATGGAGGCGGCGATGAAGATGGCGCGCCAGTATTTCGTGGAGATCGGGCAACCGCAGCGCCGACATTTCATTGCGCGGCGCCAGAGCTACCACGGCAACACGCTGGGCGCGCTGGCCATCGGCGGCAATCAATGGCGGCGCGAACCGTTTGCACCCATCTTGATTCCCACCACCCACGTGTCGCCGTGTTACCCCTACCGCGAGCAGCGCGACAACGAGACGCCGGAGCAATATGGCCTGCGCCTGGCACAGGAGTTGGACGACGCGATCGGCAAGCTTGGCGCAGACCAGGTCATCGCCTTCGTCGCAGAGACGATAGGCGGCGCCACCGCTGGCGTGCTGACGCCGGTACCGGGTTATTTCAAGGCGGTGCGCGAGGTCTGCGACCGCCACGGCGTATTGCTGATCCTGGACGAAGTGATGTGCGGCATGGGGCGCAGCGGCAGCTTGCACGCCTGCGAACAGGAGGGCGTGGTGCCCGACATCATGGCCGTCGCCAAGGGCCTGGGTGGCGGCTACCAACCGATCGGCGCTGTTCTGGTCCAGCAAAAGTTGGTGCAGGCCATGTCCTCGGGTAGCGGCTTCTTCCAGCACGGTCACACCTATCTCGGCCATGCCGTGGCCTGTGCCGCGGCGCTGGCGGTGCAGCAGGTGATCGAACGCGACGGCCTGCTCGCGCAGGTGCGTACCCGCGGCGACGAACTCCAGACCATGCTGCACGCCGCATTCGACACACACCCCCATGTTGGCGACATTCGCGGCCGGGGCCTGTTCTGGGGCGTCGAACTGGTGCAGGATCGCAGCAAGAAGCAGCCTTTTGATCCGGGTAAACGCCTACACGCACGCATCAAGAAGGAAGCGTTTGCGCGCGGCCTGATGGTTTACCCCATGGGCGGAACCGTTGATGGATGGTATGGTGACCATGTGTTGTTGGCACCTCCCTTTATCGCCAGCAAGGCCGATCTAGCTATCGTCGTCGAGCGGCTGCATGCTGCCATTGATGCTGCCATCGCAGCGGTCTGACGGCCACTGGTTAACCACCAGTCCCCCCTTTATCCAAAATGAAACAGGAGCCATCAAATGTCCCGTAAACCACTATTGAAGAGCCTGGCACTTGTCGCGGCAATGACCGGCGCCATGTTCAGCGCGCCAGCCCAGGCGCAACAGAAATTCGTCACCATCGGCACCGGTGGCGTCACCGGTGTCTACTATGCCGCCGGCGGCGCAATCTGTCGCCTGATGAACAAGGATCGCGCCAGACACGGCATTCGCTGTTCGGTGGAGTCCACCGGTGGATCGGTGTTCAACATCAATACCATCAAGGCCGGCGAGCTCGACTTTGGCGTAGCCCAGTCCGACTGGCAGTACCACGCATTCAAAGGCACTAAAGTGTTCGAGAAGGACGGGCCGTTCAAGGAACTGCGCTCGGTGTTTTCTGTGCATGCGGAGCCGTTCACCGTTCTGGCACGCAAGGAAGCCAACATCACCAAGTTCGAGGACTTCAAGGGCAAACGTTTCAACGTGGGCAACCCCGGCTCTGGAACCCGTGCCTCGATGGAGTCGTTGCTCGACTCTATGGGCTGGAAATTGAGCGACTTCTTGCTGGCGTCCGAGCTCAAGGCCGATGAACACGGCGCTGCGCTGTGCGACAACAAGATCGACGGATTCTTCTATGGCGTGGGTCACCCTGCCGCGAACATCCAGGATCCGGTCACAACCTGTGGCGCCAAGCTGGTCACCCTGACCGGCCCGGCCGTGGACAAGCTGGTCTCGGGCGCTCCGTACTACGCCAAGGTTGAAATCCCGGGTGGCATGTACGCCGGCCACCCCAAGCCCACGCCGACTTATGGCGTGTTGGCAACCTTCGTGAGCTCGACCAAGACCCCTGACGCCACTGTGTACGAACTGGTCAAGGCCGTGTTCGAAAACTTTGACGACTTCAAGAAACTGCACCCGGCGTTCGCCAACCTCGATCCGAAGGACATGATCAAGAACGGCAACTCTGCACCACTGCATCCCGGTGCCGTGAAGTACTACAAGGAAAAGGGCTGGATGTAAATCAGCCGATTAACCTTGCCCCGGCCCGCCGGGGCTCGGGGCCTGCTCTTCCGGACTGGTACAGCGCCGGGCGGGCAGGCCCTTCTTGATGGCGCGCTAGACACAAAAAGAACATATACCAACTCATTTGCCGGGGGTCGCTTATGGCATCAAAAGACAATAATGAGACGAGCAGCAGCGCGGAGATCGATGTCAACAAACTGATGGCCGATTCCGACACGGGCGGTCGCAATCCCGCACTGCCGATCAAGAGGCTGATGCTGGGTGTGACACTGGCCTGGAGCGTGTTCCAGCTCTGGATCGCCTCCCCGCTACCCTTCATCATCGGCATCGGCGTTTTCAACGACACACAGTCGCGCTCGATTCACCTTGCCTTTGCGGTTTTCCTGGCCTATCTGGCCTACCCGGCGTTTGCCAATTCGCGCCGTGATCGCATTCCGGCACTCGACTGGATCTTTGCCGCGGTTGGCGCTTTTTGCGCGGCCTACCTGTTCCTGTTCTACCGTGAGTTGGCCACACGCCCTGGCCAGCCCACCGACTTCGACCTGGCCGTCGCGGCCACCGGCGTAGTGCTGTTGCTCGAGGCGACGCGGCGCGCGCTTGGCCTGCCCATGGTCATTGTGGCCATCGTATTCCTCGGCTATACCTTCGGCGGGCCCTACATGCCCGACCTGATCGCACACAAGGGCGCCTCGCTCTCGCGCGCCATGTCGCACCAGTGGTTGACCACCGAAGGCGTCTTCGGTGTTGCGCTCGGTGTGTCCAGTGGCTTCATCTTTCTGTTCGTGCTGTTCGGCGCGTTGCTCGACAAGGCCGGGGCCGGCAACTACTTCATCAAGTCAGCCTTTGCCTTGCTCGGCCACATGCGCGGCGGCCCTGCGAAGGCGGCCGTGGTGTCATCCGCGGCCACCGGCATCATCTCGGGGTCGTCGATCGCCAACGTGGTGACAACGGGCACCTTCACGATTCCCCTGATGAAACGCGTCGGCTACCGGGCCGACCAAGCGGGTGCGGTCGAGGTGTCGAGCTCGGTCAATGGTCAGCTGATGCCACCCGTGATGGGCGCAGCAGCGTTCCTGATGGTCGAGTACGTCGGTATTCCGTATACCGAGGTGATCAAGCACGCCTTCCTGCCGGCGATCATTTCCTACATCGCACTGTTCTACATCGTGCACCTCGAAGCGCTCAAGGCTGACCTGCAAGGCCTGCCACGGCGCGGCAATTCCACCGCAATGCAGCGGCTGGTGTCATTCGCATCCACGGTGGCCGGGTTCGTTGTCTTGTCCGGCATCGTCTACTACGGCATTGGCTGGATAAAGGGCGCGGCCGGCGGGGCAGCCATCTACATCATCGGCGTCGGCGTAATGGCGGCCTACCTCACTTTGTTGTGGATTGGCTCAAAACAACCCGAGCTCGAACTCGACGACCCCAACGCACCGGTTTTCGAATTGCCGGAAACCCGTCCCACGCTGCTGTCCGGCCTGCACTATCTGCTGTCGGTCGTGGTACTGATCTGGTGCCTGATGATCGAGCAGATGTCGCCGGCGCTGTCGGCTTTCTGGGCCACCGCCTTCATGATCTTCGTAATGCTGACGCAGCGGCCGATCATCGCAATGCTGCGCGGACGCGGCAAAGTGCGCGCAGCGCTCCAGCACGGATTTGTCGACCTGATCCGCGGCCTGGAAGCGGGCGGGCGCAACATGATCGGCATCGGCGTGGCCACGGCCGCCGCCGGTGTCATCGTGGGCACCGTGTCGCTGACCGGTATCGGCCTGGTCATGACCGAAGTCATCGAGCTGCTCTCGGGCGGCAACATCATGATCATGCTGATCCTGGTGGCGGTGATCAGCCTGATCCTGGGTATGGGCCTGCCCACCACGGCCAACTACATCGTGGTCTCGACGCTGATGGCGCCGGTGGTCGTCGAGCTGGGCGCGCAAAGCGGCTTGCTCGTGCCACTGATCGCAGTGCACCTGTTCGTGTTCTATTTTGGCCTTATGGCCGACGTCACGCCACCGGTGGGGCTGGCATCGTTCGCCGCGGCAGCGATTGCACGCGCCGACCCGATCAAAACCGGTGTCACCGCCTTCTTCTACAGCATGCGCACCGCCATCCTGCCGTTCCTGTTCATCTTCAACACGCAGTTGCTGATGATCGGTATCGAAAGCCCGATGCATCTGGTGCTGACGGTCGTCAGCGCGACCGTCGCGATGCTGGTGTTTGCGGCCGCGACCCAGGGCTACTTCATTGCCCGCTCGCGCTGGTACGAGTCGATTGCGCTGCTGCTGGTGACATTCACGCTGTTCCGTCCTGGCTACTTCTGGGACATGCTGTATCCCGCACACGATCTGCGCCCGGCGTCGGCGTTGAGCGAATTGATCGCCAAGGCGCCCGCCGATGCGCGCCAGCGTTTCTGGATCGAAGGCGTGAACCTGGATGGCAAGGACATCAAGAAAGGCGTGTTGTTGCCCCTGGGTCCGGTCGGCACCGCACCGGAGCGCCTCAAACGCGCCGGCCTGCAGATCATGCCACTGGGCGACAAGATTCAGGTCGCGGTGGTGCAGTTCGGCTCCACGGCGGAAAAACTTGGCATCGAGCAGGGTTTCGACATCACCCAGGTTGAAGTCCCGGCCGATCGACCCACCAAGGAGTGGGCTTTCATTCCGGCGCTGGCGCTACTAGGCCTGATCGTGATGGTGCAACGTGCGCGCGGACGGCGCGAGAAGAAAGCCGCACCGGTCGCCACGCCGGCGTGACCCGGCTGGGCCCGAGCGTGACGGCGCGGGCGCCGCCTGGCACCAGGCTCAGACCGGTCCGGTGAATTCGCCGCGCGCCGGATAGTCCTTGGCGACCGCGAAGTCGATGGCGCCCAGCAAATCCTGAAATGGCGGCCGTGCAAACGGCATGGTCTGCACTGCGCCGTAATAAAGCGAGCCGTCGGGCCGCACGATATACACGGCGGGTTCGCTGAACAGTTCGGGCTCCTCGATGCCAATCGAGGTCTTGCCCCGGCCGGCACTGATATACAGGCCCCACTGGCGCGCACTGCGCAGGCTCAGCTCGTAGGCGAACTTCACACCCTTGGCGCTCACCTTCTCGGCCATCTGCTTCGCCCGCTCTTCGCCGTCGCCGCTGATTGCCAACAGCTGCACACCGCGCTTGGCGAATTCCTCCGACAGGCGCTCAAGTTCGATCAGGTACTTGGCACAAATCGGGCAGTGCAGGCCGCGGTAAAACACCAGCAGGTCGAACTTGTCGCCGGGCGCAGTGCCCAGCACAAAACGCGTGCCGTCGGTCAACGGGAGATTGAGGGCCGGCACCTGTTGGCGGGGAACAAGGCTGGTGTGCGGCATGGCGTTTTCCTTCGTGGTCATTTTCTGCTGTGCGGCCGGACTGCCGCGCATGTGCAAATCATTGTCACCACTTCGCCGGACACCTGCCGCCTCACGCCCCGATCACCCCGGAGCAATCGGGACATGCTGCGAGATGCCGTGTTCAGCGCGCGGAGACCAGCCGCTTGAGATTGGCGGCAGCGGCCATCGACCGCTCGCGCAGCCGCATCAGGATGGCCTGCTTGTCGGTATCGGTCGGGCCGACACTGCCCATGAGCCTGCCGAAGCCGTCCAGCCGACTGTCGCGAGTCCATGCGCGCAGCGCCTTGTCCTGGCCCCACTGGAACTGGTTGCCCATGTGGATCAGCATGGACAGCGGATAGTCCGCCATGCGGTGCGGAAAGGGCACGGTAGCGCACAGCCGGTTGCGCGTCGCGTCGTCGCCGTAATGCACCTCCACATAGGCGGTCAACGCCGCGCTGAACGCCGGTTGCGGCAGCCGCACCATCTGCAGCACGATCTTGCCGTCCTGAAAGATGGGCTGGGTTGCACGCGGCTCGACCGCCGACGCCGTGCAGTCGATGAACAAGGTGCCCGGCTCTACCGCCACGCTCCCCTGCTGCAGCAGCAAACGTTCGGGCTCGATGGCCGTGACCCGTCCCTGGCGCACCACATGGCGCACGGAGCGCAGCAATTCCACCTCGCCCGGCGCGACGGTGGCCAGATGGAACATCGTGGGCGTCTGGTCCGGGAAAATGCGCAGCAGAGCGCCGCAGGACTCCAGGCGCAGGAACAAGTCCTCGACCGAGGTGGCCTCGGCAAAGGCCTGCATCTGGTCGGCCTGGCTGCCGAATACGTCGTTGAAGAAGGCCTCGCCCGGCTGCACGGTCACGCGGTTGACCAGCCAGGAGTCGCGCGGCATGACCCAGGTGATCGCGTCGGCGCTGGCGCCGGCCTGGATCAGCCACACCACGGTGTCCATCGCGGTCTTGCCAGCGCCCAGCACGACAAAACGGCGCGGCATCGGTGGCGCGCCCTGCGGTGCGCCTGAGCCCATGCGCTGCCACAACTGCGGCAAGGTATTGGGCGGCACAAGCTGCACACCGGGCGCCACGCTGAACCGGCGCTTGTGCGTGGACGGCACCAGAGGGCTGAAATGGTTTGCGTCCACCACCTTCTTGCGCACCGTGACACGGGTTCTCTCGCCGGACAGCAGCGATTCAAATTCACCGTCGCCCAGGTAGTTGCTCATCGGATGGTAGGCCACGCGCCCACTGGGCAGCAAGCGGTGCTGCATCACCCGGTCGAAATAGCCACAGATCTCGGCGCCGGAGGCCAGCTCGAACATGCCCTTGTTCAGCCCGATCGCGTCGATGCGCCCACTGCCCAGCTCCATGGAGTTGACACCATAGAAGGCCGAGGGCTGGTGCAAGGTGACAAAGCCGTAGGCATCGTTCCAGTGCCCGCCCGGTTTGCCGTGGCGGTCGACGATGGTGACATGGGCGTCACTCTCAGCGATCAGTGTGTCGGCAAAGGCCAGCCCGGCGGTGCCACTGCCGATGATCAGGTAGTCGGTGTCGATGGTGTGCATGGGTCGTAGCGTAACCGCAAGCCCCGTGGCACTTTGCCACGTACCGCAACCAGTCGTCTAACGTGCGCGCCAGACGGGAGGGCGTTTCTCGGCGAACGCCAGCGGCCCCTCTTTCGCGTCGTCGGAGGCCAGCATCGCCGTGTACGCCGGCAGAGCGCCTGCGCGCATGGTCTGAAACGCCCTATCGACGGGCTCGGACTCGGTCGCGCGCAATACCTGCTTGAGCGCGGCGATGGGCAACGGCGCGGCTGCGACGATCTGCGCCGCCAGCGCCTGCGCCGCACCCATCAGGTCGGCTAGCGGCACAACCCGGTTGACCAGACCCCATTGCGCCGCCTCCGCCGCGCCCATGCGCCGGCCGGTCATCAGCATGTCGTTGGCAATGGCGCGCGGCAGCCGGCGTGGCAGGCGCAACACGCCGCCGGAATCGGCCAGCATGCCCAGACGGACCTCGGGCAGCGCAAACTCGGCGGTGTCGGCGGCCACGATCAGATCCGCCGCCAGAGCCAGCTCGAATCCGCCGCCCATGGCCAGACCGTTGACGGCGGCGATCACGGGCTTGTCCAGTGCGAAGAATTCGGTCAGTCCGGCAAATCCACCCGGACTGTGCACGACATCGATCGCCTCGCCTTCATTGGCGGCGTTCAGATCCCAGCCGGCCGAAAAGAAGCGCCCGGTGCCGGTGATGATGGCGACGCGCAGCGCGGTGTCAATCTGCAGCCGCTTGAACGCCGCATACAGCAGGCCGCTGGTTGTCACGTCAATCGCATTGGCCTTGGGCCGGTCCAGCGTGATCGTCAGCACGCCATGGTTCACCTCAGTACGCACTACTTCTGCCACGGTTCATTCCTCCTGCGTCAAGCGGATCATCGCATCCACCGCCAACACGCCGCGGCCGCGGGGCAACACCAGCACCGGATTCACATCGAGTTCGCGCAACTGCGCGGCATGGGCCTGCGCATAGTCAGCCACGGCCATCACCGCGTCGATCAGGGCCTCGGCATCGCCGGGTGGTTTGCCCCGGTAACCGCACACCAACGGCCAGCTGCGCAGCGATTCCAGTGCACGGCGCACATCGGCACGCGTGGCCGGCAGCAACACCGTGGTGGCGTCCTGCAGCAACTCGACCAGCACGCCGCCCGCGCCCAGCGTCAGCGCCAGGCCGAACTGCGGGTCGCGCGAGACGCCGACGATGATCTCAGCGACCACATCGGTCGCCATCTGCTCCACCAGGAAGCGCTCGGACAAGCCGGCCATCGCCGCGACCGCTTCCACCACCTGGGCCGCATTCTTCAGGTTCAGCCGCACGGCTCCGGCTTCGGTCTTGTGTGCCAGCGTGTCGGACACCGCCTTGACCACCAAGGGAAATTCCAGCTGCGCCGCGACGACGCCAGCATCCATGGCCGACGCCACTTCACCGCGCGGGATCGGCAGGCCAAACGCCGCCAACGCCTGCTTGCTCGCCACTTCGTCGAGCATGCGAACCGATCGCTCCTTCCCCTGCCCTTCAGATTGCAGGCCGCCCTGCGGACCGGCCAAAGGCAGGACGTCGGCGCGGCGTGCGCGCACCACACCGATGGCTGCGGCATGGCCGATGGCGTCCAGGCACTCCACAATCCCCTGCATCGGCGCAACACCACGCTCGAGCAGTTGGCGTGCGACGCCGTCGGGCATGCCCTCGGGCATGGACGCGAGTACGGCGCAAGGCACCGGGTTCTGCGCATGGGCAGCGACAAACGCGTCCACCGTGGTCTGCCAGGCGCCCGACACGCAACGGTCGGCGCGCGGAAAGTCCAGCACCAGCAGATGCATGTCGAAGCGGCACGCCAGGAGCGCGGAAAAACAGGCCGTCTGCGCCGCCAGGTCGCCCCAGATATAGGTGTGATAGTCGAGCGGATTCGCCAGCGTGACCTTGTCGCCCAGCACCGCGTGCATTGCAGCGCGCGCGGGTGCAGGTATGGCGGGCATGTCGAGTTGCCGCGGCTGCGCCAGGTCGGCCACCAGCGAGGCCTCGCCGCCGGAGCAACTCGCCGAGATGATGCGCCGCCCCGGCAAGGAGCCGTACACGTGCAGCAGTTTGAGCGTTTCGAGCAAGCTGGCCGGATCGAACACGCGCGCAATGCCCAGGCGCCGGAACAAGGCGTCGTACAGCGCATCCGGACCGGCCAGCGAGCCGGTATGGCTAACCGTGGTGCTGGCGCCCAGCGCCGAACTGCCGGCCTTGAGCGCGACCAGCGGCACGCCCTGCTCCAGCGCGCGCAGCGCGACCTTTGAGAATGCGGCCACGTCGTCCAGGCCTTCGATATGCAGGCCGATGGCGCTGACACGTGCATCCTGCAGCAAGGCGTCGACGATGGCCTCGATGCCGGCCCCGGCCTTGTTGCCGACCGTGATCATGTAGGCCAGCGGCAGATTGCGCCGCTGCATGGTCAGGTTCAGCGCGATGTTGCCGCTTTGCGAGACGATGGCCACGCCACGTCCGACCCGCTCGCCGCCATGCTGGTCCGGCCACAGGGCCACGCCATCGAGATAGTTCAGCATGCCGTAGCAATTGGGCCCGATCAGCGGCATGGCGCCGGCCGCCTCGACCAGCGCCTGCTGCGCGGCCACGCCCACGCCACCCACCTCGGCGAAACCCGACGCGTAACAGATCACACCGCCGGCGCCGCGCGCCGACAACTGCGCCACGACGTCGACGGTTGCTTCGCGCGGCACGGCAATGAAGGCGGCGTCCGGCGCTTCGGGCAGCGAGGCCACGTCGCGAAAACACGGCAATCCCTCGACACTGTCATGGCGCGGATGCACCGGCCAGACGGCACCGTCAAAACCCAAGGCACGACATTGCCGCACCACCTCGGCGGCGGCGACGCCGCCAAACACCGCGACATGGCGCGGCGAAAACAGGCGCTGCAACCAGGCAGATTCGGCCGTCACGGCATCGCCTCAGGAACCGTGTGCACGCAACATCGCACGCGAAATGATGTGGCGCTGGATCTCGCTGGTGCCGTCCCAGATGCGCTCAACCCGCGCATCGCGCCAGAAGCGCTCGATCGGCAACGAGGCCATAAGGCCCATGCCGCCAAAGATCTGCAAGGCTTCGTCGGTGATGTGCGCCAGCGCCTCCGACGCAAACAACTTGGCCATGGCCGCGTCGGTATCGGTCATGCGGCCCTGGTCGCATTTCCAGGCCGCGCGCAGCGTCAGCAACTCGGCCGCTTCCAGTTCGGTCGCCATGTCGGCCAGCTTGAAGCCGGTACCCTGGAATCGGCCGATGGTCTGGCCGAACTGCTTGCGCGTGGCGGCCCACTCGGTCGCCATATCGAGCACCCGATGGCTGCGGCCCACACTGGTCGCGGCCACGGTGAGCCGGGTCGCACCCAGCCATTCGCCCATCAGCTCGAAACCCTTGCCCTCGTCGCCCAGGCGTTTGCGCACCGGCACCCGGCAATCGGTGAAGAACAGCTCGCACTGGTGATAACCCCGGTTCGACACGCAGACCGGGCCGCGGCGCACCTCCAGCCCCTTGCTGTCGAGATCGACCAGAAAGCCCGTGATCTTCTTCTTGGGCCCAGCCTTCGTCTGTTCGACGCCAGTGGCCGCAAACAGCACGACAAAGTCGGACATGTCGGCATGGCTGATGAAGTGTTTCGTGCCGTTGATGACATAGTCGTCGCCGTCGCGCACCGCCCGCGTGAGCATGCCGCGCACGTCCGAGCCGGCTTGCGGCTCGGACATGGCCAGGCAGTCGTGGCGTTCGCCGCGAATCGTCGGCAGCAGGTATTCCTCGACCTGGTCGCCGGTGCAGCCGCGCAGGATGTTGCTCGGGCGCGCCACCAGCATCTGCAGCGCATACGAGGCACGACCGAGCTCGCGCTCCATTAGCGTGATGCCCAGGCTGTCCAGGCCGCCGCCGCCGAGTTCTTCCGGCATGTTGGCCGAATACAGGCCGACCGCGATCGCCTTGGCCTGGATCTCGCGCTGCAGTTCGGGTGGCACCTGGTCTAACCGCTCCACCAGATCCTCATGCGGGTACAACTCGGTCTCGACAAACTGGCGCACGGTGTCGACCAGCATGGTCTGTTCGGTGCTGGGATCAAAGTCCATGGACTCGCCTCCAAGGGTGGTGGGATGGTGAGAACGTCAGCCGGCCTTGCGCCGGATGCCGATCGGCTGGCCGGCCTGCGCCGGTAGGGGCAGTGTCGCGTGCGCAGTGCGAATCGCCTGAATCTTGCTCTGCATGCCGGGCGGCATCGGCACCGACCGACCGGCCTCCATGTCCACATGCACCAGCATCTGCTCGCCCGTGGCCAGCAGTTCGCTGCTGGTGCCATGGAACATGGCGTGAAAGATGTGCAGGCGCTTGTCGTCGGCATCGAGCAGTTGCAGCGTCAACCGGATCGGATCGCCCTGCGAGCACTCACGCAGGTTGTGCAGCTGCGTCTGCACCGTATAGAGCGAATGGCCGGCGGCGCGGTAGGCCTCGTCGATGCCAATGAAACGGAAGAACGCGTCCGAGTTGTCGCCGAACACCAGCAGATAACACGACTCGCTCATGTGGCCGTTGTAGTCGACCCATTGCAGCGACACCGTGGTCTGCAACAAACACAAGGGCGCGGCAATCGGCGCCTGCGGGTCCCAGGTGTGGTGGCCGCTGCCTTCGAGCGGCGTCGTCAAGCCATGGTCGGATTTGTTCGCATCATCCATGGAGTTGTCCCATCATCCGCCCGGCAAGGCAATCGTGCGGCCGGCGTACTTTGGCCGTGGCAGGCTCCGGTGCGCCACCGTCAGCATCTGCACCTTGGCCATGACAGTAGGTGCGAATGGCGCCGCACGCGGCCCAGACATGTCCACATTGAGCAGCATCTGCTCGTTGGCCGCCAGCAAGGTATGGGTGCCTGCAAGAACCATGGTCTGGTAGATCTGCAGCCGCTTGGCATCGCTGCCCAGAATCTGCGTATGGACCTCGATCGCCTTGCCCTGCTTGACCTCCTGCAGGTAATTGATGTGCGACTCCAGCGTGAAGATCGAGTGCCCGGTGGCCTTGCGGCCGGCTTCGTCCAGGCCGATCAAGGCCATCACGGCGTTGGTCGCCTCGCTGAACACGACCATGTAGTAGCCGTCGTTCAGGTGGCCGTTGTAGTCGACCCACTGCGCCAGCACCGTGCCGCGCCAGGTCGACAGCAACGCAGGTGCGGCGGCCTCACTCATCGAGCGAAATCCCGTGTTGGACTTTGGTTGCGCGAATCGCCTCCTGCACCGCCATCAGGCAATCGTCGCGGTAGCGCTCCAGGTCGGCAATGCTGTGGCTGCCCAACTGCGCGCTGGTGCCGTCCACCACGTCGTCGATCAGCTTGTCGGTCAGCTCCGGCGCCTCGAGTTTAGTCCACGGCAACTTGAGCGCCGGGCCGAACTGCGACATGAAGTGGCGCATACCGGCGTCGCCACCGGCCAGCGTGTAGGTCAGGAAACTACCCATGAAGGACCAGCGTTGGCCGGCGCCGAAGCGGATCGCATCATCGATCTCGCCGGTGGTGGCCACGCCGTCGTTGACCAGGTGCAGAGACTCGCGCCATACCGCCTCCAGCAGCCGGTCGGCGATGAAGCCGGGAATCTCCTTGCGCACGTGCAGCGGCCGCATGCCCAGCGAACGGTAGACCTGCATCGCCGCCTGGACGGCATCGGGCGAGGTCTTCTGCCCGCCGACGACCTCGACCAGCGGCAGCAGGTAAACCGGGTTGAACGGATGGCCGACGACGCAACGATCCGGCCGCGTCGCATTGGCGTAAAACTCGCTGGGCAGCAGCCCGGAGGTGGACGAGCCGATCAGCACATCGGGCCGCGCCGCCGCGCTGATCTGCGCATGCAGATCGAGCTTGAGATCGAGCCGCTCGGGTGCGCTTTCCTGGATGAAGTCCGCATCCCGTACACATTCCTCGATGGTCGCGACGAAACGCAGACGGTCCTGCGCAGCGCCTTTGGCCAGCCCCTTGCGCTCCAGCGCGCCCCAGGCCTTGGCAACGCGCTGGCGCAAGGCGACTTCTGCCCCCGGCGCCGGGTCCCAGGCCGCCACGTCCAGACCATGGGCGAGTGCGCGCGCGACCCAGCCACTGCCGATGACGCCGCTGCCCAGCGCGGCGAAGGTCTTGATGTCGGTCACGTATGCCATGCAGATTCCTTGAAGAGGTTGTTCATCGCCCATTCGCTCACACAAAGAGCGGCAGCCGGCCACTTGCCAGCCACGTCATCAGCATGTTCAGCTGCGCGGCTTCAAACCCATCGCGACGCGCCCTTCGGCCGGCGTCATGGCCTTGGCGCCCATGCAGCCGAGCAGCTGGCGCACCCGCTCGACCAGCGAGCCGTTGCTGGCATGCACGCCCTTGTCCAGCCACAGGTTGTCTTCCAGGCCAACCCGCACATGGCCGCCGAGCAACACCGCCTGCGCCGCCATCGGCATCTGCAGGCGGCCAATGCCAAAGCCCGCCCAGGTGGCCCCGGCCGGCAGGTTGTCGACCATGGCCTTCATGGTGGTCGTGTCGGCCGGTGCGCCCCACGGAATGCCCAGGCACAGCTGGAACAGCGGGTTGTCGAGCAAGCCCTCGGCGATCATCTGCTTGGCGAACCACAGATGCCCGGTATCGAAGACCTCCAGTTCGGCCTTGACGCCAAGTTCGGTAATACGTTTGGCACCAGCGCGCAGCGCGGCCGGTGTCGACACATAAATGGTGTCGCCATCGCCGAAATTGAGCGTGCCGCAGTCCAGTGTGCAGATCTCCGGCCGCAAGGCCTCGACATGTACCAGCCGCGCCAGCGGGCCAATCAGGTCGGAGCCTGGCCCGAACCGGGTCGGGTTCTCGCCCGAGCCAATCTCCAGGTCACCCCCCATGCCAGCGGTCAGGTTGACGATGACATCGACGCCCGAGTCACGGATACGTTCCATGACCTCGCGGTACAAGGCGGTGTCGCGGCTGGCCTTGCCGGTCTGCGGATGGCGCACATGGCAATGCACGACGGTGGCCCCGGCCTTGGCGGCCTCGACCGCCGAGGCAGCGATCTGCTCTGGCGTGACCGGCACGTTCGGATTCTTGCCGGCGGTGTCACCGGCGCCGGTGAGCGCGCAGGTGATGATGACGTTGTGGTTCATGGGAATGGCCCCTCTTGAATTCTTGCTTGGAACTGGCGGCGCTGCAGCGGTGGCGGGCGCCCGGTTGGATCGGGGCGGCCGGTGTGCAGTGTTGAAATGAACTGTAGCGCCGGACCATGCGGGGAAACCTACCGGCTACGACTATTCGTTGACTGGGAGCGACCTTGGGTGTTGGAAGGCCTCTGGGCGGCGAGCGGGCTTTGAATCAGGGCTTTTCCGGCCGGGTCGCGCTAAGGCATTCGAGCCGCATCCAATGGTTGGCCTACTCAGGCGAATGACGGCTTGGTAGGCCGCCTCCACCCTTGCTTGCCCATAGCGTTTGACCAGCGAGAGCAAACCCAGGAAGACCCTGTAGCCGTGCTCCGGATGGCGACGCTCACTGAGCATGCGGGCCACGGCGGCGCCGGTGGCCACGCCAATGCTCTGGCCCCAGTGGATCAGCCTCTCGGGCGTCCATTGCCGGTGCGCCCGATGGACCGCCGACATGTGTTCGTCCACCGTGGTGAAACCACCTTGGTGGGCGCTGCGCAGGAGTCACGCCCCCCGGAACAGCCGGTTGTATTCAAACAGCCGCACGATCTTCGCTGTAAGTTTCTTCGCGTCCGGATGCAGCGGATTGATGAGCGCCGCAGACTCCTCGGGCACGATGACCGACGGCACCTGGAGAATGGCGGTGCTCATGGCGCGCAGCCATTCGGCGCCCGCCTGGATGCTGGCGCGGCCGGCGGGGATGGCCGACCAGGCCACGGGTAGCCTGGTCACATCGAGTACCGCCCTGGCGGCCCAGACGCGGTCCGGGACCTCGATCTGCACCAGATAACGGTTGAGTGGCAGACCGGCGTCGTTGATATGCGACGCCGTCTCGAGAACCGCAATGGCGACGGTCGGCGCGGTGTACAGCACGGGCTGACCGTCGTCGTTCCACCGGCCGGGGCTTTTGGCAGCACCGGCGCCGCTCAGGTCATCGGTTGCGTACTTGCGCGTCTGCGCCGCGATCCGCCACAGAATCATTGGTAGGCGCCGCTTTCGATGGCGCCGAGCAGTTTGCTGACCACCTCAAGCCCGGTGGGTGTGTCGATCAGCGTCGCCGGCTTGCGCCCGCCGAGTGCGGGCTGCGGCGTTTCCAGCCACTGGCCGAGCCATTTGACGGAGTCGAAATCCTTGGCCTCGGGCGCCGTCGAGTTGTCGACGATTTCCTTGGCAATGCCCAGCAGTCTGGCCAATCCGAGTGCGGCCCTTCCACCATTGCCGGTGAGCAACTCGCCTGCTGCAACCTTCTTCTCGGCCGTGGCCTTGGCCACGCCGAGGATGTCAAACATGCGCTGCGCCGGTATCTCCATGCGCCTGGACAAGTCCTTCACGAAAATCCCGGCCACACCCTTGCGCTCGATCTCGATCAGCTGGATGGGGTCTGCTGCATGAACGTGGGCCACGAAGTCGTCGATTCCTTTGCTTCGGACATACAGCACGTGCGCGTCTTGCGCAACCGGATAAGCCCCTGGCAATGCATGCAGGTCGTCGGAATCACTCTGCGCCGGCGCGGTCTTGCGCGAAGCGATCTTGACGCTACGAGCCCTGGGGCGCGGCGTCACGGGCAACTTGGCTTTGTGGACACGGGTAGCGTGGATTGCGCCTTTGGTATCGGTCATTGCACTTTTCCGTCTATATTGAGACTTATTCTAGCCTCGATATGTACGATGTGTCGACCCGCTCCTGTGCTCCTTCGGGCTGCAGCAGCAGTGCCTGCTCCAGCCCCGGACCGGTGAAGCAGTGGCCTGGCGTACCGGCCCTCATATCTGCGGCGTGAAGTGGTACGCGTAGTACACCTGATCGCGCTTCCAGCCCAATGCCTCGTAGGTCGCCTGAGCAGTTGTGTTGCTGATGTCGGTGTTCAGACTGACGCGAACCGCTCCCATGAGCCGGGCGTACCGAGTCGCCGCCTCCAGCAACCGCTTGCCCACACCGGATCGGCGATGGCCCGCATCGACGAACAAGTCATTCAGGATGAAGGTCCGTGCCATCGACACCGACGAAAACGCCGGATACAACTGGGTGAACCCGACCGGCGTATCGCCTTCGTGGGCCAGAAACAGTACCGACTCTGCATGGTTGAACCGCGCCAGCAGGAACTGCCGAGCCGCCGGCAGATCAGCCACTTGTTGGTAGAACTGCCGGTAAGCATCGAACAGCAGCGCCAGCGCGTCGAGATCATCGACCGTGGCTTGACGGACCAGGATGTTGGGCATGGGTGAGACGTGCAGCACAGTGGGCATTCAGTGTAGACCTGCGCCGCACCCAGATGGCATCGCACCGGCAGCCACTCACTTTGCGCAGTCACGACGCAGTTCACAGATGCTCAATGACAGCATCGGCGCTATCATTCATCCATGCCAACCGTCGTCGTGGACACCAACATTCTGGTAGCAGGACTGCTACGCAGTGGTGGCAGCGCACGGGCCGTGCTCCGCGCCTGTCTCAGCGATCAATACCAGCCGGTGCTGGGTCCTGCACTGCTGGCCGAATACGAGGACGTGCTCGGACGAACCGCATTGTTTACAGACTCGGTGTTGACGCCCAAGGAGCGCGACGACGTGTTCGACGGTTTCCTGAGTCGCTGCCGCTGGGTGGAAGTGTTTTACGCATGGCGACCCAACCTGCCGGACGAGGCAGACAACCACCTGATCGAATTGGCGCTGGCAGCGCATGCAGATGCCATCGTGACGCGCAACCTGCGCGATCTCACCGCTGGCGAGTTGAAGTTCCCCTCGCTCAGGGTGCTTGCACCCGAGCAATGCCTGGAGGTATTTCCATGTCAACCCTGACCATCCGCTTGCCCGACGACAAGCATGAACGCCTGAAGGCGCTGGCGCGATCTAACGCGATCAGCGTCAACAAGCTGATGGACGAACTGGCCACGGTCGCCCTGGCGAACTACGATGCACGCGTGCGTTTCGAAGCCCGGGCCGCGCGCGGCAAACCGCAGCGCGCGTTGTCGCTGCTGGACAAACTCGACCGGGCCGGCTGACCTGTCTGCACAGACCGATCCAACCGCCCGGAGGCGGGCTGGAGCCCGGCACGCCCGTCAGCTGCGCACCTTGATAGCCCCACGACCAAGGCCTTGCCCCGTCCGGTTAACACCGACGCGTTCCTCCTTCGGGCTGCGCCCGAACAGCGCGCGGTAGCTGCGCGAGAAATGCGACGGTGAGCCGAATCCGCAGGCAACCCCGATCGCCATGATGCCCAGGTCGGAATCCTGCAGCAGCCCCCGCGCGGCCTCCAGCCGCAGCCCGGCGTAGAAGTGGCCGGGCGTATCCGACAGGTGGGTCGCGAACAGGCGCTCGAGCTGGCGCCGGGTGACGTCGATCAAACGGGCCAGGTCGTCCGGCTCCAACGGGTCCTCGATGTGCTGCTGCATCAGCCGGATCACCTGGACCACCTTGGCGTTGTGCACCTGGTAGCGCGTGGCAATCTCCAGACGCTGGTGGTCGGACGGGCTGCGGATGCGCCCCAAAACGAACTGCTCGGACACCTGGGCCGCCAGCGCATGACCGTGGCGGACGGCGATACGCGCCAGCATCAGGTCGATGGCCGCGGTGCCGCCGGCACAGGTGATGCAACGTGCGCCGATCTCGAACAGTTCCTGGGTTACGGCGATGGCCGGATAGCGCTCAAGGAATGCGGCCTGCGCCTCCCAGTGCAGCGTGACTGGGCCGGAGCCAGCCACACCGGCTTCGGCGAGCGCAAAGACGCCGGTGTCGACCGCACCGACGGTGCCACCTGATCGCACCACAGCGCGCAACCAGCCACCCAGGGCCGCGTCGTAACAGGCCAGCGGCTCGAAGCCCGCGACCACGATAACCAGCCGCACCGATGCCGGCTCGGCCAGCGCCGCATCGGCATTGAGTGACATGCCGTTGCTCGCGACCACCGAAGCGCCGTCCGGGGTGATCACCTGCCAGCGGTAAGTGTTGGGCCGGAAGCGGTTGGCCACCCGCAGCGGTTCGATGGCCGAGACGAAACCCATCATCGAAAACGCCGGCAGCAGCAGGAAATGAATCAGCTCGGCGTCGGCATGCGGGTCGCCGGTCTGAGGCGCACGGCTGGTTGGTGTGGCAACGGGCGCTTTCGCCACATCAGCATGCGCAGGAGCGGGGCGCGCTTGCGGCACAAAGAGACGTCCCACGATCAACCGGCGTAGTCCGGTTCCTGCTGGTCCAGGATGTCCTTGAGCGCCTGGAAATGCAGTTCGGAAAATCGGGTCAGGTAGTTGTGCCACTGCGCGCCGGCCAGTGCGGCCACCGGCTCGGGGATCAGCGCCAGCGGCCGGCCGGTGGACAGTGCCAGTACCTGCAGTTGGGCCGCCTTTTCCAGGTAATACAACTCGTCGAAGGCCTGGGCCACCGACGGCGCGACCACGATCACGCCATGGTTGCCCATGAACAGCACGCTCTTGCCGCCGTCGAGCAACCCGGCCACGCGAGCACCTTCGGATGCCGCCAGGTCGACGCGGGTGGCTTGTTCCAGCGAAACGGGATCGGGCATGGTTGTCTCCGGCAAAGGCTTTGAATCCGCTCCGCTGCGGTGTGCGCAGCAGCGGCAATCGGTCACGCATACAGGCAGCGCGCCAGGCCTGCTTGCCCCAGGCCTTGCATGCGCTACCTATACTGTATCGCCAAGGCCATGCGCATCGATCCGGCGCGTCGGGAGTTCACCCACGCGCACCGCCGCTGACCAACGCGCACAGACACACCACACCATGGAACAGGAACGATTCGACACCATCATCGTGGGCGCGGGGACCGCCGGCTGCCTGCTGGCCAACCGGCTCAGCCGCGACCCCTCGCGGCGCGTGCTACTGGTCGAGGCCGGCCGCAAGGACAACTATCCGTGGATCCATATCCCGGTCGGATACCTGTATTGCATCGGCAACCCGCGTACCGACTGGCTGTACCAGACCGAGCCCGAAGCCGGGCTGAACGGCCGCGCGCTGCGCTACCCGCGTGGCAAGGCGCTGGGCGGCTGCTCGTCGATCAACGGCATGATCTACATGCGCGGCCAGGCGCGCGACTACGACGGCTGGGCCGCGCTCACCGGCGACGACGCATGGAACTGGGCCAACAGCCTGGCCGACTTCAAGGCCCATGAAGACCATTTTCGGCTCGACGGCGGCGCCGAACCGACAAGCACCGGCGCACGGTTTTCCGACCTGCACGGCCACGGCGGCGAATGGCGCGTCGACAAGCAACGCCTGCACTGGGACGTGCTCGAGGCCTTCGCCCGGGCCGCCACCGAAGCCGGCGTGCCGGCCACAGGCGACTTCAACACCGGCGACAACCATGGCGTAGGCTTTTTCGAGGTCACCCAGAAGGACGGCTGGCGCTGGAACGCCTCCAAGGCCTTTTTGCGGCCGGTACAGAACCGGCCCAACCTGACGATCTGGACCGAAGCCCCGACCGAACGCCTGCTGTTTGAAGCCGGGCCATCCGGCCAGCCCCGATGCACGGGCCTGGTGTTGCGACGCGGTGGCCAGCAGGTCACTGTGCAGGCCAGCCGCGAGGTGATCCTCAGTGCCGGCGCCATCGGTTCGTGCCAATTGCTGCAGGTGTCCGGCGTCGGACCGGCCGCCTTGCTGCAGCTCCATGGCATTGCGGTGGTAAAGGATGCGCCGGGAGTGGGCGCCAACCTGCAGGACCATCTGCAGATCCGTGCGGTGTTCAAGGTCCAGGGCGTGAAAACGCTCAACACGCTGGCCAACAGCCTGGTCGGCAAGGCCATGATCGGCCTGGAATACCTGCTGCGGCGCACCGGCCCGATGAGCATGGCGCCGAGCCAGCTCGGCGCCTTCACCCGCTCCGACCCGCAGCAAGTCCATCCGAACCTGGAATACCACGTGCAGCCGCTGAGCCTGGACGCTTTCGGCGAACCGCTGCATCCGTTCCCGGCGTTCACCGCCAGCGTCTGCAACCTGAACCCGACCAGCCGCGGCACGGTCACGATCCGCTCGCCGATGGCCGCCGATGCGCCGGCCATCGCACCGCACTACCTGAGCACCGACGAGGACCGCCGCATTGCCGCGGCCAGTCTGCGCCAGGTGCGCGATATTGCGTCGCGCCCGGCGCTGGCGCAATACCGGCCGCAGGAATGGAAACCGGGCGTGCAGTTCCAGAGCGACGAGGAGCTCGCGCGCCTGGCCGGCGACATCGCCACCACGATCTTTCACCCGGTGGGCACGGCACGCATGGGCCGCGACGGCGATCCGATGGCCGTGCTCGACGCCCGCTTGCGCGTGCGCGGCGTGGACGGCCTGCGCGTGGTCGATGCCAGTGTCATGCCGACCATCACCAGCGGCAACACCAACGCGCCCACGCTGATGATTGCCGAAAAGGCAGCGCGCTGGATCCTGCAGGAAACCAGGACATGAACGAGACCCCGCTCCCCGATGTCCACCCGTCCGGATCCGCCGCGACCGACAGCACCACCTTGTTCGGGCCGGTCGGCCGCTGGTCGCTGGAGCCGGTCGCCGTCTGGCTGCTCACCGCCGGCAGGCGCATCGTCAACCCGCGCCAGTTTGTCGATGGCCTGGTCGCGCAACTCGACGCCGCCGGCGCCCGCATCGACCGCATGCGCATTTCCAGCCCGACCCTGCATCCGCAATTGGCCGCCCTGGGCATTAGCTGGATCCGGGGTGAAGATGCGAAGCTGTGGTCCGGTATGCACGGGGTGATGCAGTCCGACGCCTATATCGGCAGTCCGATGGAGTTCGTGCGGAAAAACCAGCAGACACTGCACCAGACGATTCCGACCGAGGCCGCCGCGGGCGAACATCCGGTGTGGCAGGAACTGCGTGCAGAAGGCCTGCGCGACTACCTCGGGATACCCATGATTTTGTCCGCCGGCGGATTAAACATCCTGACCATCGCCACCCGCGACGCGGCCGGGTTCGACGACGGCGACATTACGCGTTTCCAGGCCCTGGCCAATCTACTGACCCCGCTGGTCGAGCTGATGGTGGGGCGACGCACGACCCTGGGCCTGCTCGATACCTTCGTCGGCAAACGCATCAGCGAGCGCATCCTGCAAGGCCAGGTCAAGCGCGGCGATGGCGAGCTGATATCGGCGGCCTTCTGGTACTCCGACCTGCGCGGATTCACAGCTTTGAGCGAGACGTTGCCGACTGACCAACTGCTCAAGCTTCTCAACGACTACTACGAGTACTGTGCGGCGGCGGCAGCATCGCGCGGTGGCGAGATTTTGCAGTTCATCGGCGACGCCATCCTGATCGTGTTCGAGATCAAGGACCCGGCGCGCACCGCCGACGTCTGCAAGGCGGCGCTGGACGCCGCCATCGACGCCTTCGACACCATCGCCGTCGTCAACAACCGGCGCCGGCGCGCACGCCAGCCGGTGGTCGAGTTCGGCCTGGGGCTGCATCTGGGAACCGTAACCCATGCCAACGTGGGTGCGCCAAACCGGCTCGCTTTCAATGTCGTGGGGCCGCCGGTGAACATGACGGCGCGCATTCAGGGCATGACCAAGAAGCTGCAGATTCCGCTACTGATGTCGGCGGACTTTGCCAGCCAGGTTGATCTGCCAACCGCCAGCGTGGGTCTGCAGGAATTGCGCGGCATTGCCACGGCGCAGGAGCTGTTCAAGCTGGCCGAGGACTGACTGGCAAGCTTTGTGGCGCGACGACCGCTCCCTTGCACCACCCCAGCCCCAGACGGTCAAGAGTCGAGGTTGGACAAGTCCATGTCGCCGGCAGAACTAACCAGCCAGCCTCAACTTGACTAGACTCACGGCACGCCCGGTTCGTCCACAAATGGACCGGGGCGTGCGCAGGTGCCGGGGCTCAATCCCGGTGAAATGGGAATTCGGTTCAATACCGAAACTGCCCCCGCAACGGTAAGCACGGCAACAACGGCCCTAAAACCACTGGGTAACTCCTGGGAAGGTGGGTCGTTGCGACATCGAAAGATGGCGTGTGCGAGTCCGGAAACCAGCCAGCGCATGCACATTGCAGGACTGCGGAGGGCGGTCGGGCGGTCGCGGTTCGCGTGCGCCTTCCCGCCATGCCCTGCGCCTGCGCCTCCCTCTACGGTCCATTTTTCTGGATTCGCCTTGGAGGGTACCGAGATGGACGCACGCAATCAGCTTTCGCAATTGCTCGCAACACGCGAACAGTTCTACAGTCTCCCGCAACCGTTTTATGGCGACGAGGCATTCCACCAGTTGGACCTCGAACTGATCTGGAGCCGCAGCTGGATCTTCGCCGCACCCGAATGCGTGATTCCCGCAACCGGCAACTGGTTCACGCTGGATGTGGGCAAATCGTCCATCGTGATCGTGCGCGGCTCCGCGGGCGAGGTGCGCGCGTTCTACAACACCTGCCGACATCGCGGCTCCAAGCTGTGTGTGGGCGAACAGGGCAAGGTGGCACGGCTGGTCTGCCCTTACCACCAGTGGACCTACGGACTGGATGGCCAGTTGCTCTTTGCGCGCGATATGGGCCCGAATTTCGACGCGAAGCAATTTCCACTCAAGCAGGCGCATTGCCGCGCAGTGGGAGGGTATGTTTACATCTGCCTGGCAGATCAGGCCCCTGACATCGAACCATTTGCGCAGACAGTAGAGCCTTACATGCAGCCACACGGGTTGAAACATGCCAAAGTCGCCTGCACGCAGACCCTGATCGAAAAAGCCAACTGGAAACTCGTGCTGGAGAACAACCGCGAGTGTTATCACTGCTCCGCCAACCATCCAGAGTTGTTGCGCACCTTGTCCGAATATGATGACGTGAACGACCCGCGCATGGAGCCGGCCTTTGCGGCGCGTATCCAGGTCAAAGGATCTGAATGGGACCAGCAGGGTCTGCCCCATGCCTCGCAGATGTCGTCCGACAAGCGTTATCGCGTGGTGCGCCTGCCAATGGCCAATGGTTCGTCCATGACGATGGACGGCGCACCTGCGGTCAAGGGTGGCCTGCTCGGTGGCTTGCAGGATGCCGACCTCGGTTCGGTGCGATTGCTCAGCCTGCCCAACAACTGGAACCACCTGCAAGCCGACCACACAATGGCATTTCGCGTGTTGCCGATCGGCCCGCAGGAAACCATGGTCACCACCTGGTGGCTCGTCCACAAGGATGCGCGCGAAGGCGTGGACTACGACGTCAACAACCTCAAGCATGTCTGGGCCGCCACCAACGAGCAGGACCGCATCCTGGCCGAAAACAACCAGGCAGGCATCAACAGCAAGGCCTACGAACCGGGACCCTATTCGCCCACGATCGAGTTCGGTGTGCAGAACTTCATCGATTGGTACACCAGCGAACTGACTATCGGACTCGGCGAATCCAGACCTGCGATCACCATGCGCGTGGCATGAACAGCAAGACCTGCATCGGGAGCTACACGCCGTGAATACTTCCGTCCAATCTGACGCCGCGCTGGCGGACATCAAACCGTGGAACAGCCTGTCCGAAGAGCTCGAATGCACCATGGTTCTGGAAGACAGCGCCGATGTGAAATCGTTCTGCTTTCAGACCTCCCGGCCCTCGTGGTTCCGGTATGCCGCAGGGCAATTCGTAACCATCGAAGTCGAGATAAGCGGACGCAAACACACCCGGTGTTACACGTTGTCGTCCAGTCCGTCACGACCGCTATATCTGTCCATCACGGTCAAGGCCGAACCCGCTGGGATGGTGTCCAACTGGCTGCACAATAACCTCAAGGTGGGCGACCGCATCCGCGCTGGCAGTCCGGCGGGGATTTTCAGCGTGCATCTGCATCCGGCCCAGAAGTATCTGTTCCTGTCTGGCGGCGTCGGCATCACACCACTGATGTCGATGACGCGATGGTTGTTTGATCTGGGTCGGCACACGGATGTGTGTTTCATCCAGTGTGCCCGCACACCGTCCGACCTGCTGTTCCGCAGCGAACTGGAGGCCATCAGCGCCCGGCTGCCCGAGTTCCGGGTCGCCCTGGTCTGTGAACGTCCCAACCCCTATGGCGCATGGACCGGATACAGCAGCCGCATCAACCAGCTCATGCTGCAACTGATCTGCTCCGACTACCGGGAACGCGAGGTGTTCTGCTGCGGGCCGGAACCATTCATGCACGCAGTGCGTGACTTTTTGCGCGCATCAGGCTACGACATGGCGCGCTATCACGAAGAGAGCTTCATCTCGCCAGTACACGACACGTCGGAAACGCACGAGCACATCCAAGATGTGCGTATCGCGGACGCTCGCACGGCGAACGTACGTTTTGCCGCATCCAACCGCCAAGTCGAATGCCACGAGGCTGACACTTTGCTCGACGTTGCGCGTTCGGTAGGGCTGCACATCCCCAGCGCATGCTTGCTAGGCGTCTGCGGCTCCTGCAAGGTGCGCAAACTCGAAGGGCAGGTCCACATGGTTCACAACGGCGGCATCACCGACGAGGAAGTGACCGATGGCTGGGTGCTGGCCTGTTGTTCACGCCCCCTGGCAAGCGTGGTGCTGGATTGCTGACACACGCGATTCGCGCCGGCACGCGGGACATCATGTGGCCGGCGGCAAGTCCGGTATCAGACGCTTGCCCAGACTGACCACGTCGTCCTGCAGATAACCCAGCGCCCGGTAAAACCCGAGCACACCGGCATTGCTGCTGCGCACCTGCAGATTGAGCTTGGGGCAACCCATGGTCAGCAGCGCCTGCTCGACGTGGCGCATCAACACTTCTCCATGACCCTGGCGCCGAAAATCCGGATGCACGGCCAGGTAGTTGACCCAGCCACGATGCCCGTCGTAGCCGGCCATTGCGCTGGCCATCAGCCGGCCGGCCACTTCGCCAATCAGGAACAGCTCCGGCTGCACGCCCAGCTTTCGCACGATGTCCTTGGCCGGATCGTTCCACGAACGCGTCAGTTCACAGGCCTGCCAAAGGGTGATGACGGCCGCCGTGTCGGTTTCGACAAAGCAGCGGATGTCCATGCGCGAGCCAGGCGCGGTATGCAACAGATCCATTTTCAGTCCCTGCAATCAACAGCCGCCGTTCCGCGGCCACGGCCGGGCGAAATCTCCCGGCATCCTGATTCGTACTGTATCGGCAGGGCGCACGGCACCGCTCACTGGTAGGTCTGCCCGCCGTGGCGCAACCAGCCCGGCGTGTGGCGCCCAGCCGGATCGTGGTGGGTCCAGTGGACAACGCCACCCTTGTCGTTCCACTCATAGACGCCGTTGAAAGCCACCGTGTCCCCTTTGCGCAAGGCGTCGATCCGGGGCGCGAGGTCAATGTTGTGCGCCACCAGCACGGTCTGCCCCGAGGCCAGGCGCAGGATGAAACGCTGGTGCCGGCTGCCCTGGTTGTCATCGGACAGCATGGCACTGACAACACCATCGCCCGTAACCTGAACGCCGCTTTGTTGTTCGCGGTAGGCCTTGTCGATGGCGTCCGATGCGGCCGGCGCAGCGCCGCCGTCGAACAGCGCCAGCGTGCCGCCGCTCTGGCCCAGCCCGCCGGCAACGGCCACAACGATGGCCAGAATCCACAGAAACTTCTTCATGGCTGGGCAGTATCCACTTTTCGCCGCCGGCCTGTCGATTTCGCACCGCCGGCTGGAACCGTTTGGGTCGCAACCTGAGCACTCGCCGGTCTCTCAGCTGTGATACCTTGTGACCCCATCGGAGCCGGCGCGGCCGGATCGGACTTGCATTTCTATTTTTATCGGGGTTGGATCTTGGGAAAACTGTTGATTCCGCTGACGGCACTGCTCAGCGGCGTGGGCCTGCTGATCGTGGGCACCGGCCTGATGTTCGCCGCCATTGGCGCGCAGGCTTCGACCGCCAATTTCTCCAGCCTGGTGACGGGTCTGGTGATGTCGGCCTATTTCGCCGGCGCCATTTACGGCACCTACGCCTGCCCGCACATCATCCGCAAGGTGGGGTTCATCCGGGCCTTCGCCGCGATGGCGTCGGTGGCGTCGACCTTGCCGCTGCTGCACGCCTTGTGGATCAACCCGTGGTTCTGGGGTGGCCTGCGCTTTGTCACCGGCCTGTGCCTGGTCGGCCTTTACCTGGTGGTAGAGAGCTGGCTCAACGTGCTGGCCCCGACCGACAAGCGCGGCAAGGTGTTCGCCATCTATCTGGTGGTCAACATGGTGGCGCTGGCGATCGGCCAGTGGCTGATCCTGGTGGGCGACCGCAATGGATTTACGCCCTTCGTGCTGGTGTCGGTGCTGTTCTCGTTTGCGCTGCTGCCGATTACGCTGACGCCGGTCGATCAGCCGGTGATCACCGAAGCGCCCAAGTTCAGCCTGATCGAACTGTTTGCGATCTCGCCGATCGGCACCATCGGGGCGCTGGTCTCGGGCATGCTCAGCGGGCCGTTGCTGGGCCTGGGCCATGTGTTCGGCGCTGGCGTGGGATTCAGTGAGGCCGGCATCGCTACCTTCATGGCCGCCACCATCCTGGGTGGCGCGGCGTTCCAGTGGCCTGTGGGACATTTCTCGGACCGGCACGATCGGCGCCTGGTATTGCTGTGGGTCGCCATCAGCTGCGCCGCCGTGGCCAGCGTCGGTTTCATCCTGGCGCGCGACTACGAAGCTTCACTGATCGGGCTGGGCGTGGTGTTCGGCGGCCTGGCATTCACCGTCTACGGCATCAGCGTGGCACACGTGAATGACCTGGTCGACCGGGCCAGGGTGCTGCAGGTCACCGGCGGCCTGCTACTGCTCAACGGCATGGGCGCCACCATCGGCCCGACCTTGGCCGGCGGCATGATGGACGTCTTCGGCCCGGAGGCGCTGATGCTGTATTTCGCCTGTGTATTGGCGGCGTTGGCGGTGTTCACCTGGCACTACAAGCGCAAGTTCCCGCTCAACCGGGGCGAGCCCAACGAAAAGGCCGGCTTCGTGATGGCGGGCGCCAGCACCCAGGCGGTGTTGCCAATGGACCCGCGCTTCCCCGACAGCGAGCTGGCAATCGACAACCCGCCGTCCGAACAGCCGCCACTGGAAGAGCAGCCTCCTCCTCCACAGCCGCCGGCGACCGCCTGATAGCCGGGGCGCCGCCCTGGCAGGCGCCAAGCTGGGTGCAGGGCGTCAATTAATTGAATTGCGCGCTGGCGCTGCGGCGCTTGCCCCGCCCTACACTTACCGCAAGGTCCTGATGGTGCGCCCCTGTGCGCGCGACGACCGGGACACGGAGTGCACATGGCCGTTCAGGAATTCGACTACATCATCATCGGCGCCGGCTCGGCCGGCTGCGTGCTGGCCCACAAGCTGGGCCAGCACGGCCGCGCGACCGTGCTGGTGCTCGAGGCCGGTGGGCATGACCGACGGCTCTGGATCAACATGCCGATCGGCTACGGCAAGACCTTTTATGATGAACGCGTCAACTGGAAGTTCGAGGCCCAGCCCGATGCCGGTCTGAACCGGCGCCGCATCTACTTCCCGCGCGGCAAGGTGGTGGGCGGTTCGAGCGCGATCAATGCCATGGTGTACTGCCGCGGCCTGCCCGGCGACTTCGACGACTGGGCACGCGCCGGCAACAGCGGCTGGTCGTGGCAAGACGTTTTACCGGTCTACGAAGGGTTCGAGAACCGGGTCGACGCCGACGGCAAGCCGGCCGGTGGCGGGCCGCTGTTCGTCAGCGACGTGCGTCACCAGCTGCACCCGATGGAGAGGCACTTCTACCAGGCCGCCGAACAGGCTGGTCTGCCGTTCACCGAAGACTTCAACGGACCGACACCCGAAGGCGTTGGCCGCTACCAGATCAATACCCGGCGCGGCATGCGCTGGTCGGCTGCCGACGCGTTCCTGCGCCCAGCCATGCGCCGCGGCAAGGTCGACCTGCAGACCGGCGCGTTGGCCGAGCGCATCCTGTTCGAGGGCCGCAAGGCGGTCGGCGTGTCGTACCGCCAGGGTGGCGTCGTGCGCACGGCGCGCGCGCGCGCCGCCGTCGTGCTCAGCGCCGGCGCAGTCCAGAGCCCGCAATTGCTGCAACTCTCGGGCATCGGGCCCGGCGATCTGCTGCAGCGCCATGGCATTGCGCCTGTGCTCGCACAGGCGCAGGTGGGTGCGAACCTGCAGGACCACCTGGCCATGAGTTACTACTTCAAGGCCACCGAACCGACGCTGAACAATGTGCTGAGCACCGCGTGGGGCAAGCTGCGCGCCGGCCTGCAATATGTCTGCACGCTGGGCGGCCCGCTGAGCATCAGCGTCAACCAGTGCGGCGGTTTCGTGCGTTCGCATGCGCAGGCCACGCAGGCCGACATGCAGCTGTATTGCAACCCGATCACCTATACGCTGGCGACATCGAAGACCGGTACCCAGATCGTGCCGGACCGGTTTGCCGGTTTCATCCTGTGTTTTCAGCCGTGCCGCCCGCTCAGTCGCGGCAAGATCGAGATCGCGACAGCGGACGCGGCCGATGCGCCGCTGATCACACCCAACTACCTGTCCCACCCGGACGATGTGGCGCAGGCCTTGCGCGGCGCCAGGCTGGTCCGCCGGTTGAGCGAAACCGCCGCCATGCGCGGTCTGATCCGCCAGCCGATTGCACCCAGCCTGGACGGCATGGACGACGCGGCCATGGTCGAGGACTTTCGCCAGCGTGCCAGCACCTGCTACCACCCTGTGGGCAGCTGCAGGATGGGGCCGGACGCCGCCACGTCGGTGGTCAACCCGCAACTCCAGGTGCACGGCATCAACCAGCTTTATGTGGTCGACGCATCGGTGTTCCCGAACGTGACCTCGGGCAATACCCACGCGCCGACCACGATGGTGGCGCACAAAGGTGCGCAGACCATTCTTTCCGCGCAGCGCTAAACCCAAGAGGAAACACAGCACCATGCAACTCGAATCGATCAAGACCTATGTGGTCGGCAACCCGCCACCGTCGTTCGGCGGTCGCTATTTTGTATTTGTGAAGATCCGTACAACCTGCGGCATCGAAGGCGTGGGCGAGGCCTATGCCGCCACGTTCAGCCCGCACATCATCGCGGCCATGGCCGAGGACCTGTTCGAGCGCATCTTTGCAGGCCAGGACCCGATGCAGATCGAAACCCTGTGGCGCAAGGCCTATGGCGCCGGCTTCACGCTGCGCCCCGATGTGTCGCTGATGGGCGTGCTCAGCGCGCTCGAGATGGCCTGCTGGGACATCACCGGCAAGGCACTGGAGCAGCCGATCTACAAGCTGCTCGGCGGCCTGGTCAATCCGCGCCTGCGCTCGTACACCTATCTGTATCCGGACGAGAACGAAGACGACTCCTTCTACGACGACCCGGTCAAGTCGGCCGAACGCGCCGCGGTGTATGTGGAGCAAGGCTTCACCGCCGTCAAGCTCGACCCGGTCGGCGGCTATTCGGTGTTCGATCCGCGCCAGCCCACGCTCGAGCGCATGGCGCTGTCGGAGCGCTTCTGCAAGCTGATTCGCGAGGCCGTGGGCGACAAGGCCGACATCCTGTTCGGCACCCACGGCCAGTACACGGTATCAGGCGCCAAACGGCTGGCGCGCCGACTGGAAAAGTACGACCCGCTGTGGTTCGAGGAGCCCACCCCGCCCGAGCGCCCCGAGATGATGGCCGAGGTGGCACGCCACACCAGCATCCCGGTGGCCACCGGTGAGCGGCTGTGTACCAAGTATGAATTCGCGCGCGTGCTCGAGACCGGCGCGGCCAGCATCTTGCAGCCCGCGCTGGGACGGGTCGGCGGTATCCTGGAATGCAAGAAGATCGCGGGCATGGCCGAGACCCACTATGCCCAGATTGCGCCGCACCTGTATTGCGGCCCGATCGAGGCCGCAGCCAACATCCAGCTGGCCGCCAGCATCCCGAACTTCCTGATTCTCGAGAGCATCCAGCAACTCGGCGGCTTCCACGAAAAGCTGCTGAAGAAGAAGATCCAGTGGGAAGACGGCTACGTCATCCCCAGCAAGGACCCCGGCCTGGGCGTGGAACTGAACGAAGAAGTCGCGCTCGCCCATCCGTATACCGGCAAGGCGCTGCATCTGGAAATGGCGCAGCATCCGCTGGGGTATTACTGATACCTTGTGTGCCAGACCGAGCGACACGAAGTGCGCGAGCTCTGGCACCAACATCTTGTCGGATGCCCACCTTGTGTGCCAGACCGAGCGACACGAAGTGCGCGAGCTCTGGCACCAACATCTTGTCGGATGCCCACCTTGTGTGCCAGACCGAGCGACACGAAGTGCGCGAGCTCTGGCACCAACATCTTGTCGGATGCCCACCTTGTGTGCCAGACCGAGCGACACGAAGTGCGCGAGCTCTGGCACCAACATCTTGTCGGATGTCCGGCTTCCGATATCCCCCTCGCACCCCCTGACCGAAAGAAAAACCCATGAAGCGCTACCAAAACTTCATCGCCAACCAATGGCTGGCATCGCCGTCCAAGGATTCATTCACCGTCGAAAACCCCGCGACCGGCGAAGTGCAGGCCGAGGTCGACCTGGCCAACAACGAACAGGTGTTGCAGGCTTGTAACGCCGCCGCCAAGGCCCAGCGCGCCTGGCGCAAGACGCCGGCCATCGCCCGCGCCGATTTCATGCGCCGCCTGGCCGATGCGCTGGTAGCACGCAAGGACGCCATCGGTGCGGCACTGGCAAAAGAATCGGGCAAGAGCTTGGAAGACGCGACCAACGAGGCGGTGTATGCAGCCGACATCACGCGTTACCACGCCGAGTGGGCGCGGCGCATCGAAGGTGAAGTGATTGCTAGCGACAGCCCGTCGGAAAACCTGGTACTGCACCGCGAGCCGATCGGTGTCGTCGCCTGCCTGATCCCGTTCAACTACCCGGTCTACACGCTCTTACGCAAAATCGCGCCGGCCTTGATCACCGGCAACACCGTCGTCGTGCGACCGAGCAACCACACACCATGTTGCGCGTTCGAGATCGCGCAAGCCGTGCTGGACGCCGGCCTGCCCGCTGGCGTGGTCAACATCATGGCGATGGACCATGACGCGGCACAAACCATGTGCACCCACCCCAAGGTCGGCATGATCACGCTGACCGGCTCCGTCGCGGCCGGGCGCCGCATGCTGGAGTTCTCCAAGGTCAACATCGCACGCGTGTCGCTGGAGATGGGAGGCAAGACACCGGCCATCATCACGCCCAGCGCCGACCTCGACCAGGCGATTGCCGCCATCGTCGGCTCCAAGACCACGCATTGCGGCCAGCTGTGCACGGCAGTCGAACGCGTCTATGTGCAGCGCGCCTTGCATGACCAGGTGGTGACGCGGTTGCGCGATGGGATGATTGCGCGGCCGTTCGGCGACCGTTCCGTCAACGCGGCCCACATGGGGCCGCTGAACAGCGCAGCCAGCCGCCAGGCCATCCACCACATGGTGCAACGCGCCGTGGCCGATGGGGCAACGCTCGAATGCGGCGGCGCGGTGCCTGAAGGCCAAGGCTACTTCTACCCACCCACGCTGCTCAGCGGCGTGCGCCAGGACGCCGAAATCGTGCAGCAGGAAACCTTCGGCCCGGTGCTGTGCGTATTGCCCTACGACAGCTTCGACGACGCCCTGGCAATGGCCAGCGACCACCAGTACGGCCTGGCATCAGTGCTCTACAGCAACGACTACCGCGAGGTCATGCTAGCCAGCAACGAGATCGAAGCCGGCGAGTTGTATATCAACCGCACCCCCGCCGACCCCTACCAGGGCTACCACGCCGGCTGGAAACGCTCAGGCCTGGGAGGCGATGACGGCAAACACGGCATGCTGGAATTTACCCAGACGCGGCTGGTGGTGATGAGTTACTGAGACCTTGTGGGACAGACCGCAGTTACACGAAGTGAACAAGCTCTGTCCCCAACACTTTGTAGGAAGTCGGATGTCCACCTTGTGGGACAGACCGCAGTTACACGAAGTGAACAAGCTCTGTCCCCAACATTTCGTCGGCTGTCGGCTGTCGGCTGTCGACTGTCGGCTGTCGGCTGTCGGCTGTCGGCTGTCGGCTGTCGGCTGTCGACTGTCGGCTGTCGGCTGTCGGCTGTCGGCTGTTCAACATGTCCGCCAGATTGGCGCAATCCGATTGACAAGGCGCGGAAACGATGGGTGTGAAGCAACAAGCCACTTGCATGAATGTAGCCCACAAGCTACATTTAGCCTATGCGTGTCCGGCTCGAAGAAGCGCCTGATGACGCGGCCGGAATCGCCCGAGCTCTTGGTGATATCGCTCGCGCCAAAGGCATGTCGCAGGTTGCCAAAGAAGCGGGCTTGAGTCGCGAGAGCTTGTACCGAGCATTGAGTGCCGACGGAAACCCGAGCTTCGCCACTGTGCTGAAGGTTGCACGTGCACTTGGGGTCAAGCTGCATGCAGTAGCAGTCTGAGCCGCCGACAATGAGGCCGAACCCAGAAAGTCCAGGGTCAGGTCTCCCATTTCGCATTTCCACGGTCCTAGCCCCTCGGTCAACCGGACCCGGGCCGGCTACCCCGCACTTTAAAGTCGGCTTGAAGCAGTGCTACTATTTCATCCATGAAAGCAGAAACGATTCGTCGAGAAGCCCTTTCTCTTACTACCCGGGAAAGGGCAGAACTCGCCGAGCAGCTACTTGCCAGCCTCGATGCCCTGTCAGAGGACGAGGTCGCGCAGCTGTGGTTGCATGAAGCTGCGCGGCGTGCAGATGAGATGGATCGGGGCCTGACCAACCGCATTCCTGCTGGCGACGTACGCCGTGAGGCGCAAGCTTTGCTCAGGTGAGCGACTTCTTCAGCGCTGCGGCACGCGTCGAACATCTTGAGCACGTTGCCTACTATGAGGAACAACGATCCGGGTTGGGCGCGAGGTACCTTGCAGCGTTCGACGCCGCGATGGTCAAGATATGCGAGCATCCCGATCGGTTTCGAATTGAACTTGCCCCGGCCATTCGCCGGTATCGAGTACCGGGATTTCCCTTCAACATCCTGTACCGCGAATTGGATTCGGACGTCGAGGTGCTCGTGGTGGCACCGCATCGCCGTCGTCCGGGTTATTGGCTGGGCCGGCTTTGAATCGTTGATCCATTGGACCGCCAACGCTTGGCATCGCAAACGTCTCGGCAATGTCGGCCGCCCAGGCAACCATTCGCTCCAATCCCGAAGTCAGACTGAACTTTGATCTACTCAGCCGCCATTGTTGGAATTATTGCCCTGGTCGCACTGCTTGTCTTCTTCTGGAGACGAAGTGGGATCGGTTCTGGTCGCGCGTTCGGAAATCGCATCGCCGCGCACATCGGCATTCCAAAGAACGTATTTCACATGCTGCTAACCCATGGCGTTTCAGGTTCGCCCCGCGAACTCCTGGCGTCTCTCGAGAAATCGAAGCCTGGGTTGGATCAAGCGAGTGTGGAACTGGGTCCCACACTGGCCAAAGGCATCGAACGGATGGAGGCGCGCTTTGGCAGACAGGAGATGGTCGACAAGGCAAAGCCCCTTGTGGCAAGGCTTGTCTCAGAGTTCGAACGGACCCGATAGGCATTGACAAATCGATGCTCAGCACTGGTGGCCTTTCCCTTACTCAAGCCCCCGTTCCCGGAGAACTCCCAGACCTTCTGGCTGGTTTCCTGCGGCATCTGTCTTGTCATCGGCTTGGTTCACGTCTACGGGGCTGTCTCTGTATGGCATGCGCTGTGATCCCCAGCGCGAACGTCAGAGCTGAAACGCCACCCAGCGCACCAGCCCCTCCACCAGCGCGCGTGCCAGCCCCGGTCGCTGCCCGCGGTACAACTCGGCACTGGCGCGGTGGCGCTCGATCCATTGCGTGAAGCGCGCAACCTCGGCGGGGTCGAAGAACGCCACCATCAGTTCATAGTTCAGGAACAGGCTGCGCTCGTCCAGATTGGCGGAGCCGGCCAAGGCCAGGTTGCTGTCGATGACAACCGCCTTCGCATGCACCATGCCCGGCACCAGCCAGACACGTCCGCCCGCCGCGGTGAGTTCGCGCATCGCGGCGTGGCGGGCCAGATCGGCCAGCCGGTGATTGGAGTGGCGCGGCAGCACCAGGTCGACCTGCACCTGGCGCCGCGCGGCCAGCGTCAACGCCATCAACAGCACCGCATCGGGCACGAAATACGGCGAGATTGCCAGGATGCGCGTGCGGGCTGCGAAACAGCTCGACACCAGCAAGGCGTACAAGGTGTCGTCCTGCTGATCGGGGCCGCTGGCAATCAGCTGGGTCCGGCTGCCGCCGGCCACATCGGCCCCGAAGTCGGCGGGCGGTGTGTCGGCTCTGGGCTCGCCTGTCGCAAACGCCCAGTCCAGGTCAAAGCGCTGCTGCGTCTGGCGCGCCAAGGCGCCCGAGAAATCAAAACTCAGGTCCACCCACGGTTTCTTGCGCCACAGCGGCGAAGGATCACCGACAAAATATTCCGCCGCCAGGTTGCGCCCACCGGTCCAGGTGCGGCAACCGTCGGCAATCACCAGCTTGCGGTGGTTGCGCAGGTTGGTGCGCCCGGGCAGCATCGAGCTCAAGGGCGAGATGAATAAACTCACCTGCACGCCGGCGGCTTTCAGGCGGCGGCGGTCGATGCGCCCGCCCAGGTAGATGCCCACGCCGTCGACGAGCAGGCGCACGCGCACACCTTCGCTGGCCCGGTGTACCAGCGTGTCCTGCAGTTCCCGGCCCAGCACATCGTGGCCGACCAGGAAGGTGCAGACATCCAGCGTGTGGCGCGCCTCTGACAGGACACGGCGAAACGCCTGCAGCGCCTGTTCACCGTCTTCGTGAATGACCAGACCATGGCAGGTGGTGACGGCCGGCAACTCCATGGCCGAGGCCAGTTGCTGGAACGGGGTCAGCTTGCGCGCCTCGTCCGGTTGTGCCTGGGCGATCACGGCCGGCCAATATTGCAGCGTGCGATGGACCTTGCGATTGCCGAACAGCAAATACAGCGGCAATGCCACATACGGCATCAGGCCCAGTGACACCACCCATGCAATCGCCGCCGACGGATGGCGCCGTTGGTGCCGCGTGCGCGAGCCGATCACGTAGATAGCAAGCCCGATGAACACCAGCACGCCATGCAGCGTGATCAAGCGGTTATCGATCAGGTGGTCCCACATTCTCAAACGCCCGTCGCGGCCGTGGCGATGCACGGCAACAGGTGTCGGACAGAGGACGAACAGGCGGGCGCGCGAGACAGGGTCATTGAGCCGGATTATGGGTGCCATCAGGTCTCCACGCGACCCGTAGAATCGACGACTCGCAGCAGACACGCCTGCACGCTGCGCTCAACCGGAACCCGTCTTGCCGCGCTTCTTGCATACCGCCGATTGGCAGATCGGCCGCCAATACAGCCAATTCCCGAGCGAGGACGCCGTCCCGCTGGCATAGGAGCGGTTGCGCGCCTGCAGGTCGACCTCAACTGTGGTGGCTCCTGCTAGCGAAGGTCTGGTTTATATTGCCCCAAGCCGGTCGAATGCCGGATTGGAACGCTTGCGGCGAAAGGAACTGGTCCTGGATTCACAAGCAGATCTTGACCAAGGCGGGAGAAACGTAAGCATGCACGAGATCATCTGCCCGCACTGCGGGAAAGCGTTCAAGATCGACGAGACCGGCTACGCGGAGATCCTCAAGCAGGTCCGCGACAGCGAGTTTGACCAGCAGTTGCACGAGCGGCTTGAATTGGCCGAGCAAGACAAGCGCTCTGCCGTTGAGTTGGCCACGACCAAGTTGGCCAGCGACTTGCAGAAGGCCGCGGTGGCCAAGGACACCGAGATCCAGGAGCTAAAGGCCAAGATCGAAACGGGCGAGGTCGCCCGCAAACTCGCCGTGGCCGAAGCCCTGAGCGCAGTGGAAAAGGAGCGCGATGCGCTCGCAAACCAGCTTGAGCAGGCCAGGCGTGAAAGGGAGTCCACGTCCAAGCTGGCCGAGGCCAACCTGTTGAACGAAATGCAGAAGGCTGCCGCATCCAAGGACATTGCGGTCCAGGAACTAAAAACCAAGCTCGGTGCCTTGGAGGTGGCGCAGAAGCATGCCATCACCGAGGCGGTCAGTGCGGTCGAAAAGGAACGAGACGGATTGAAAAACGGCATCGAGCGGGCGGAGCTTGAAAAGCAACTCGCCGAGAAGTCGCTCAAAGACAAGTACGAGACCCAGATCAAGGATCGCGATGACGCGATCGAGCGCCTCCGGGACATGAAGGCTCGCCTGTCGACCAAGATGGTTGGCGAGACCCTCGAGCAGCACTGCGAGACCGAGTTCAACCGCATTCGAGCGACGGCGTTTGCTAGGGCTTATTTCGAGAAGGACAACGACGCGCGCACTGGCAGCAAGGGCGACTACATATTCCGAGACTCGGATGAGGCGGGGACGGAGATCGTCTCGATCATGTTTGAAATGAAGAACGAGAGCGATCGCACCGCGACGAAGAACAAGAACGAGGACTTCTTGAAGGAACTCGACAAGGATCGCACCGAGAAGGGGTGTGAGTATGCGGTGCTGGTATCCCTGCTCGAGCCCGATAGTGAGCTCTACAACACCGGGATAGTCGACGTCTTCCACCGCTACCCGAAAATGTACGTCGTCCGACCGCAGTTCTTTCTTCCCATCATCACGCTGCTACGTAACGCGGCGATGAACTCGCTCAAGTACAAGTCGGAGCTTGCGCTCGTTAGGGCACAGAACATCGACATCACGAAGTTTGAAACTGAGCTTGACTCCTTCAAGTCCGCATTCGCGAGGAACTACGACCTCGCCTCCGGGCACTTCCAAAAGGCGATCGCAGAGATCGACAAGTCGATCGACCACCTGCAGAAAACAAGAGACGCCCTGCTCGGCACCGATCGGAACCTTCGACTTGCGAACGACAAGGCGCAGGACGTGACGATCAAAAAGTTGACTCGGGGCAACCCGACGATGGCGACCAAGTTCGCCGAACTCAAGAATCAATATCCTTCCGATGCCGAATAAGTGAGGTAGTCGATTACGCGCAGAGACAGGGCAATCTGACGGTTCTTGCTTGGGATGGGGCTGTGGTCGGAACGCGCGTCGGCGGCTACCGAACCGGCACTACGGGCGGCAACGAACATGCGCCTTGGCGATTTTCACTACTTCGGTCACTTCCTTGAACAACTTTACGGTGAAGGTGGTCATGACACGCAACCAGCCGCCCATGCTGGCGCAGCCACGGCGCCAAGAGCGACACCTCTGATGCCTACCTGCTGGCCGACTTGCCTGCAACGATGGCCATCGTTGCAGGCAGCTCTCGCCGCAATGGGCTGATCAGCCGTCTGCCTTATGCCGACCTGCTCAAGGAGGCCGGCCGCCCGACGTTGATCATTCTGGACGATGCCCTGGTGCGCAGCGTCTGGCGCAAATGAAACGTGTGCTGTTCGACGCCTCCCAGCGTCACCAAGTGCTGCTGTTCACCTGCCACCCGGAACTCTGGCGCGACCTGGGAACGGCGCCCCGCCACATCGCGGCGCAGGCAAGCGCGTCGAACTGACGCGGCCGGGCACCCGCGTCAGTCGGATTCGTCGCCGCCCGGCTGCGCTTCACCGGTCTGGACATCCTCGCGCCGGGTCGCCTTGGCCGCCTGCTGCGCAGCACGGCGCAGCGCGCTGAAATGGCGCAGCCCCTCTTCCATTGCGGCCAGCGGCATCTGGCCGTCGGCACCGGCGGCCAGCAAGGCCGACTTGAGCACCTGGTAACTGCGTTCCATCACATCGAGTGCCACCGCGACCAGCCCGGCGCCCGGGCGTCCCTGTAGCGGATCGCACAAGGCGAACAGGCTGTCGGCCTGTTGCGCGAATGCCGACTGGGCCGCCGCCATACCGGAACCAGCCGCCATCGGCAGGCGGCTCAACCGGGCGGCTATAAAAGCCTGCTCGGCCGTGGTCTCGTGATAACGCATTGCCCGCAATGCCCAGGCCAGACGCCCGCTGGTGGCCTGTGACATGGCGGTGCGCCGCATGCGTTCGACGAAATTCTCGACGGCCCGATCGAGACCGGCCACGATGCTTTTTTCCGCCTCCAGGTGGGCCGCGTCCGCACCTGCCAAGGCGGCACGCGCCATGCGGCCGGCGTATCGGCCAACCCGTGCGATCTCGCGCTCCAGTGCATCGAGCGCCAGTGCCGGCACCTGCAACACGTTGTCGTCCAGAAAACGTGGCTGGGCCTCGTCTTCCTCGCGCGCGCGGAAGCGGCGCAGCAACCAGCGCGTGAGACCTGTGGCCAGTGGCCACATCAGCAACACACCGAGCAGGTTGAAGGTGGTGTGGAACAGAGCCAGCGCGATGGCTGGCTCCTGCGCCAGCCCCAAGGTGTTCTGCGCGCGCGTTGTCGCGGCAATCAGCCAGGGCAACAGCAGCAGCGCCACCGCGCCAGTGATGAGGTTGAAGATCACATGGGCCGACGCCGCCCGCCGCGCATTGGGCGTGGCGCCGATGGCCGCCAGCAGCGCCGTCACCGTGGTGCCGACGTTGGCGCCGATGACGACCGCCGCCGCACCCTGGGCCCCGATCAAGCCGCCTTGTGCGGCGGTCAAGGCGATGGCGATCGACGCGCTCGACGACTGCATCAACACCGTGAGCAGCAGCCCGATCACCAGTTGCGCCAACACCGCCAGCGGGCCAGCGCCCTGGGGCAGGGTGATCTGCGCGGCCACACCGGTGAACGCTGCCTGCAACCAACCCAGACCGAGGAACAACAGGCCGAAACCAGCCGCTGCGGTACCAATCGCGCCGACGCGCCGACCCTGGCCGGTAAGGCGCAGCAAGACACCGAGCCCGATCAACGGCAAGGCCAGCACCTCGATCTTGAACTTGAGCCCGACCAGCGCCACCAGCCAGCTGGTCATGGTGGAGCCGACATTGGCGCCGAACAGGACTCACAGGGCCGGTGCCAGCGTCAGCAGACCGGCATTGATGAAGCCGATGGTGGCCACGGTGACCGCGCTGGACGATTGCACCAAGGCCGTGACCAGCACGCCGGAGCCCAGCGCATGCCAGCGCGTGCGCGTCGCTGCGCCCAGGATGCGCTGCAACGCCGGCCCGGCGGCCAGCCGCAGCCCGTCGGACATCATGCCCATGCCGAGCAGGAACAGGCCCAGGCCTCCGGCCAGTGGTCCGATCAGGTCAACCAAGGTTGTGGTGGGCATGGCAGGAATCCTAACCGGCGTGCGACGCGGCCGCCGCCAGTCAGACAGGTCAACCGACCAATGCTCAGGCCGACGTCACCTTGCGCGGCATCTGCTTGAGCGGCTGCCAGCCCACGAACTCCGGGAAATGGCGCTGCACCGCCGGGCCGTCGAAATCCCAACCCAGGCATTTGCCCAGATAGAACGGCGGCTGGTCCGTGCTGCGCTCGGGCAGGCCGGCCTCGCGGCGCAGTTGCGCGCGGTAACCCGGAATGGTCTGGTAGGCGGCGGTGGCCATATTGAACAGCAACTCGCGCAAATGGGTGCATCCCTTGACACCACCCAGATTCTTTTCGATCGTCATGCGCCAACCCGGGCCGATGGTGTGGCCCACCATGATCTGCATCGGGTCGTTGGACTGGGTACATTCGCCGTGCGGTGTACTTGGCATGGCAGTGGCGATGGCCTGAATCGTCAGGTGGTCGTCCAGCGTCAGGCGAATCACCATGTCATGAAACGGTGTGCCGGGCGGCAACGCGCCCTTGTCGGCCGAGCGCCAGACGTAGGCCTTGGTATCGGTGAGCGTGGCTTCGATATCCCACAAGCCGTCCTCCCGGTGGTAACCGTCGAACCGGACCTGGCGTGTATGCAAATGCTTGCGGGGGGAAGATGGGGGAAGAGACACCGGACAACCTTTCAAGCAGACAGAGACCTCGCCCCGCTCACCCATGGTGAACGGCAGGACGGGCCCGCTCAATTGTCTTTGAAACCGGCGCCACCCGCCTCGGCCGGCCCGAGCTACCTGCTGCGCCGCGCCAGCCTCAGCCCGCGACTTCGACCACCGCCGTCAGATGGATCGTTGCGGTCATCGAGTTGGTGATCAGGCAACTGGCTTCGGCCTTGGCCAGCAAGGTACGCGCCTTGTCCGTGTCCCCACCCGCGGGCATCTGCAGCGTGGCGCGAACGGCAAACTCTGTGAACTTCGTCTTGCCGTCGGCGCGGGCGAGCGTGCCTTCAACGTCGCATTGCAGCGCGGTCCAGGGCAGGCGCGAGGCCCGCGCTATGGCGCGAAAGCTCAGCACAAAGCAGTCGGCCACCGCAGCCACCAGCAAGGACTCGGGCGACCAGCGACCGCCAGGACCGCCAAACTCGACCGGCGCAGCCGAGGCCAGCGCCGGCACACCGGCCGTGTCCAGGCCGACATCGCCTTCAGGCCCTGATTGGGCGCTGACCTGGTAGTGGTGGGGAAGATCTTGCATCAACGGGTGCCATTCAAATTGGCCGTGGCGCATCGGCCACGGCAAGTCATGTAGCAGCTATTGTTCGGCCGCGCATGTGGCGCACGCGCCATGCGGGCGCCCATTACCATTGCGATGCATCAATCAAGCGGCAAACCGATGCAGCGTTATGGCAAGACCGACGAGATCGCAGCGGTGATTGCCTTCCTGGCCTCCGACGGCGCGGTCTACATCACCGGACAGAATCTGCGCGTGGACGGCGGCATCACACGGTTGGTGTAAGGCCCTTGCGCTGCGCTCATCCCTTGATCTCCTGCATCAGCCAGGTCTTGAACGCCTTGGCAGCCGGATTGATCAGGCTGCCTTCGGGTGCAATCAGGTAGTAGGCCTCCTTCATCGGTAGCGAATAGTCGAACAGGCGCACCAAACGACCTTGCGCGAGCAGGTCGTTTGACACGGTGTCATGCGCCAGCGTCACGCCCAGGCCCTGCAGCGCCCAGTGCATGCTCAGCACCCAGGTGCTGGCGCGGTGGATACGCGGCGCCGGGTACTTGCGGCTGCCGATATACCCGCTGAGCCAGTTGTCCCAGGTCTGCAAGGTTCCGGGTAGATCGAACAGGTGCTCCTTGAGCAGATCCGACACGTCATGGATGCGCGCGGCCACCTCGGGTGTACACACCGGAAAAATCGAGTCGCGCGTGAGCCGCTGCCCGGCCCGGCCCTCCCACTTGCCCAGGCCCAGCACGATCTCGACCGCCGCCAGGTTGCGCGGCTTCTCAGTCGGCCAGATCGAGGTGGCGACATCGAGATGCACCCAGGGATACTGCTGCAGGAAGTCGTGCAGCCGCGGAGTCAGCCAGAAGATCGCGAACGAGATGTTCGAATGCAGCTCCAGCACGTCCGGTTCGTTGCGCCCGGTCAGGATGGCCGTGCCCTCTTCCAAGGTGTTGAACGCCGCCTGCACCGTGGGCAGGTAGCCACGCCCGATGTCGGTCAGCTCCAGCCCGCGCGCACGGCGGTGGAACAGCTGCCGGCCCAGGGCGCTCTCCAGGCTCTTGATCTGCTGGCTCACTGCCGACTGCGTCATGTGAAGTTCCTGCGCCGCGTCGGTGAAGCTCAGCGCGCGCGCCGACGCCTCGAACGCACGCAGCCAGTTCAACGGGGGGAGTCGCGCCATGCCAGCCTCATTAGTTGCTCATAAGTAGCGCTAATCTTATACCGGGCGTTTGCTTGTTTGCCCGTTCGCCGGGGTTGCGGCACACTGCGCACAGGTCGCGCGGACGGTGCACACCAAGGCCGCACGCACCGCTGCGGGCACTTTCCGCCCTCTTCTTCCACCCTCACTTCGTATGGGCAACTTCATGGACAAGCAATCCGCATTCAAGATCGGTTTCATCGGCCTGGGCAACCTGGGCGAGCCCTTGTGCAACAGCCTGGTCAGCAAGGGTTTCAACGTCACCGTGACCGACCTGCGCCGTGACAACGCACAGCGTCTGCTCGATGCCGGCGCGCAATGGTCCGACAACGTCGCCGGTGTCTGCCGCGATGCCAACGTCGTCATCACCGCCCTGCCGTCGGTGGCGGCGTCGCGCAAGGTGGTCGAAGGCCCGGGCGGCGTGTTCGAGCACCTGGCCTCCGGCGGCGTCTGGATCGAGATGAGCACCACCGACCTGAACGATCTGCAGCGGCAGCAGGACGTGGCCAAGGCCAAGGGTATCGACGTGCTGGAATGCCCCGTGACCGGCGGCGTGCATCTGGCGCATTCCGGCCAGATCACGGTGCTGGTCGGCGGCGAACAGGGCACATACGACCGCGTCGTGCCGATCCTGCAGGCCATGGGTGGCGAGATCATCTACATGGGCAAACTCGGCAATGCGTCGGTGGTCAAGGTCGTCACCAATATGCTGGCCTTCATCCATCTGGTGGCGGCCGGCGAGGCCATGATGCTGCCGGCCAAGTACGGCGTCGACCCGGACGCCACCTGGCGCGCCATCCGCGCCAGCTCGGGCAACAGCTTTGTGCACGAGACCGAATCCAAGCTGGTGCTCTCGGGCAGCTACAACGTCAAGTTCACGATGGACCTGGCCTGCAAGGATCTGGGACTGGTCAACGCCATTGCCGAAAAACTCGGCGTGCCGCTGGAACTGGGCAGCCACACCCAGCAGATCTTTCGCCGCGCACGCGGCCTGTTCGGCGCCGAGGCCCAGTCTCCCGAGGTGGTGCGCATGATCGAGCAGGCCTGCGGGCTGGAGCTGCGCGCACCCGGCTACCCAAGCGAGCTGGTGGCTGAATAAGCGATGGCAGATACCCCCCTGACCCACGCCGACTGGCAAGGCCGCGCCGCATCGCTGATGGCAGACGGACGCCATGTCATCGGCGGTCGACGACAGGCCGCGCGCAGCGGCGCGACTTTTGAGAGCATCAACCCGGCCAATGGCGCGGTGCTGGCCCAGGTAGCGAAGGGCGACCAGGCCGACATCGACCTGGCCGTGTCCAGCGCGCTGGTCGCCTGGACGGATCGTCGCTGGCGCGGTCTGGCGCCGCGCACGCGCATGGACATCCTGCTGCGCTTTGCCGACCAGGTCGAGCGACACGCCGACGAACTCGCGCTGCTCGAGACACTCGACATGGGCAAGCCGATCAGCGATGTACTGACCATCGACCTGCCCGAGGTGCTGCGCACCATCCGCTACTTTGCCGAGTGCATCGACAAGGTGCAGGGGGCGGTCACACATACCGCGCCGGGCTCGCTGCACCTGATCGTGCACGAGCCGCTGGGTGTGGTGGGTGCGATCTCGCCGTGGAACTACCCGATGCTAATGGCGATCTGGAAGGTCGCGCCGGCCTTGGCCGCGGGCAATTGTGTGGTGCTCAAGCCATCGGAACTGGCGCCGCTGTCGTGTTTGCGCCTGGCCGATTTATTCCTGCAGGCCGGTGGCCCCGCGGGGGTGTTCAACGTCGTCAGTGGCCTGGGTGTCGAAGCCGGCAAGGCGCTGGCGCTGCACCCGGACGTGGCCAAGCTGACATTCACCGGCTCCACCGCAGTCGGCAAACTGCTGCTGGGGTATGCCGGGCAATCGAACATGAAACGTGTGGCGCTGGAGACCGGCGGCAAGAGCCCGCAGATCTTCTTCGCCGACCTGTACGACCTGGACTCGGCGGTGGATCGGGCCATCGGCGGCATCTTTGACAACGCCGGCCAGGTCTGCAATGCCGGTTCACGCCTGCTGGTGCAACGCGATATTCACGATGCGTTCGTGGCACGTTTTGTCGAACGCAGTGCCGTGCTGTACCAGCCTGGCGACCCACTGGACCCGGCCACCACGCTCGGACCGGTGGTCAGCAGCGAGCAAAGGCGCAAGGTGCTGGCGCATGTGACGCGCGCCCTCGATGAAGGTGCAGGGCTTTCGCTGGGTGGCCCGGTGGGCGCGGTGCCGGACGGCGGTGCGTTTGTCGCGCCCACCTTGTTCACAGGCACCAGCGGCGCCATGGCGATCAACCGCGAAGAGGTGTTCGGCCCGGTGGCTTCGGTGACGGTGTTCGACACCGAGGAAGAAGCGCTCGCACTGGCCAACGACTCGGTCTACGGACTGGCAGCTGCCGTATGGACCGCAGACCTGAACAAGGCGCACCGCATGGTCGGCGCACTCGAGGCCGGCGTGGTCTGGGTCAACTGCTTCGGCGACGGCGACATGACGCAACCGTTCGGCGGCTACAAGCAGTCCGGCAACTCGCGCGACAAACACATTGACAGCATGCTGTCGTACATGCAGGGCAAGTCGGCCTGGTTCGCGCTGGGCTGAGGCGCCAAGGCATGCGCCAAAGCGGAAAGTGATGCGTGATGTGATAGCATCACGCATCACTTTTGGGCAGATGTGCGATGCGAACTACGCTGGATATTGCAGACGACGTGCTGTTTGCGGCCAAAGAACTGGCGCAACGCGAAAAAAAGTCCGTGGGCACTGTCCTCAGTGAACTCGCGCGCCAGGCCTTTGCCCATGCACCCGCAAACACAGGCACCAACGCCAGCCGCAACAAGACGCCCCATGCCGCAGAGCCACTGGCCGCGTACGGCATTCAGCCGCTGCCCGCACGTGGCGGCATCGTCAGCAATGAACTGATCGACCGATTGCGCGATGCCGAAGGGCTGTGATGCGCGCCCTGCTGGACATCAATATCCTCATAGCCCTGCATGACCGCGATCATGTACACCACCGACGCGCCAGCGACTGGCTTGCCGCCAACATGCGCCACGGCTGGGCCAGTTGTCCACTGACGCAAAACGGCTGCCTGCGCATCATGAGTCAGCCCGCCTATCCGAACGCGCAGTCGCTTCAGGTATTGGTGCCAATGCTGCAAAGTGCGACCGGGCATCCGCAACACCGGTTCTGGCACGACGACATCAGTGTGCTGGACGAGCGCTGTTTTCACCATCCCCATATTCACGGTGCCCGCCAACTGACCGACCTGTATCTGCTGGCCCTGGCCGTGCGCAATGAGGGCAGGCTCATCAGCTTCGACCGGCGGATCCCACTCAGTGCCGTGCCCGGTGCTGCACCCCGGCATCTGGTGGTGCTGTAGCACCTCAAGAAACCGCTGACCCACGCCAAAGCCAACGACCATGACCTACCCACCGCGCCGTTCACGACCATTGCCAGACCCCCAGCGACTTGCGCGCAGCGGAGCACCCCTGGCATCTGCAATTGCAACAACTGATCAACGATCCTGAAACACCATGAAAGAAGTCATCGACTGCGGCCTGCCCGCGCTAGCACAACCGTTCTCCTGGGCCGTCAAGGGCGGCGGCCTGTTGTTCACCGCCCATGGCCCCGTGCGCCAGGACGGCAGCATCGACACAGGTCCGATCGCCGACCAGGCAAGGCTGACCTTTACCAACCTGCAAAGCGCGGTCACGGCTGCCGGCGGCACCCTGGCCGATGTGACGCAGGTGCTGATCTACATGGTAGACATCCAGGACATGGCGGCGATCGACGCGGTGTACCGAGAGTTCTTCAGCGCGCCGTATCCAAATCGATCAAGTGCCGCCGTGGCCGCACTGGTGGCACCGGGCATGAAGATGGAAATCGTTGCGTATGCGGCGATCGGCGCCAAGGCCGACTGAGCTGCGCTGCGGGCCGACCGCCGACAGGCGGGTCCGGCCGTACGGTGGCTGCGGGCGCGCAGCGGCGGCCCGACCTCAGGCCTGTTTTTCGGACGCCGCCTGCCCAATCAGGTGAATGTCGCGCTGCGGGAACGGAATGCTGATGCCGCCACCTTCAAGGGCCTCCTTACAGCGCTGCACCAGGTCGAGCTTGGTGTCCCACCAGTCGGACCGCGCGGTCCACACCCGGAACAGGATGTTGACCGAACTGTCGCCGAGCGAATCGACCTTGATCAGCGGTGCAGGATCGTCCAGGATGCGCGCTTCGTCGGCGGCGATCTGCCGCAGGATGGCGATGGCCTTGTTGATGTCGTCGCCGTAACCAATGCCGTAGTGCTCGTCGATGCGCCGGATGTCCTGGTCGGTCACCGACAGGTTGAGAATGGTCTCGCCCCAGATCTTGGAGTTGGGCAAAAAAGCGATGGGGCCGTCCGGCAGATGCGCATTGCAGATGAAGAACCCCAGAGAATCGATGATGTAGATGTCACCGCCGAGGTTGACGACGTCGCCGATTTTGAATGGCCGGAACACCAGGATCATCACCCCAGCCGCGACATTGCTCAGCGTGCCCTGCAGCGCCAGGCCGATGGCCAGACCGGCCGCGCCGAGCAGTGCGATCAGGCTCGTAGTCTCCACGCCGAAGCGGTTGAGCACCGCAATGATCGTGAACACCATCACCACGATGCGCACGATCTTGCCCGGCAGGGGCCGGAACACCGCGTCGATCTTGTCGGCCTTGCGCATCGCGCGTGTGGTCATGCGCGAGAGCCAGCTCGCTGCCGCGAAGCCGACGATCAGCGTGATGATGGCGCCGAGCACATTCATGCCGTAGCTCGCCACCAGGGTTGTCATTTGCGCTGTGATGTGGGTGATGGTTTCATTCATGTGCGTTCCATGATAACCAACGGGTCCGCACCAGGAGGACCGGCGCGACCATACCGAAGCTCCAAAGCAGGTTTTCTTGCGGGTTCCGGCGACACCCTGTTAGCATCCGCCAAACTTGTATGACAAGCAGTCAAGATGACACATAATCTCGCCCCGGAAGCCACCACCGACACCGCGGCCGTTCGGCCCATGCAACGTGACTACCTGTCCGCCCAGGTGGCACAGGCACTGGAGGCGCGCATCAGCCAGGGCCAGTACACGCCGGGCACCAAGCTGCCGTCCGAAGCCCGGCTGTGTACCGAGTTCGGCGTCAGCCGAACCGTGATGCGCGAGGCGGTCTCGGGCCTGAAGTCGCGCAGCATGCTCCATTCGTCGCAAGGCCGCGGGGTCTATGTCAACGAAGGTGCGCATCTCGCCCCGCTGGCGCTGAACCCGAAAGCCGCCGTGTCGGCCGAGGCCGTGCTCAAGCTGCTGGAATTGCGCGCCGGCTTCGAAGTGCAGGCCTGCGTGCTGGCGGCGCGCCGGCACACCGCCATGCAACTGCAGCGCATTCGCGAACAATTAAGCACGGTGGCCGACGCGGTGCGCACAGGCAACGACGGCATTGCGCAGGACCATGCCTTTCACTGCGCCATCTGCGAGGCCACCGACAACGAACACTATCTGGCGATCGAGCAGTTCCTGTTCCAGTATTCGCGTGTCGGCTCGCGTATCTCGCGTGCGGACACCCGCCGCGGCCTGCGCTACGCGACCCAGACCGATACCGAACATGCACGCATCTACCGGGCCATTGCCAAGCGCGACGAGGCCGCAGCGGCCGCAGCAGCGCAGGCACACATGCGCGCTGTTGCCGAACGCGTGCGCGGCGCCGACCAGCACTTCTGGGAAGAGGAAGCCCAGACCTTTGCCCGCCAGATCGTGCGCCAGCAAGGCTTGCTGGTGCAACCCTGACTTCCCCCAACCACCACCTGACGGAGACATCCCCATGACCAGTCTGTTCAGCCCCGACCAACGCGCCCAATATGAACGCGACGGTTACGTGATCGTGCGTTCTCTGTTCGACACCGAGGAAATCGGCCTGATGCGCGAGGCCATGGAGCAGGACCCCGCGCTGCGCGCGAGCCTGTACGACCGCAAGGATGCCGAAGGCAAATCCACTCGCATGGCGACCTGGAACCATCCGGGCGACAGCGCCTATGGCCTGGCCGCGCGCTCGCGTCGCGTTGTCGACACGATGGAGGACATGCTCGGCGGCGAGGTCTACCACTACCACTCCAAGCTCACGGCCAAGGAGCCGTACGACGGTGGCGCCTGGGAGTGGCACCAGGACTACGGCTACTGGTACCACAACGGTTGCATGTATCCCTACATGGGCAGCGTGATGGTGGCACTCGACCGCGCCAACCGCGAAAACGGCTGCCTGCAGGTGCTGCGCGGCTCGCATCTGGCGGGCCGGGTCGACCATGGCGTGTTGCCGGGCGAGCAGGTCGGCGCCGACCTGCGCCGGGTCGAGCAGATGAAGCGGCAACTGGAACGGGTGTATGTCGAACTCGAGCCGGGCGACGGACTGTTCTTTCACGCCAACCTGATGCACCGTTCGGACCAGAACCGCTCACCGAACCGGCGCTGGACGGTGCTGTTCTGTTTCAATGCCGCGCGCAACAACCCCTACCTGCAACACCACCATCCGCAATACACACCGCTGGACAAGGTCGACGACGACGCCGTGCGCAAGGCCGGCGCACGGCTGTCGACGGAAGGTGCAGACCACTTCCGCAAGACTTTTGCCAACCCGCCCGAGCTGACGCGCCGCTTCTAGATTTGGGTCACGCGCAGCCGCGCGACCAGCGCGCCAATATCGGCACGCGCCGCCAACGCCGGGTCGGCTTCGGCAACACGTTCGCGCAGGATGCGCTCGAGCAGCGCAAGCTGCGGCGTCAGGCTGCCGAAAAATCGGGGTTCGGCGCCGCATGCAATCAGCAGGGTCGGGAAGCTCTCGACCTCGACCGGGTCGACCAGATCCGCGGCGTCCTCGATGTCGACCCAGACAAACCGCATCTGCGGAAATCGCTGCGCGACCTGGTTGAAGACAAGCGCGTAGTCACGGCATATGTCGCACCATTGGGCACACAGGCACGCCACCAAAACTTCCGGATCCGACATGGGAGACGCGCGGCGATGAGCCGCAGGAAAATGCTAAAGGGCAATACTAGCGGTCGCTGCGTGGCCACCAGACCGCTGACACCGCGGCCTGGCTATTTCCGACGGAGAGTGATGCGCTGCTGCGATTGCTGGTGCAACACAGTGCGCGGCCTGAATTCACTGTGCGCTGGAAATGGAAGGTCGGCGACTACCTGCCCCACCGGCGCGTGATGCACCGCGCGGCGATCCAGGGCGACCGGCCGTACCACTGATACGGGTTGAAGCCCTTGGCGTGGTCAGGCGACCTGGCTGACCCGTGGCTGGTTGGCCGCGTCGCTCTCCAGCGCCTTGATCGCCAGCGCTGCCGCGGCCATCGCATCCGTGCGCCCAGCCGCTCCCTTGGCCAGGCCTTCGGCGCGCACAAAGCGCACGTCGGTGATGCCCAGGAAACCGAACACCGTCTGCAGATAGGACTCCTGGTGCTCCATGGCCCGCCCGCCTTCGCTGGTGGAGTACACGCCGCCACGGGTCGAGGCAACGATCACGGTCTTGCCGCCGGCCAGACCCTTGGGGCCCTTGTCGGTATAGGTGAACGTGCGGCCGGCCTGGGCAATGCGGTCAATCCAGGACTTGAGCTGGCTCGGGATCGTGAAGTTGTACAGGGGCGCGCCGATGACCAGCACGTCGGCCGCGAGAAACTGACTGACCAGCGACTCGGACACCGCGCTTTCACGCTTCTGCGCGTCGCTCAAGGCCTCGGACGTCGGCGGCAGGCGGAACCCGAGCGAATCGGCGGACAGGTGGCTGGGACCGTCGACGGCCAGGTCCAGGTAGTCCACCACGGTTGCGGAATGGTGCGCGCGCCATTGCGTGGTGATGGCCAGCGTCAATTCGCGCGAAGCGGACTGGCCGCCCAGGATGCTGGAGTCGATGTGAAGCAGTTTCATGGTCTGGTTTCCTTTTGGAGGGATGCCGGCACTGTCGGCATCGTGAACGGGTGGGATCCGGGTTTTCCCGCGATCTCAGATGCAAATTGATTATGCAAACGACACCAGTGTTTGACTAAGTAGGCAAAATTTCGACTCATCGTTCCATCAGCAGGACAGTGGAGGCAATCGCATGCAGGACTACAACGACATGGCCTACTTCGCGGAAGTGGTCGATAAAGGCGGATTCGCCGCCGCCGGACGCAGTCTGGTCATTCCCAAATCGCGCCTGGGCGCACGGCTGTTGCAGCGCACCACGCGCAAGTTGTCGCTGACGGACGTCGGCGAGCGGGTCTACCGGCACTGCGTAGCCATGCGCGAGCAGGCCCAGGCGGTCGACGAGGTGGTCGCGCTGGCGCACACCGAACCGCGCGGCACGATCCGCATCGCCTGCCCGATCACGCTGGCCCAGACGACGATCAGCCCGGTGGTTTCGCTGTTCCTGGCCCGCCATCCGCAGGTGAATATCGACATGCGCGTGAGCAACCGGGCGGTTGACCTGGTCGAAGACGGATTCGACGTGGCGCTGCGCGTGCGCCAATCGCTGGACGACAGCGGCTCGATGGTGATCAAGAACCTCGGGCCCACCTCGACACTGCTGGTGACCAGTCCGGCACAGATTGCGCGCCAGGGTGCGGCGCGATCACCGCAGGATCTGGCCGGCCTGGATACCGTCGCCATGGCGGCCACTGACGGACGCGCCGACTGGCGGTTGCAGGGTCCGGCGGGCGAGGACTTCACGCTGAAGCACCAGCCCCGGCTGATCGCCGACGACTTGCTGGTGTTGTTGCAAGCCGCGCGCGACGGCGTCGGAGTCGCGGTGATTCCCGACTACATGTGCCATGACGGCCTGGAAAATGGCCAACTGGTGCAGGTCCTGCCCGGCTGGGCACCGCCACCGGCCATCATGCATGCGTTGTTTCCATCGCGCCGCGGCCTGGTGCCGGCGGTTCGGCAGTTCCTCGATTTCCTGGGCGAGCACCTGCGCAGTCACGGCGCCGGCACAACACCGGCGCCCATCCGACCGGTCATTACGCCTGCAGCGGCATCGGCTCCTTGAGCACCTGCGGATCGAACGGCGCACGGCTGAACACTTGGCGCAACATCGGCTCGAAATACGAAAGGGGCTTGGTCTGATAGGCCGGGTCGAACGCGTTCTGATCGAAACGCTCGCAAAACCGCATGCAGGCGTGGTACCAGGGATGGTTGCGGTAGATCCGATGGCCATTCGGATCACGCCCGTAGTGCTGGGCGTAGTACTGCATCTGAAACAGGCCGTGCATCTCAACGATCCAGGTCACCTCGGCGCGCACATACGGGCGAATGACCGCCGCAGCCAGCTGCGAATGGTTCTCCGGCGCCAGCTCGTCGCCGATGTCGTGCACCAAGGCGGCAACGATCACCTCGATATCCTCGCCGTCGGCCTCGGCCCGCGTCGCACTTTGCAGCGAATGCGCCAGCCGGCTGACCTTGTAGCCCTCAATCGAGCCATCAAGCCGCTGCAGCGCGGTCAGCAGCCGGTCGGGCAAGGCACGGATGTACTGGTCCTCCAGCTTGTGAAGGAATTCGTACTCCTCCTTCGTGCCATGTTTCATCTCGATGAAGTCGACGGTTTCCATACTTTCGTGCTCCCGGTATTCAGTGGTGGGTCAAACGGCCTGCGGGCCAAGCCGGCGGCTCAGCACCCGGTACAGGCTGCGCGGACTGTCACGGTCAATGTAGCAGCCCTGCAGCTGGCGGTGGCCCTCCGATGGATCGAACGACGTGCGTCCGTGCAGCACCCGGTTGTTGTCGAACATCATCAGCTGGCCCGGTTCGAGCCGAAAGCGCAACTCGAACTGCGCGTCGGACAACAGCGTGCCGAAGCGTTTGCGCGCACGGTGGTAGGCCCGGGTGTCGTGCTCGGACATGAGCGGAATGTCATCGAGCCGGGGGCTGTAGAACACGCCGACCATCACACCCATGCCATCGAGTTCAATCATCGGCTGCACTGACACCAGACAGGTGTCCGCGTCGCGGTATTCGAAGCGCACCGGCACCGTGGCGAGCAGGCGAAAACCTTCCGGATCTTCCTGCTGCAATTGCTGCGCCACGGCCAGGCTGTCGACCAGCGTGGACAGACCACCGGAGGTCTCGTTCTGCAGGCAATGCAGCAGCTGGATACCCGGTACCGGGTTGCGATACGGGTTGTCGGTATGCGGGCCCAGGGCCACCGGGCGATAGGCCAGATCGGTCGAGTCCGGCCGCGAGTAGACCTCGAAATAGGCGCCGAAATTGGTCTCGCGCACAAAGCCGAAGCGGCGCGCGATCGACAGGATCGAGTCGGGCTTGGTCGGCGTGCCATGAACCAGCAGGAAACCGCGCTCGACATACTCCTTCACTGCCCGGTGCAGCACGGCGTCATCCTGCAGCGCATCCCATTGGTAGACCGGCTGCGGTGCCAGGTCGGCGCGCCAGGGCAGAGGCGCCGGACAGGCTTCGTCGAGTACCGCGCCGTCGAGCAATTCCTGCGGATCGAAGTGGCCAGCAAAACCGTCGCTGAACGCCAGAAACAGTCCGGAGCCTTGCAAGCGCGCCTCCAGCAGCGTCAGATCGTCGGGCAGCAGATGCGGATTCATCAGGCGCTGGCCGGTGATCGCGTCGCGCTGCGTCGGGTCGCAACTGCGCGCACGCAGCCACAAGGCGGGCAGCACGGTGTCAGCCGCGCCATCACGCAGCACGACCTGGGGCGCCACGGCGCCGGCCAGCACGTGGATGGCGCGTCCGGTCATCGGCACGGCCAGCGCATGGTTCATATCGGCCGCTGGCAGACCGAAACCCTCGGCTGCGACGGCGCCGGGCGCCGGCACATCGGACTGCGGTTCGATCCAGGCTGGCATGGGTACAAGGGCGGCGCTTTCGGTCGACACGACGGCTAGTGACAAAGTAAATTCTCCAGACGATGCGAGGTGGACCCCACTGCGATGTGGCGGGTGGAGGCAGTGCTGCGCGAGTGTGCGCGAATCATCGGCCTTGTTCAAACGAGCAATCTTCAGTCACAGAATTAGAAACACTAATGGCTGACTGATGGCGCAGCCACGCATCGACAGGATCGCCACGGACCACGACCCATCGCCCGTGGTCCGGCCACGATCCATCTTTGCGCGACGGGCCGGGCGCGTGGCCCGCCGACCGCCGACAATCGGATCCGATCGAATATGGCCCACGCTCCTGCATGACTACCCCCAGCCAACCGGATCCGGCCAGCAAGCCCAAATACCAGACCATCGCCGACGACCTGGCGCAGGCCATCGTGAACGGGCAATTCGGTCCTGGCGAGAAGTTGCCACCGCATCGGGTGATGGCCAAGCGGCTGGGCGTCACGCCGAGAACGGTCAGCCGGGCCTATGCCAGCCTCGAGCGCCAGGCACTGGCGCTGGCCCGTGTTGGCGACGGCACCTATGTGCGCAATCTGCAGACCCGTCACTCGGAGCCCGAGCGCGAAGGCGCTTCGGCACTGATCGACCTGGCGCACAACGTCGCGATCCGCACCGACGAGCAGCAGGCCTTGCGAGACACCCTGACGCATCTGGGCCGGTCCGACTTGCGCACGGCGCCGCTGCTCGACTACCAGCCCGAGGCCGGCATGCGGCACCACCGCCTGGCCGGCGCCAACTGGCTCAAGCGATTCGGAACCCGCGGCGACTGGCAACGGGTGATGGTGACCCACGGCGCCCAACATGCGCTGGCAGCGGTGTTGCGCACCGTCGCGCGACCCGGCGACACCATCCTGACCGAGTCGCTGAGTTATTCGGGTCTGATGGCGTTGTCGCGCTCGATGCGGCTGCAGGTGATCGGCCTGCCGATGGACGACGAAGGCCTGTTGCCCGATGCCCTGGCCCATGCCGTGCGCACCTATGGCAGCAAGATGCTGTACTGCACGCCCAGCCTGCACAGCCCCACTACCGGCACGATGTCGATAACCCGGCGTGAGGCGATTGCGGCCGTGGTGCGAAGCGAAGGCCTGCTGCTGATGGAAGACGTGGTGCATGCCGCTGCCCAGGCGCAGCCGCTGCCGGCGTTGGCCAGCCTGGTGCCGGAGCAGGCGTTTGTGATCGCGAGTTTCAGCAAGGTCATGGCGCCGGGTCTGCGCGTGGGTTACCTGGAAGCATCACCACAATGGCTGGACAAGGTGGCCGCCAGCATCCGCGCCGACTGCTGGATGGTGGCGCCGCTGATGCCCGAAATCCTCACCCACTGGATCGACTCCGGCGTGGCCGAGCACCTGATCGGCCTGCAGCGCCAGCGCATCGCCGAGCGGCTGGCACTGGCGCGGCGCTGCCTGCAGGGTTGCAGCTTGCGCTGGGCGCACGACCTGCCCCACCTGTATCTGCCGCTGCCCGAACCCTGGCAGGCAGACAGCTTTGCGAAGACCTTGAGCCAGGCTGGCGTGCAGGTGCGCACGATGGAGCATTTTGCGGCGGGGCGCACACCGGCGCCGCCTGCGGTACGCATCAGTTTGAACGCGGCAAGTTCACGGGAACAGTTGCGCGACGGCCTGCGTGCGGTGGCACGGGTGCTGCACGGCGCGGATACCGATCAGCCCGCCGACCCTGGCATGGACACGATGGCCGACTAGCGCCAACTATCAAGACTTCCCTGGGTGCTGCGCACCGCTGCGCTCTCCTTCGGCGTGGCCCCGCGGCCAGCATGACGGTGACGACAGGCAGCTTCGCGCTGGCCAGGGCCGAGGCCTGCGCAGACCTGTCAGTGCGAATGACTATGGCAATGGCTTCAAACCCAGTTCATTCAGAAAAGCGTTGTGCTTGCCCTTCGCCGTCGCAATCGCCTTTTCAATCTCCACCAGCGCCTGGTGCGTGTCATCCAGAACAATCTCCGTCTCGTTCACCGCCGTACTGATATAGCGCGAGATGTTCAGGTTGAAATCGTTCTTTTCGATCTCGCTCATCTCCACCCTGCGTGAATAGCGCGCCTCTTCATCGCGGAACTGGTAGGTCTTGATGATCTTGGCGATGTGGTCGCCGGTCAGCTGGTTCTGGCGCTTGCCTTTGACGAAGTGTTCCGCAGCGTTGATGAACAACACGTCGTCCGGCTTCTTGCACTTCTTCAGCACCAGGATACACACGGGTATGCCGGTGGAATAGAACAGGTTGGCGGGCAAGCCGATCACCGTGTCGATGTGCCCGTCCTTCAGCAGCTTGGTGCGGATGCGTTCTTCCGCCCCGCCCCGAAACAGCACCCCGTGCGGCAGGATGATCGCCATCACCCCTTCGTCCTTCAGGAAATGAAAGCCGTGCAGCAGGAAGGCGAAGTCGGCAGCGGACTTGGGCGCGAGGCCGTGGCTCTTGAAGCGCACGTCGTCGGCCAGCGCGTCCGTCGGTTCCCAGCGATAGCTGAAGGGCGGGTTGGCCACAATGGCATCGAAGCTCGGCCTCCTGGCCGGGTTCTGCTCCCGCATCATGTCCCACTCGTTGAGCAAGGTGTCGCCGTGGAAGATCTCGAACTCCGTGTCCTTCACCCCGTGCAGCAGCATGTTCATGCGCGCGAGGTTGTAGGTGGTGATGTTTTTTTCCTGGCCGAAGATTTTGCCGATGGTGCCGCCGGCCTTGGCCACCTTCTTGCGCACATTGAGCAGCAGCGAGCCAGAGCCGCAGGCAAAGTCCAGCACGCTTTCCAGCCGCTTCTTGGTGCCGGTTTTTGGCTCCTGGCTGTCCAGCGTGACGATGGCGGAGAGGATGTCGGAAATCTGCTGCGGGGTGTAGAACTCGCCCGCCTTCTTGCCGGAGCCGGCGGCAAACTGGCCGATCAGGTATTCATAGGCATCGCCCAGCGCGTCGATGTTCGTTGAGAACTCCGCCAGCCCTTCGGCGATCTTCTGGATGATGGTGCAGAGCTTGGCGTTTCGGTCTTCATACTTCTTGCCCAGCTTGGGCGAACTCAGGTCGATCTCGGAGAACAGGCCCTGGAAGGTGCTCTCGAAGGATTCCGTCTCGATGTACTTGAAGCCCGCTTGCAGCGTGTTCAGCAGCTCCGCATTCTGGGTGCGGGCCAGGTTGGCGATGCTGTTCCACAGGTGCGCGGGCTGGATCACGTAATGCACCTTGCGGCGCATCTGCTTCTCGAACGCCGGAATGTCGTCCACGTTGTTGGTGTACCAGAGCGCCAGCGGCACCTTGCGGGTGTCCCCGCCCACATCCGGGTAGTCCTTGCCCAGTTCCTTTTTCGCCGCCGTCTCGTAGTTGTCGGAGAGGTAGCGCAGGAAAAGAAAGGACAACATGTAGTCGCGGAAGTCGTCCGCATCCATCGCCCCGCGCAGTTGGTCGGCGATGCTCCACAGGGTGTTGCCCAGTTGTTTTTGGTTTTGTTCGGTCATGGTGTGTGGCTTCATCTCAATTTTCTACACAGCGTGTAGAAAATCTCCGGATCAGGGTGGGTCAAGTAGAACTAGCGGAAATTGCGCGAGCTCGCCTATGACTTTGGCCGCCTTTTCAGGATGTTCTCAAGCGCCTTCAGATCGGTCTCCTCCTGCTGGTCAGCTTGAAGGGCATCCTCCCTTTTGCGGTCTTGGTCGAACTGAAGGTAAAGCTCCCCCGTGCGCGTTTCCATCTGCTCATGGCTGACGGTGCCGGCATGGGTGAGCAGAGGAAAGCCGTTGGACGTGATGATCTGATCCACGTTCTGCTTCCAGAAGGCCATGCGCGTCTCTTGCTTGCCTTTCGCCCGAAGTTCGGCGGTTTCCAGGAAGATCACCACCAGCCGGTTCAGGGTGTCGATCTCGTCTTCGGTCAGGTAGTTCTTGGCCACCACGATGTCCGTCTTGCGCACCCTGTCACCCTTCCAGGCGAGCAGCCCGAAATGCGGATCGGCCGGGTTCGCCCGGGCGGTGATGAGTTCAGCGGCGGTCTTTTGCGTCACGGCAAAGATCAACAGGTTCTGCACGGTGGCAAAGAAAATCTGCGTGGCCTTGTCCGTCTTGTCGTAGTCGCTGGAAAGGGCGAAGAGATCGCGCACCTTTTGATAGAAGCGCTTTTCCGAGGCGCGGATGTCCCGGATGCGCGCGAGCATCTCGTCGAAGTAATCCGGGCGACCATCCGGGTTCTTCAGCCGCTCGTCGTCCATCACGAAGCCCTTGGTCAGGTATTCCCTCAGGACGGTGGATGCCCAACGGCGGAACTGCACCCCGCGCGGTGAACGCACGCGGTAGCCCACGGCCAGAATCGCATCGAGGTTGTAGAGCGTGACGGGGCGCTGCACCTCCCGCCCCCCTTCGGTTTGAACTACCGAGGATTCCTCGGTAGTTGCCTCCCGGCTCAGTTCCCCGTCCTCGAAGACGTTCCTAAGGTGCAGCCCGACGTTGTCCGTGCTCACGTCAAAGAGCTGAGCCATTTCACGCTGCGTCAGCCAGACGGTTTGGTCTTTCGCCCGCAGCTTGACCTCGCTGCGCCCGTCTTCGCTCGTGTAGAGAATCAGGTCGTTCATGTCGCCACCTCTTCCGGGGACGGGAAAAGCTGCTGCATCAGGCCCTTCTTGTGGGTCCTAAAAGTTACTAGCTTTTGCGCCTCGGCGGTGATCAGGGCGTCGAGGTTACTCAGGCACGAGGCCATGCGTTGTTGTTCGGGAACGCTGGTGTGCGGGATGGGAATGCGATCCAGCATCGCCTTGTTGAGTTTTGGTTGGGCCATCCCCGTGATGAAGTCATCGAGTTTGATCGAGTTGAGATATACCTCCACGAATTTCTGCGTGCAGGCGTTCTCGAATCTCAAAACGTGGGCGTGATTGTTGACCCAGGTCTTTCCCGAGATTGGAAACGCAATCGGATAGGTTCGCGCAACAAGGTTTGCCCCGTCCTCCGAAATGCAGAGAAGGTCTTCATCGAAGATGAAACCGTCAACGTAATCGACGATTCCGGATGCGCCGTAATAAGGCACATCACCCGCATTGCGGTCGCTTGAGGTGATGGGCACGCGCTGATTGTCGAAATTCTCTGCAACTTTTCCAAGCGGCTTCACCTTCCACGCAGGGGCGTTTTGGAATTCGGGGAAGCGGAGGCGGGGTTGGGTTTCGCCTTCGCGGGGTAAAAGCTGCTGCATCAGCCCCTTTTTGTGGGTCTTGAGCGCGTCCACTTTCCGCGCTTGCGCGGCGATCAGTTCATCCACCGAACTCAGACACTCGGCGAGTTTTTGTTGTTCGGCAGGGGTCGGGGTAGGGATCTCAACCCCAAAAAAGGTTTCCTTGCTGATGTTTAACAGGCCGTTGCTTCGGGCGCCGCTGGTAATGTGCCGCTTTAGTTGCCTGCCATGTTGGTTTTGCTCGAAGCAGTTCTGGAAAAAGCCGTTCGAGTAACCATCTTTGAGTCGGAAACAGATGAAGACATTTGGCGCAGCGACCTGTCCCCATCCTTCCAATAAATAAATGCAGCCTTGCGGAAATTTGAGCGAGTTGCCTTTGTTGAAAACAAAGTCGCCGTCTCTGACCAAGGTGTAGAGCTGGTACTGATTGCCTGAGATGTCCCGCCCAAACTTCTCGGCCTGTGGGACAAAGCCAACCCCAGCGGAGATGCTGACTGGTGTCAGCTTTCTTTTTCCGACACGCTCCGCCACCAGTGTGGATGCTTCTTGTAGGGTGATGGGCTTCCACGCCCCCGCGCCACGAAACTCCGGAAACCGCAACTTCGGAACGAGCGCGCGCTTTGCCGCCTTGGTCAAAGCGGTGGTGGACTTTTGGGGGCTCACGGCGCCACCCCTTCCGTGCCGTTCTGGTCCTCGCCATCCCACATCTCACGGTATGTGTTGACGTAGCTTGCGGTGGCTTGCCGGTCCAGTGGCCAGTAGTGGCGGCAGAGGGCCTTGAAGAGGGCGAGGCCCTCTGGAATGCAAGCATGGTTCAGCAGTTGATCGAGCGTGCGCTCGATCCACCGGGCATCCCGGCTGCCGCTGCGCAAGATGGCTTTGACGGTGGGCGCCAGCGCTTCGATGGCCTGCTGGTGCAGCGCCTGCAGTTGGGCGTTGGTCGCTGAAAGCGTCGCCAGCAAGTCCTGGTACTTGTCGGCGCCCGGCGCTATGGTGTTCTTTGTGGGCAGGTTCATTTCAACAAGCCCTTTCCCTGGTCGGTCAGGCGGTATTGCTGCAGTCGGCTGTTGGGTTTGTCGGGCAGGGTGGGTGCAATCAGGCCAGCCTGCAGCAGCTTGGCCATGGCCGCTTTGTAATTGCCCGTGGGCTGGTTGTAGCCCAACGCAGCCAACAGGGCGCTGCGGCCCAATGGCTCAGTCGTCAGGGCTGACAAGATTTTTTTGTCGGTCTCGGTCAAAGCCACTGGGGCCTCGACTGGGGCCTCGACTGGGGCCTCGACTGGGGCCTCGACAGAGGCCTCCACTTGCGGGGCGACTGGGTCGGTTGCCCCGTCCCACTGCACTTGGGGCCGCTGCACCCGGGCGGTGAACTGGTTGCCGCTCACCTCGTCGATCAGCTCGATCTGCGGCCATTCATCCAGCGCGCGGGGGATGCCGCTGCCCAGGCCCCGGTAGGGCAGCAGCCGGAAGGCGTGTTCGCTCAGCGTGGGGTTGCGGCGGTTGGTTTTACCGTGGCGGATGTCGTCCACGCTCAGGCTGTCGGGCAGGTGGCCGGGGCTGATGATGTCGATGCGGTCGGTGAAGACTAGGATGCGGATGGAGGCGCTGGTGAAGTAGTCGCGGTGCACCAGGGCGTTGACCAGCAGCTCTTGCAAGGCAATCTCGGGGATTTCCAAAATGCCGGGTGAGTTGAAGCCTTGATCGCCCTGCACGCGATGCAGGTTGCGTTTGATGAAGGCCAGCGCTTCGGTGTATTGCTGCGGCAGGGTGCCGCTGATGTCTTGGCTGTCGAGGTAGCGGGTGTCGGTGATGCGGGTGCCCGGAAACGCGACCGCCTTGATGGCAAACGCAGGCCGCCAGCGCAAGGGGTTGCGGCCAAAGAGCATGAGGCCCGTCAGGTTCAGCTCCAGCCCATCGCCCAGGCCCAGATTTTGAAGCAACGCGTCTAGAGGCAGCCCGGCAGGGTTGACGTCGGCGCTGTAGTGTTGGGCCAAGTAGCGGCGAAAGGCGGGCTCGTCGATGTCCGCACTGGTGGTGCCCGCGATGGGCACCACATCCGCATAGACCAAGCCGCCGCGCTGGAACATGCGTTGCAGTTCTTCGCGGGCGGTTACGTGACGCTTGTCGGCGCCTTGTTTGACCCAGATACGCGCTTGGTGATCCAGATAGGGCTTGGCCAGGCCATTGGGCACGGTCACCACCATCACCAACCCAGCGTGGGTCTTGACGTTCTCGGTGAGAGGGTGAATGGGCGGGCGCACATGCTGGCTACTGGCATTGCTGAGCATTTGATTGAGGTGGCGGATCTCGTCTGTGCTCAGCCCAGCGATGCTGCCGTCGTCGTCCACGCCGATGAGCAGCGTGCCGCCCCCGCTGTTGGCAAAGGCGGCCAACTCGGCGGCCAGGGCGTCGGGGCTGTTGAAGTTGCGCTTGAACTGCTGGCGGGTGTGTTCGCCCAAGGCGATGCGCTCCAGCAGCGCAGCTTCGGTGAGTGGTGGCTCATGCATAGGCGCTGAGCCCCGATATGTCGCGGCCTTGGGCGCGTTGGGTGAGGAGCGGATGGAGGTCCGCCATCAGCGCGAGTTCCGCTTGACTGCGTGCTTTCCAGCCAAGGTCCAGCGGGGCCATAAGGTCGCTGAGTTGTTCGCCATCGAAGATCATGCGATCGAGGATGCCGTCCACAAAGGCTTGCAGGGCGGCGGTGGCAAGACCGTGCCTGGCGGCGAAGTCGGCGAGTTCCTTGGCGTTCTTCTCGGCCTTGAAGCGGGTGTAGCCGTCGCGGATGGCGGCTTCACTGAGGCCTTCGCCGGCCTTGAGCGTGCCGATGTATTCGGCAATATCGTCGCGCTCGTTCATGAACTTGGCATCGGCGCTGATGAGGCCGATGAGTTCCTCGCGGGTCATCTTCGACTTGCCCCGGCCCTTCCCCACCTCTCCTGCCGAGAACTTGGCGATGAGGCCCATGATGTAGTCGTAGTCGATGACGGCGGAGGCAAAGAGTATGAATTCGAAGTCGAGCTGGTCCACGGGATCATCGGCGCCGGGCGTATCACCGTCCTTGCCGCCCTTGCCCTGCAGTGCTTTGAGCCGCTTGGCGGTTTCCAGGTACTGGCCTTTGAAGCCGCGCAGGTTTTGATCGGGCAGCACCTGCTCGATGGCGGCTTTGTTCTCGCCCGTGAGGTCGGTGTATTGGTCCAGCTGGGTCTTGAGTCGCTGCACTTCCTTGAAGTGGGTGATGAAGGCGGTGCGGGCGGCGTCGCCCTTCAAGTTGGCCACGGCAGATGGCGTGCAGGCCAGGCCCTGGGACTGCATGAAGTCGCCCAGGTTCTGCACGGCGGTCTCCAGCTTCTGGATGACCACCGGGGCCTTGTCCACCAGCCAGATCTCCCGGGCCTGCTCGCCGGTTTTCTCGCCGCTGAAAAGCGCGATTGCGGCATCGACTGCGTCTTGCTGCTGGCGAAAGTCGAGGATGTTGCCGTAGGGCTTGGTGCCGTTGAGCACACGATTGGTACGGGAAAAGGCCTGGATCAAGCCATGGTGCTTGAGGTTCTTGTCCACGTAGAGCGTGTTCAGGAACTTGGAGTCGAAGCCGGTGAGCAGCATGTCCACCACGATGGTGATGTCGATCTTCTGCGCGGCCGGGTAATCCGCATTCGGCCACTGCTGGTCTTTGATGCGCTTTTGCACATCCTGGTAATAGAGATCGAACTCGCTCAGGCGGTGGTTGCTGCCGTAGCGGATGTTGTAGTCGGCGAGGATGGCCTTGAGCGCGGCTTTCTTGCTCTCGGGGTCTTCTTCGTTGTCGGCCTGCTCCTGCGGCAGGTCTTCCTGGATCTGCTTCACATCCGGGTCGCCATCCGCAGGCGGGGAGAAGACGCAGGCGATGCTCAAAGGCTTGAAGTCGGGGTCGGCGGCCTTTTTGTCCCCTTGCATCGTCTTGAACAGCGCGTGGTACTCGATGGCGTCGTTGATGGAGGCGGTGGCGAAAATGGCGTTGAACCGGCGTCCACCCGT
>Ga0209702_10000107_pt1 | contig 149749 bp, 121 predicted proteins | sample FRY01_FD_187210 | JGI IMG/M metagenome (GOLD analysis project Ga0209702, IMG submission 187210) | Freshwater microbial communities from Lake Fryxell liftoff mats and glacier meltwater in Antarctica - FRY-01 (SPAdes) (version 2) | ecosystem: Environmental > Aquatic > Freshwater > Ice > Glacier...
GTGGCTCCGCCAAGAATCGAACTTGGATCTAAAGTTTAGGAAACTTCTATTCTATCCATTGAACTACGGGGCCAGAAATAACGGCCGCAAAGGTAGTATTATCAAGAATATCTGGAAGGTTTAAATGGGAACAGGGCTCAGTCTACCCAGACCTTTTTGAGCTGTCTCAGGCCTGATGTGATAAGCTCTACGTAGTAAATGCCTGAACTCACATTCAATTGATAGATGAATCTATCGGTGGCGTTCATGATCTTTCTTTGGAAAACCAGCTTTCCTCCGGAGGAATATACGGTCACCAAGGATTCTTCAGGGATCTCTTCTATGCCTTCGATTGGACGTATGTTGAGTAGACCGCTCAGCACAGCTATCTCATAGCCACCATGTTCTTGCTCGGGGTCTACGAGAAGGGCATTATAGGCTTCGGCTGGGATACTTGGCTCAGCCACGGCTACCGTGCGGTCAAAGTGCAATATAAAGCGCATGCGATCATCGCTCAGAAGGACCTCAGTAGAATAAGAGCCATTGCTGAGAAAATCATGGAAATATCCGAGTTTTCGGTCCTCAAGATGCAGGGTGCTGAAGCAGTCTCCTCCATCGACCATCGGTACAGAAATCTGAACCGACCCTTCCACTCCCGGGTCCACATAAAGCGGCATGGTTTCTCCATGTACTGAGATAGGAATACTATTGATGGAAAGCACATCTGCTCCTTGGGATAAAGTTCCCAGTGTAGGAGAGAAGGCATCCATGCTGGCAATCTTCATTCCATCTAATTTCATGTCCCAAGCCCAAGTGGCTTCAGGTAAGAACCTGATTAAAGCTTCGTCCATCCCGGAGGGGCTCTCGATATGTAAACGTATATGATGATCAGTAAGTGCGAGTTCCTCATTGGCCTCTTCCAACTGATAGGGTTGTAAGGCCATGTTCTCATAGTTCAAGGTTACCTCTTCCCCTTCAGGAACATGGATGAGCACAGCATCTAGTGGGCGCATGATTCTTGGAAGATCATGTATACTGGCATCCCCTATCTGAGCACTGTATTGTCTGTCAATGGGATTCCATCGATACGTGACCCAGGGGATACCAGAACTGCGGTCTAAGCCTTCAAGGCTGATCACAGAGGGATAGGGATTCCCCACAGACCTCAGGTCATTTCCTAATGCGGATCCATTGGCTGAGACTATATGGACATCGGCATTGCTCGTTTGTCCACAGACCTTCACCTGCGCGCTACTGCTGCTCATGTGAATCGCATCAGAACGATGGAAAGTAGAGTCAGCATTGAGATTGCTTGTCCAAAGTCCATTGGCATCCATACTTGAATTACAGGCGTCATACCCACTTATGCTAGCAGCTTCATTATTTTCTTCAAGTCCTTGGATATCCATGTCATTGAAAGGGATCCCAATAGGTTCACCATCTATTCCTGAAAGACTTTTCTCAATGGTCAGACTGCCAACGATATTCTGCCCTGGCATATAGACATGGCCCTGAGAATTCTCATCAACTATCATGGTCAACTCTGTCCCGATATTGGCCACATAACCATTCTCAACGTCTAATAGATCTAATACGGTCACCGGTTCTGTAAGGGCGAAAAAGCCTTCGAAACGCAACTTATGGAAGGTGGGTGAACCATGGATCTCTCCTCCTCCTGGTCCTTGCTTCATAATCACTAGTCCATTCAATGCGGCTTCACCTTGTAAATCAAAATCATGATATACGTTCAGTTCAGCACCAGAGGCCAACGTGAATTGGGCATTCTCCGATATGGTGATGTCCTTAACGTCCCCCTTGACACCAAGGACAGCGCTATGTGCCGTTCCTCCTGGGATAATCACACAATCCATTGAATCAGGAACTTGTTGAGGATCCCAATTCAGAGGTTCATCCCATGAATTGTTCAGGGTTCCTGTCCATACTGCGCATTCAGCCGTTAGGGGATACATGTGCATTAGGAATCCCATATCTATAGTGGCTTGTGCCGTGCCATTCCAGTAATTCTGTCCATCCGGGTAGATGTCTGCGAAATTGGCCCACATGGTTCCATAATTCCCATTGAAATCCAGGCGATATGTATAGGTCTGCCCATCGGCCATCCAAAGCGGTGAACTCAAGGTATGTATGAGGTAACTTCCCCATTCATCTCCTATAGTCACGGCCGCAGAATAAAGGAGGACGCCATCATAGCCTTCTCCTTCATAGATGCTCAATAATGCTTCGAAAGTCCCTACTTGAAGATTGTGCACGGGAATATCCATGCGATATAGCTCTGCGGTAGTGCATGGCAAGAAACTTTGTCCAAAATCATCTTGCGTGTACAGATAGGTGTCCACGTAAGGCTGATCGACATAGCAGGATTCTTGGGCCTGCAGGGAATACATCCTAAGTATGAGGACTAAACCTATGGTGAGTGATTTCTTCATTTCATTCGCTTCACCATGTTTTACGATGCTAGAGCCTTCGTGGTTACAAGATTGTCAGAAGGAGTTGAAAACAGAAAAGGAGTCCATGAGGACCCCTTTTCTTCACCTTAAACTAAACCATCTACACTTTACAAAATTCTCCTCAATCTCTCTCTCTCTCGCTTTGCATCAGCTTCACATATAGTTATAAGGCTTCAAACCAACAGATGAATGCATAGTTCTCCCACCTATACGAAGGCTATGGGTCTTAGGTTTCTATTCGAGAAAAAAACACGCATTGTCTTGAAAGGCAATCTCAATAATTGCCCGTATAGCCTGACTTATATTTGCAGACTTTATTAAATGATATTCTATGGAAATGCAGCTTGAGATTCAGAAAAGATTGACATCATGGAAAGGGCCTGGATATGATCAGGCCACCCATGACGGTATCAAGGATCTAGAAAACAATCCAGAGGAACTTGCAGATGCCTTCTATAAGGACCTGGAGTTCGGGACGGGTGGGCTCAGAGGTCTCATGGGCATAGGGCCTAATCGCATGAACCGCTATACCGTAGGAGCGGCTACACAGGGTTTGGCCAATTATATTTTGAACTACAAGAAGGAGGCATCTGTAGCCATAGCCTATGATTCTCGGAATCAAAGCGCATTCTTTGCTTCAGTCGCTGCAGATGTGCTCGCTAGCAATGGCATAGAGGTATTCCTGTATTCAGAACTCAGACCAACGCCTTTGTTGAGCTATACCGTAAGGAAGCTCTCTTGCACTGCTGGTATCGTAATTACTGCATCACATAATCCCAAAGAGTATAATGGATACAAGGTATACTGGGAGGATGGAGGCCAATTGGTGCCTCCCAACGATGGCGGGATCATAGATGAAGTGAGAAAAGTCACAGGACCTGAGCTGGTCAAGACGGGAGAGAATAAGGCACTTATCAAGGGAATCTCTGAAGAAGTAGAGAACTCTTATTTCGAGATGACGAGAAGGCTGCTCAAATTGCCGAATGATCATGTTGGCAAAAAAGAATTGAAGATCCTTTATACTTCCTTGCATGGGACAGGGATCACCATGATTCCCAAAGCACTGACTGATGCAGGGTTTTCTCAAGTACATATCCTAGATTCACAAAAGGAGCCCGATGGGAACTTCCCTACCGTCCAATCTCCTAATCCTGAAGAACGTTCTGCTATGGAATTGGCCATGAAAGAGGCAGAGCGCATAGGAGCCGATGTCATCCTTGGCACAGACCCTGACACGGACCGTGTGGGAATGGGCGTAAGGAATGCCCAAGGAGAGATGGAGTTAATCAATGGGAATCAGGCAGCCGCTCTGCTCATCCATTATATACTCCAAAGCATGAAAGAAAATGGAGCGTCCTTTGACAAGCGATTCATTGCCAAGACCATTGTCACATCTGAATTGCTCAAGGATATCGCAGATAAGGCAGGCGTGAAATGCTATGACACGCTGACCGGATTCAAATACATCGCTGAGCTTATCAAGAACGTAGAAGGCAAGGAGCGTTTCATCGCTGGGGGAGAGGAAAGCTATGGGTACCTTATAGGTGATGAAGTGCGGGATAAAGATGCTGTCATCAGCACGGTGATGCTCTGTGAAATGGCCGCCTGGGCATCTGGAAATGGTCTTTCGGTGATGGAACTTCTATTCAATATCTACGCTGAAGCAGGGATGTACCGTGAAAGCCTAATCGCCATCACCAAGAAAGGAATGCGAGGCGCTCAAGAGATCCAAGAGCTCATGCAAGCATATAGGACCAAGGCTCCTGAAAAGATCGCAGGTTCAGCAGTTGTGCGGATGGCTGACTATAAATTATCAGTGGAAAAAGAGATAACCAAAGGAACTTCAAAGGAGATTGAACTTCCTAAGTCTAACGTGATCCAATTCTGGCTCGCAGACGGAACTAAGATCACCGCGCGCCCTTCTGGAACCGAACCTAAGATCAAATACTATATCAGTGTGAAAGATACTTCAGGAATGGAAGCGATGAAGGCTTGGGAAGCATTGGGAAAAAGAATTTCAGAGGTAGAGAAGGCATTAGGCCTTTGAACGGTGGCTCATGCGGAAGAGGTCATTGATCGTCTTCACTGGACTGAAGGTGGAGATGGGAACTTCTACGAAGAGCGTATTCCAATCTGCCATGGCACCATTCCATAAGCCAGGCCATTCAAGTACGGTGATTTCTTCGCCAGCATGACTTTTCTTGGTCACGAAGGCGGCTTCAGGATCCCTATAGGGTAAGATACTTCGCTTCTTTCCTTGGAGATCCTTCGTATAACAGACCAGATCCACAGGGTTGAAATGAGTTCCTTCTTTCATCTTCCTCCACTGATCAGGATCATCATGATCCACCTGGGCACTCTCTACGATCTGTAAAGTCCTATAGCCTGATCGCTGCACCCAGAAAGGTCCGCCACCTGGCTCTCCTTGGTTGCGCACCATCCCGCAAACCCTGAAGGGTCGGTCTAAGAGTTCTTTCAATCGTTCCACTGAAACATCCTCATCATGCTCTATATCCAATCCTAATTCCAAAAGCAGATGACGCGCCTTCGACTTAGAAAAATCGCTGGGGCTTTCTGAAAGATCTTTATGAACATCAGCTGCTTGGCTGCGCACTTCGAGCAATAATCCTGCAAGGGCTTTTTTATAGAGCAAGGTATCAGCCTTGAAATGATCCGGAGCCACATTGTCAACATTCTTGATGAAGATTATATCCGCATCTATAGCATCTAGGTTATGGATCAGTGAACCATGACCTCCTGGGCGCATCAAGATCTTTCCATTGGACTTCCTCATCGGATTTCCTTCCTTGTCCAATGCAAAGGTGTCTGTCCCTGGGTCTTGAATAGAATATTCTATAGCGAAGGCCACCCCGAATTTCTCGCCATACATAGAAGTCCAGCGCTGCATCTTTTCTTTCACCTGCTCCATATGATCCGGGGCTATGGTAAAGTGTAAATGAACCTTTCCATCTGACTCTGCATAGGCTGTGCCTTCTACTAAATGCTCTTCGAATGCACTGCGAGCTCCCTCAGGATAGCTGTGGAAAGGGATGGTCCCCTTAGGCGCATCTTGAAGACTCCACTCTTCAAAGAAAAGCCGAAAGAGCTCCTCAGTGGTCTTGGGTAGGTCTTGACCCTGGAAGAGCGCAAGCGTGGAATAAAGCTCCTTGAATCTGCGGCTATGGTCGTTCTCTTTTCCTTCTTTCCAATCTGAGATGAGGTCATGGAACATACGCGTAGCTGCGCCTGAAGCCGGAACGAATTTCATCACCTTGAGCGATACGCTCTTTACATAGTGATCAGCTAAACGTTCTACTTCTGCTTCTTCCAAAGAATGGACCCCATCTCCTATGCTCGCTGATGCCGCCAGTACTATGGTCTTGGTGCCTCTGCGCAGTAAAGAGTACTGCTGTATGGCCCTTTCCTCAGGAATGCCTTGGGAGGTCAATGATTGTATTACAGCATCATTCAAGGATGTCATTGGTGATTTTCCCATAGTCTTTGGCGGCTGCAAATGTAGGGCTTCAAGGATAGACTTGCCATGATTCTTTGATCAAGGAAGCTTCAGGGCTTATTCCGCAATTAGCTTCTTACCTTCATCCCCCTATAATCACTGATATGCAAGCAAGCAGCCTTGAATACGCAAGAAAAGCAGATGCTGAAGATGCTTTGGCGCCTATGCGCAAGTCTTTTTTCATTCCGCTACATGAAGGGAAGGAATGCATCTATCTCACTGGGAATTCCTTGGGACTTCAACCCAAGGGATTGAAGAAATACCTGGATGAAGAGATGGAGGACTGGGCCCTGCATGGTGTAGAGGGGCACTTCCGTTCCCGCAGGCCATGGGTCAGCTATCATGAGCAATTCGCAGCTCCTCTTTCTCGCATTGTGGGTTCACTGGAGACTGAAGTGGTCGCTATGGGAAGCCTTACTGCCAATCTTCATTTTCTTATGGCTTCCTTCTATCGCCCTGAAGGGAAGCGCAAGAAGATCATCTGTGAGAAAAAAGCTTTTCCCAGTGATGCCTATGCCCTGGATTCCCAAGCCCAATGGCATGGATTGGACCCAGAGGAAGTGATTGTAGAAGTGGGACCAAGAGAAGGAGAATACTTAATCAGATTAGAAGATGTCCTAGAATGCATTGAGAAGACCGGGGAGGAATTGGCCTTGGTCATGATCGGGGGAGTCAATTATTATTCAGGTCAAGTCTTCGACATGAAGACCATCACTGAAGCAGGACATAAAGCGGGGGCCAAGGTGGGCTTCGATCTAGCTCATGCTGCAGGGAATATCCCCTTGGAACTCCATGATTGGAAGGTGGATTTTGCTGCTTGGTGCAGCTATAAATATCTGAACTCAGGTCCGGGAGGTGTCGCTGGGATCTATGTGCATGAGAAACATTGTAAGAACAAGGACCTCCTGCGCTTAGCGGGCTGGTGGGGCCATGATAAGGAAAGAAGATTCCTCATGGAGCCTGACTTCGATCCTATTCCAACGGCTGAGAGCTGGCAGCTGAGCAATGCGCCTGTGTTTGCATTGGCTTGCCATAAAGCTGCTCTGGACCTGCATAATCAGGCGGGAATGCCGGCATTGAGAAAGAAGAGCCTTTCATTGAGTGCATTCCTTGAAAAAATCATCATGGATGTTTCTGCGGAACAAGGAGGCGAAAGCATGGAGATTATTACGCCTAAGGGCGATAAAGAGCGCGGAGCCCAATTATCTATCCTCGCTCACGGTCATGGAAAATCCCTCTTCGAGGCATTGACCAAAGAAGGTGTGGTGGCTGATTGGAGAGAACCTAATGTTATTCGTATCGCTCCCGTTCCTATCTATAATTCATTCATGGATTGCTACCGCTTCGGGGAAGCATTGGAAAAGGCTTTGAAGGCTTGAGGGAAAAACTCAGAGAGTCTTGATTCCCTTATGGTAAAAGTAAAAGACCGAGATACAGAGGATAAGGCTCAGCAGGATATTCAGGGTCAAGAAAGTATATTCTCCCAGCCGTATCAATTGGAAATTTTCTAAGGAAAAGGTAGAGAAGGTGGAAAATCCTCCACAGAAGCCCACTAGAATGAATAAGCGGATCCAAGCTCCTTCAGGAATGCGTGTGGATGCGTAGATAAGGAAAGCCGCCATGATGATGCAGCTCAGCACATTGGCACTCAGTGTAGCTATAGGGAGTCTGCTTTCAGAAAAACGAAGCACCATTAAGGAGATCGCATATCGACAGAGACTCCCCAGCCCACCTCCTATAAATACTGCTATGAAATCTATGGCCCTCATCGCTTCCTGCTTTCGTCCAATCCGTATTTCCCATCAGTTTTTAGAACTGCCCAGCGATTCAGGAGATAGAGCCCTGTACCGAGACAGAAGCCTAGACAAGCTCCACAGAATAGATCAGCCGGATAATGCAGCCCCAGATAAATCCTGGAATAAGCAATGGTCGTTGCCCAACAGAAGAAGAGTACATGAGCATAGGTATGCTTGAAGAAACGTGCCGCGAATATGCTCAGCCCGAAGAAGTTGGTCGCATGGCCTGAGACGAAACTATATCCACTCCCACAGCCGCCATTCACGGTATGCACTAAAGCTTTGATGTCCAGATTATTACAAGGTCTATATCGCCCGAAGTAGGGTTTCAATATCGTACTGGATATCTGATCACAGAAGAGGATCACCAAGGCGACTCCCAGGGCGAACCATCCCAGATTCTTCCATCCGAATTTTCTTTGAATAAAGAAGAAAATGAGCAGATAAAGTGGAATCCAGAAGGTCTTGCTGCTGATAGATTGCATGATGGGGTCCATCCAATCAGTGTGTATCCCGTTCAAGAACAGGAAGAGGCTGCGGTCTAAGGATTCAATGGATTCACACATCTAATGGATTATCAGGACATTGCATTCAAGGGCTCAAAGAAACGATTTTCAAAGACCTTTCATTCCGCTGTTGATTGTCTTCCAGATGAGGTCCTTCAGCGGGTCCAGATTCTCTCCGGTCACTGCACTGAAGAATATATGAGGGACAGCTGGCAGATCCAAGGCCATGGCGCTGCGCAATTCTTGATCGGCCAAGTCACTTTTGCTTATCCCGAGCAATCTTTCTTTGTCCAATAATTCAGGATTGTACATCTCCAATTCTCGGAGCAACACGCTGTATTGTTCATGGATATCAGGACTGTCAGCTGGGATGATGAAGAGCAAGACCGAGTTACGTTCTATATGCCTCAGGAAGCGCAATCCCAATCCTTTGCCAAGGTGGGCATTCTCTATAATCCCCGGAATATCGGCCATGACGAAGGAACGTCCTCCGCGGTATGGGACGATGCCCAGATTAGGTGTCAGTGTGGTGAATTCGTAATCAGCTATCTCAGGCTTAGCAGCTGTGATAGAAGCCAGTAAAGTTGATTTCCCCACGTTAGGGAAACCTACCAGACCTACGTCAGCAAGGACTTTCAGTTCTAAGACCCTCCAATATTCTTCGCCCAGCACTCCCGGCTGTGAGAAACGGGGAGTCTGCATGGTAGGAGAGCGGAAGTGGAAGTTCCCTCTTCCTCCTTGTCCTCCTGGAGCAATGATCCATTCTTCGCCTTCTTCTGTGACCTCATGCAGTACCTCATCCGTCTCAGGATCCCGCACCACGGTTCCCAGTGGCACTTCTATGAATTCATCACTGCCATCAGCTCCTGTGCGCAAGTCGCCTGAACCTGAGCCACCATGATCGGCTTTCACGTGCTTGCGATACTTCAGGTGGAGTAAGGTCCAGAACTGCTTATTCCCGCGCAGGATGATGTGACCACCACGGCCTCCATCACCGCCATCAGGACCCCCTTTGGAGGTAATCTTGCTGCGATGCAAGTGGGTGGATCCCGGACCCCCGTTCCCTGAACGAAGGTTAATCTTTACATAATCTACGAAGTTCTTGCCTGACATGGCTTAGCTAGCTCATTCACCCACAGCTTCCTCTAAACGGGAAGCGATGGCCTCTATACTTCCTATCCCGTCTACAGAGACGAAGCGGCCTTGGGCCTGATAGAACTCGGCCAATATGGCTGTTTGCTGATTGTATACAGCTATTCTGTTGCGTATGATGCGCTCATCCTGATCATCAGGGCGGCCGCTTTCTTTACCGCGTTCTACGAGTCTTTTCACCAACTCCTCTTCAGCCACATCCAGCGCCAGCATCTTATGTATGCTGGTTCCTTTGCGGGCCAAGAAAGCATCCAATGCCTGAGCCTGAGCCACGGTGCGTGGGAAACCATCGAAGATGAAGCCTTTCGCTCCGGGATGTTCTTCTACCACATCCTCTAGCATAGCTATAGTGACATCATCAGGGACCAATTCCCCTTTGTCCATATAACTTTTGGCCAACTTGCCTAGTTCAGTCTCGCCCTTGATATTCTTCCTGAAAACATCTCCCGTAGAAAGATGCACCAGCCCGAATCGCTTGATCAGATGAGTAGATTGTGTTCCTTTTCCAGCACCTGGAGGTCCAAATAGGATGAGGTTGTTCATTCCGTTCTCGTTTTCAGGGATCAATTCATAAATATCGTCCAGATTCCTTCCCAGGCCATCATAATCCAGTCCATAACCCACCAGGAAATCATTAGGCACCTCTAGGGCCACGTGGTCTATGGGGAATTGCCGGGTATAAGCATCAGGTTTGAAGAGCAGGGTGCCTATGATGATACGCTTGGCACCACGGCCTTCCAGGTCATACAGGATATTCTCTATAGTCCTTCCCGTATCTACGATGTCTTCCAAGACCACCACTACGCGCCCGGCCACATTCTCATCCAATCCTATGATGCGCTTCACCTCACCCGTAGAGCGTGTACCCTCATAGCTGGCCACCTTCACGAAGCTCACATTACAAGGCCCTTCATAGCAGGAGACCAGATCCGCTGCGAATCGGAAACAGCCATTGAGCACACCCAGAAAGAGGGGCACCTCATCACCTATGTCCTTCTTCATATGCGAGGCCATAGCCGCGATGGCCGCCTGTATATGGTCATAAGGGATGCGCAGTTTAAAGCGCTTATCATGCAGTTGTACAGTCTTCATTCCTAGGTATAGGGCCGCGAAGGTAAGGAATATGGAACAGGCAAGAGGACCGCAGTCTAGGAGGCTGTTTGGGCACCCGGGCGAGCTATCCATTGCGGCCGCTTCAGGCAGGAGCGTGTCCATGGGAAGTACAGGAGCTTCTGCGGTCGCTCTGTCCCTGCCTCATGGAGCACAGCACCTCCCTTTCAGCGTCCTTCATTGCTATCCCTGGCGTGGGATGAAATTCTGTTAAGAAGCTCATTCTATCACTACTTTCTCACTGAACACTTCCCCATCCTTGGTGGTGACTATGACGGTGTATAGCCCGGGGGAGGATCTGAAATCTGTGATTTGAGATTGGAAGAATCCTTGGCTACCCAACTCGAATTTCAATTCAACCATTCTTCCTAGAACATTTACGAGCAGAGCTTCCTGCAGCGGCACTTCCTGAGAAAAACGCAGGGGTAGTTCCCCTGCGCTAGAAGGATTAGGATAGATCTCCATACCCAGGGAACTCAAGCAACAATCCCTGGAGTCAGCGCATAGCTATGGCGGCTCAGCACCCGATAATCGGGATAGGACCTCTGAACAGCTTAAGTTCTCGTTTGCAAACAAACTGGGTGGTTTTGCCTGCAGACATGGTGTTGGCCTCGAGTCATAACGTCAGAACGAGAGATGGATTTGCGTATAAGGTCCAGTCAGATTTAATAATACTGCAGCTAAATGTCGCGATTAAGTCTACTTCTGGAGCACCTGTTCAAATTCAATTCCAGCTGCCTCACGGACTTGAATTCGCAGAATTCACAACGGATGATAGAGTGACTCCTAATGGATTGTCAATATCATTAATTGGAACCGACCAAGTGTTAGTCACCCGCGCACTAGGTTTTTCGTTAAAAGTCCTTTAGTCATGGGTCAAACATTCATCCTGCGGGAGGCCCTAATCCAACTTAGCGAGAAGTGTACATTTGGATTTAATGTAGGTGTACATTTCGTTTTGCCGCTTACAAGCCAGCATCTTTTTCGTGCTGAAATGTTTTCGGTACTGTAAGGTAGGGAAAGCTCATATATTAGGGCTTATCTCACGCCCCAGACGGTTTGGCCTATTCTGCCCTTCAACCTGGACCGCCTGCCAATGGAATAACTTAAAACACGAGTTCCTGCCATCAACTAAGCTTCCCCTATATTTGATCATGATGACTATGAAAGCGCGTATTGATACAGGACATAGGAAACTGAATGTGGATCTGGGAAGACCGCAGCCCATCAGCATTCGCATGAGAAATGGTGTTCAGAATCCTGTGGCTTGGTATGCTGAGTATCCCCGCTTCGAGCCTGTGAGAATGGAGGGTTTCGTGGGATCCGTGGCTGAGGGAGGCAATGTGAATACACGGGATATTCATTTCAATCCGCACGGGAACGGGACGCATACTGAGTGCATTGGACATATCACCAAGGAGGTATATGAAGTAGATGCTTATATCCGTGATTTCATGCATATCGCTCAGCTTATCACGGTGAAACCCACAGTATTGACTGAAGATGTCTCTGAATTTCAGAAGAAAGGGGATCTGATTATTCCATCTAAAATCTTTGGGGCCATGAATTTGGCTCCTGATGTAAAGGCAGTCATCATACGCACCTTGCCTAATTCAGAAGAAAAACTTGAAAGGGTATACACGGGCTATAATCCCTGCTACTTTCATCCGGAGAGCCTTCAGATTTTACGCGAGATGGGCGTTGAACACTTGCTAGTAGACCTGCCCAGCGTAGACAGAGAAAGCGATGGCGGCAAGATGCTCGCTCACCGTGCTTTCTGGTATGATGCGCCTGATAAACCTCGTATGCACGCCAGCATCACAGAGATGGTTTACGTCCCTGATTCCTTGGTTGATGGGGAATACCTCTTGAACCTGATGATCTCACCTTTCGGGAATGATGCGGCTCCTAGCAAGCCTGTACTCTACAGTCTATTGCCATGAACATAGAGGATTACAGGAAATATTGCCTCTTTAAACCTGGAACCACCGAGAGTTTCCCTTTCGATAATCGCACCTTGGTATTCAAGGTGGGGAATAAGATGTATGCCTTGGTAGATATTGAAGAAGCTGAATTCGTGAATTTGAAATGCGATCCCGCACTGGCCATAGATTTAAGGGAGCGCTATGCAGCCGTAAGACCTGGGTATCACATGAGCAAGAGCCACTGGAACAGTGTATATCCCAAGGAACTCATGGATACATCTTTGGTCTACGATTGGACGGACCATTCGTATGACCTCATCTTTCAGAGCCTGAGCAAGGCCAAACGCGAAGAGGTACTGAGTATGGGCCTTTAAGGTACTTTTGCGGCATGGAAGCGAAGAAGATCCTATCACGGGTATTGAGTTATTTCATGCGAGGCTTACTCTATACGGGGCCTCTAGCGGTGACGGGATATATCATCTATAAGCTATTCATCTTCCTAGATAACCTCATCCCTATTGACATTCCGGGGCTGGGACTCCTGACCTTGCTTGCTTTCATTACGGTGGTGGGAGTAGTCGGATCTACCTTCATCGCACGTCCGGTAGAGAATTATTTCTCCAGGCTCTTGGACAGGGCGCCTTTGATTAAGACCATATATAGCGCCATCAGCGACCTGCTTTCAGCCTTCGTTGGGGAGAAGAAAAGGTTCAATAAACCTGTTTTGGTGAGATTGACCAAGAGTGCTGATCTAGAGAAACTAGGATTCGTTACTTCAGAGGATCTTTCTGAAATAGGCATTGAAAAGGGCCGCATCGCTGTGTATCTGCCGCATTCCTATAACTTCTCAGGAAACCTCTATATCGTTCCGGCTGAGAATGTGCGTCTCCTCGATGCCAACGCTGCCGAAGTCATGAAATTCATTGTCTCAGGTGGGGTTACCGACCTGGAAGGACATAAAACCAGCACTGATGAGCAAAGACCGTATCCACGCTGATAAAGCGCCCAAGCCTGTAGGGGCATACCCGCATGCCCGCAAAGTGGGAAACCTGCTCTTCCTGAGTGGAGTAGGACCGAGGATTGCTGGAAGTGATGCCACGGATTCTGGTGTACCGGGTTTGAAATTGGACAAGAATGGGAATCAGATTGAATTCGACTTCGAGGCCCAATGCCACAGTGTGTTCAATAATGTAAGAGCAGTGCTGGAAGAAGCGGGAAGCAGCTGGGATCAGTTGGTAGACGTCACAGTTTTCTTGACCGACATGAAACGCGACTTTCAGACCTATAACCGCATCTATGCAGAGTATTTCAAGGACAATCAGCCTTGCAGGACCACTGTAGCCATTGATTCATTGCCCACACCCATCGCCATCGAGCTGAAGTGTATCGCAACTATCTGAAATCATTTCTTTATTGGGCATAAAAAAACCCCGAGCCTAAGACCCGGGGTTTTGAGATTCTTTTGATCAGGGATTAATAATACCTGGCCATATCGTTCTTCACGCCTTTGGCTTCATTGAGCGCATTGGCTGCTTGGCCCTGTGAATTCCTTAATGGATTCTGTAACGCGATTTTCTCAGCTTCAAGATCCATTCCTTCAGCATTTGCTGGAGTCTTTGCCGTCACTTCGATGACGTAGACACCGCTCTGTCCTACGATAGGAGAAAGCACTTCACCTACGTTCCTTGCCAATGCATTTCCGAGTACGATAGGCTCTCTGCCTCCACCGGGGATGCTTGGATTATTCAATGTCAATGCATCAGCAGTGCTAGCAGTCTTGGAAAGCTTGGTAGCGGCCTCATTCACTGAAGCATAGCTTCCGAGCTGATCCTTGATCATCTTCGCTTTCTTTTCCTTCAAGACCTCGGTCTTCACCTGCTCTTCTATGTTGGCCAATGTTGGCACTCCATCTTCTTTAGATCCAGTGAGGATTGCAATAATGAAGTTATCTCCCGCTTCTTTAGGGTCAGAGATGTCTCCTACTTCACGATCCGTGGCATATGCCCAGCGCACCAGCTCCTGAGCCTCAGGCATTCCAGCTACTGAAGCAACACCTGGAGCTACGTTCTTGGCTTCTTTCAAAGTCATTCCAGCCTCTTTCGCAGCAGCACGAAGTTCATCAGGGTCATTATGGTCGATGAGGTATGCATTGGCTTGCTCATAGACTGCATCATAAGTCGCAGTGGATGGCTCGATGGTCTTCACCAATTCCAATACCTGACGCATAGGCTCGCTTCTGCGGTCCATGTTCTCCATGATGTGATAACCATAAGAGGTCTTCACCACTCCGAGTTTTCCTTTAGGCTGCTTGAAAGCGAAATCCTCGAATTCTGCTACCATCTGTCCTTTAGGGAACCATTCATATTTTCCTCCTGTAGCCTTGGATCCTGGATCCTCAGTGAATTTCTCCACCATCGCTTCGAAGCTTGCTCCTTTCTTGATCGCGGTCATAATACTGTCAGCCTTGGCTTTCTTCACCGCATCATTCGTCTCATTAGAAGTGATGAGGATGTGACGCACTGTGGCTTCATCCTTAGCATCCGTTCCGTGTATCTTATATAGCTTGTAAGTACCAGCATCCTTGATAGGACCTACAACATCGCCAAGAGCTCCGTTGAAAATGGAGGCGGCCATGCTTGAATCCAAGTCAGCCTTGGTATATGAGTTCAAGGTATACTGACGGGTATCGCTGTTCTGTATCACGTACATGGAATCCTTTTCAGAATTCTTAAATCCTTCTTTCAACTGGGATATGTCTCCTTCGATGTTGGCCATGTCCTCAGCGGTGGGTTCAACTGGGAAAGACAGGAGCTCCATATCTCTTCCGGCTTTCTGCTTGAACTTAACGTCATTCTTGTGAGCGCTGAAATAGGCATTCATCTCGCTGTCAGAAACCGTAATGGTGCTGTCGGCTATCTCACTGAATCCTTTCATCACGTAGTTGAAACTCACGCTGCTGTTCTTGGCCTCATAAGAGTCTTTGGCCTCCAATGAATTGCTGAATAAGCTCTTCTTTAAAAGGGTGTTGTACTTCTCGGTCAAGCGATTCTCTTTCAACCTGCGATATTCCGCTTCCCATACTGGTTTGTTGTTCTTGTAGATGTTAGAGTAAGAGAACTTCACTCGCTCTGGATCGAATACACCATCTTCTCCCTTGAAGTTATCAGTGAATTCAGAGATAGCTCCATCTCCGAAACGGATCTCATCGAATTCCTCATCAGAGAAACGGAATCCTACCGCATCTATCTCCTTCATAAGCACTTCCTGCTTGACCATATCTTGCCAAGCGATGTTCCTTGATTGCTCTGCACTGATCTGTTGGCTGTAGCCGGTGGCATACATATCAGCCCAGTATTGACTGCGCTGCTCCAACTCTTGGGCATTGACTTCCTTTCCTCCGATATTTCCCACTGCAGGTACCTGCTGACCTCCGAACAAGGTCTGTAATGCACTCGGATCCAATATGAACAAAAGGATACCTAGTCCGATTATCACTAATAATAACCAACTCTGGTTCCTGATTTTCCCAATGATTGCCATCTTAAACTCTGATTTTTTCTTTTTTCTGTGGTCTTGGCCCCTTCATAAAAAGGGTGCGCGAATATACGTTGCTGACACTCAATATGAAAGTGTCATCTTTTAGTGACATGAAGCTCCACCTCTTCAATGCGATGATTGGATACTTTGGTGATTAAAAATCGGAAGGGGGGTATGACAATACGGTCCTTCACATCAGGAAGATTAGCATTGTGGTGTAAGAGCAGCCCCGCCAAGGTGTCATACTCGTCTGATTCTGGTAGGTTCAGGCGATATCGTTCGTTCAGATAATCAAGGTCATGCCTTGCTGCGAAGCGATAATGGTCTTCGCCTATTTGGGTCTCAATAAGGTCGCCCTTATCATGTTCATCCTCTATATCCCCGAATAACTCTTCTACGACATCCTCTATGGTCAGCATACCTGAGGTCCCACCATATTCATCCAATACCACTGCGATGTTCTTACGCTGGGAGATGAGTTGCTCCAGGATGTCATTGGCTGTCTTGCTCTCAGGGATCATGGCGATGGGTCGCAGGATCGCCTTCAGGCTCTCAGGGCGCTTGAAGAGCTCACTGCTATGCACATAACCGATGATATGGTCAATGGAATCACGGTAGACCATGATCTTAGAATGTCCTGTAGCGATAAGAAGTTCCTTGAGCTCTTGGATGCTGGAGTTTATGGATATAGCCTTGATCTCATTACGCGGAATCATGCATTCCCGGGCTTTAATCTTGGAGAATTCAAGGGCATTTTGGAATATCTGGATTTCAGAATCCACTTCCTTGTCATCATCCATTGAGCTTGTCTTCTCTACCAAGAAATTATAAAGGTCTAATTGGCTGAACACAACTTCCTGTGTTCCTGATTCTACTTTGAAAACCCACTTCAGGATTACCTCTGAGATCCATGTGATGAGCAATGCAGGAATGATAAGAATCATGTATACGAAGAACAGAGGGATGGCCAAGACGTTCAAGAGCCAATTCGGATTGATCCTGAAAAGTGATTTAGGCAAGAACTCGGCTGTGACAAGCACGAGCGCAGTAGAAAGTATGGTCTGCGCTATAAGCACGAATCCCTCATGAGGCCATAGCATCTCCAATGGAGGCTCAAGGACCTTGGCCATGTATATGCCGTAAACAACCAGTGCGACATTATTTCCTACGAGCATGGCCGCTATGAAACGGGCCTTCTGCTCTACGAACCAGGTCACTATGCGTGCAAAGAATCTCCCTTGCTTGAGCTCTAATTCTATCTGAAGCCTATTTGCTGTGACAAAGGCTATCTCCATTCCAGAAAAGAAAGCGGAAAGAGCAAGAGAAATAAGAATGATAGGCCAAGGACCGTCTAAGAACATCTAGGAGATGGGTTTAACTTATTTCTGGGATTCATGTTTATCAAGGCTTCTGCGCAATCTCCTCCTGGTATAGTAGAATAAAATGGCCACAATAGGAAAGAAGACATACCACTTAGCTTCAACGATACCTAGTTTGGTTACCATGTAGATCCCATAGATTGAAGTGAGGATGGCGACTGCCAGCCAGAACTTCTCCATGAATTTATTGAGGGTCTTCAGATTCATCCTTGTTCTCTATCTCTTCAGGTACAGCTATATCACCTGAAGGCGCTAAGATAGTGTACCTGCTGAAATCTTCACGTGCTCGCAGTCCTTTGCCTCTAAGGTCCAGCCCATCTCCTCGCTTAATTCTTACAGGCGCATCAGTCTTTATTAGGCTGCTATCACTGTACCAGGTAAGATGATCCGTGAAAAGCGAATCTCCTTCGGGATTCATGAATATGACATTTCCCATGGCCTTCATCTCATTGGATTTCTTAAAATACAAACCTTCATCAGCAATTAAGGTGCCGCTGACAGCCTCGTCCTTGTCATATATGATAAGGCTCAATCCCTCAGAGACTTTGACGTAGTCAGTATCTGTGATGAACTGTTCCAATTTTCCCGCATAGAGAATGTTGCGCACCTTGCCTGAATCTGTGAAAGTATACGTGGCTTCTTTCACTGTTTGGAAAGCCCCGCTGTCCTCTTCCCCCATCTCTTGAACGACCTTGATATCGTTCTTGCAGGAAAAAAGGAGGATCCCGCTGACCATAGCCAGCGGGATCCATGATAATCCTATGAAAGCCTTATGAATCAACGTATCTTGACCGTAGTAGCCTCTCCTGTACATGTAGTAAACGGGGACCCTTCTTTTAGACCGTGGAAGAAGGCATCTTCCTTGGTAGGGAACTGTGCACGGCATGCAGCCAGCTTCTTGTCTGCGATCTCTTGAACTTTCCTTGAATCGTCTACATTCTTGGCTCTGGCAAATACGTCATAGGCCAAGAAGTACATTCCCGCTTTTCCAAGCTTACCATCATCGCAGCCAGCTGCTCCTTGGAAGATTGCATCAGCACGCAAGATGTATCCATTTCCGTTGGATGGCTCACGTTGTAAAATCTCATTGGAAACTGAACGCGCTTTACCAACATTCCCAGTAGCCAAAGAGAAATATCCCGTCTTGATGAGATAGTTCACCTTCTCAGCACATTCTCCGCATAGGTCGCTGGCCTCATCATAATACTTGGCGGCTTGGCTGTAATTCTTGTTTCGCGCTTCTTTCTGTCCGATAGCATAGGCTGACTCAGCGCTAGGATCTGAAGCATGCACTGCTTTGGCAATTGGCAAGAACATCTCACTTTCTGTACAGTCCTTTCGGTTCATGATACGCAGAGCTTTTTTCTTTAACTCTATGTCGTCTGGAGCTGCTTTGATACGCGCTGAGAAGACCTCTACGATATCCTTACAATCAGCGAATTGGATGAAGAATTCGTCCAAGTTGTTCTTGGCCTTCACGTACTTCTCTTTATGGCCTCCTGTAGCATCTTCATCATCATCTTCATCAGCGCTCTCATCAAATCGCTCAATGTTAACGTTGATGATATCAGAAAGGCTCAGATATTCTGTGAACATGGTCTCCAAGTCCACATTTCCTTCGCGGTAACATTTATACAAGGTCTGATAATACGTAGAGATGATGGCAGCTTCAGCCTTATCGCCTGAAACCTCAATGGAGCGCTTTAACACATCCTTGGCAGCACATACATTATCCATATACTTGAACATCTCCACTCCTTTACGCCCTAAGACATATCCTTCTTGACCGAAGTTGGCGATACGCAGGTCGAAGAGAATCATCAAACTGTCCAACAATACTGCCTTGCGGGCTTCGTCTGTTTCTTCTTTGACCAATGAGCGGAACATCTTGATACCGTTCAAGTAAACCCCCTTGCGTGAAGCAGGACAGATATTGACGAGTGTCTGATAAGGCTGATATGCATCCTTGTAAGCTTTCTGCTTCACGAATTCATTGAAAAGGGAAAGATTCTGAACACAGCTCACACTGTCTTTTCCATAATCATACTTAGGTTGAGCTTGAGCAGTCACTCCCATCAGGAGCACAATGGCAAAAGCTAGAGTCTTAAAGGTCTTCATCGTATCGTTTTGTTTCTTGTCAATCATATTTCCTTCGTTGGAACCATTGGTCGAATCGGGCATAAGGGTGGAAACTGAATCCAACCATGAAGTTCCAGAAGCGTTCTTCCAAAAGTCCATTATCAATGCTGCCTCTAGTGCTGTACTCAACTCCCAGGTCCAGTTGTGTATTGGTGCGATTAAGTCCGCCAGCCAATACAGGCAAGCTCAATCCAAAAGACATGCCAGTTTCAGTAATCGCTTGATTATCAATATTCAAATGGGTGTTCCCCGTCCTATATCCAAGGCGATAAGTAGCTATAGAGAAGGAACTTACACGGCTGTTGGTCCTTAGATTCGCATCAGGCTGATAACTTATACCGGCATTCAACATGGCAAGTGTTCCCAAGTCTTTGAAGGTCTTCTCCCCCTGGAAGTCCTCCTTCAAACCTGACCAGTCTGAAGTCCTGTAGTCAAGAGCAAGGGTCATTTTATGTAGATTTTTCGCGCTCTCAGGCTGGAAGAAGAAATCTATGGATGTTCCAAGAGAAATCCTCGTAGGAAGCTGGATGCCGCCTTTGACATCAGTAAAGCTATTCACCGAATCCTTGAAAGTCTCGAATCCGCTTACATTCTCGGAATAGGTATAAGCATCCTGGGATTTACGCCCACTCAAAGCACCTCCGAAGTCATAGACCAAGCCTACATTGAGCACAGTGAAGTTTTTATCCTCATCTGATTCTTTCTTGTTCAAATAAAATCGACCAAGGCTAGAGAGCTTGAAACTCACGTCATTCAAGGTGGTAGCATCTTCTACACGCGTATTCATGAAACCGCTGCTTCCCGGAAATATAGAGTTGCGCTTAGTAACCAATGAACCGAACAGGTATTCGAACTCAGCTCCAAAGGAGACCCTGCTGTGTTGATTGAATGAAGAGGTGTCTTTTATAAAAATGAGATTTCTGGCCAGGTCTAGAAAGATCCTGTTAAGCCCGCCTGTTCCAATGAATTCACTGCGTTGGGTGATGTCCAGTTCCGGGATATACGTATCTGAGAATGAGTCATGCCCTATGCTGCTATATGGAGTCAATCCAAATGCTGCACCCATCTTACCCTTGTTAAATGGGAAGCCTACGCTAAAATGATTCAGCCTGAAATTATTCCTTGTTACGTCTAAGGTAGAAGAGGAAATGGTCCCATATTGCCCCTTAGTTCCTACTTCAAAGGTCGGAAAGCCGAGAAAGCTGATGCTCGCTGGGTTCATCGGATTCACATGCAGGACGTCTACAACGCCCACACCTGTTCCACCCATCCCGAAATTGCTCACGAAGTCTAAGGACTCCAGATCCCCTATCCCGAAACGTGAGTAAGGTGAGATACTGGTCTCCTGCGCTGTCAGGCCATTGAAAGCCAATAGACAGAGGAGGATTAGACTACTTGATGTTGTAATTAAGGATTTCATATAAACCCTTCAGGGTTAGAAAAGGGGCTGCAAAGATGACATTTTCAACACGTTCGGCCAAGAGCGGTGCATCTCCGCCTGTCATATACACTGAACCCTGTACATAACGGGATAAGAACTCATTTATGATTCCGTCTATCTCCAGAAGTAATCCTAAATGGGCGCCAGAACGCATGGCTTGGGCAGTATTCAAGGAGCGGAAGAGCTTAGAGTCTTCTTTTTCAAGCATGGGAAGGCGGCCTGTAAAGCTATGCATAGCCTTCAATCTCATATCCCAACCAGGCGAGATATTTCCACCAAGATGCTCTCCACTGAACACATAGTCATACGTTATACAGGTTCCTGCATCTATGACCAGAGCTGCTTTAGAATTCAAGTGGTTGGCTCCTACAGAATTAGCTAACCTGTCTCTACCAAGGGTCGTTCTATCATAGGAAGTGTTCAGAGGAATCGGTGTATCAGGGCCTAGATAAAGCACTTCTCTGGACTTCAAGGCCTCTTCTGGAACAGCCAAAGCTTCATCGGCCGTACTGCTGATGATCAGTGGTGCTTCTGGGAATCGGGATAAGAAACCGGTTAGGTCTGCGATGTTTTTATGGGCCAATCTGATTTCATCTTGGATTTCTCCTTGATAGAATAAGGCTGATTTGATGGCTGTATTGCCAATATCTACTACGTAAGCTCTGTTCACAGCACAAATTTAAGCTGTGACTAGCTTAGAATGAAAAACTATTTACTTTTGTAGCCCTTTTGAATCACACTGAAGAGAAAGGAATTGAATCGATTTGCCAGAGTCGATTAATAAAAGATCTCGGTGCTATAGCTCAGTCCCGCCATGCGGGATTCAAGAATTTCTAACAAATCCCTAGTGGGTTTTGCAAGAATTTCTAGCATTGGCAGTTAAGCACTGCATCGATTTACCAGAGTCGATTCATAAAACATCTCGGTGCTATAGCTCAGTCCCGCCATGCGGGATTCAAGAATTTCTAACAAATCCCTAGTGGGTTTTGCAAGAATTTCTAGCATTGGCAGTTAAGCACTGCATCGATTTACCAGAGTCGATTCATAAAACATCTCGGTGCTATAGCTCAGTCCCGCCATGCGGGATTCAAGAATTTCTAACAAATCCCTAGTGGGTTTTGCAAGAATTTCTAGCATTGGCAGTTAAGCACTGCATCGATTTACCAGAGTCGATTCATAAAACATCTCGGTGCTATAGCTCAGTTGGTAGAGCAATGGACTGAAAATCCATGTGTCCCAGGTTCGAATCCCGGTAGCACCACATTAAAGACAAAAGACCAATTCCAGGAACGGAGTTGGTCTTTTCATTTCATAACGCGTCTGATCTTGATTTGTCCATCGGGAGCTTTGCTTATATGAGGGGCTAGAAATTCGTCCTCCCTTTGATTAGGAGGATTTTTTCTGCCGTCACTATCTTTTTCTTTTCGATCTTAAATCCTATAAAGGGATCATTCTTGACCAAGTACGGGGCATCTAAGTCGGCCAAGCTGCATTGGGATGCGAGAACTGAAGCAGTGGCCACTCCCAGAGAGGACTCAGCCATGCAACCTATAGCTCGTATGAATTCATCATCGACTCCTTTCCATTGCAACATGCCTTGCGCTTGATATAACCCACCGCATTTCATCAGCTTGACATTTACTCCAGAATAGGCTTGGTGATACTGGACCAGGTCTTCATACTGACAGATGGACTCATCTGCTATAATAGGCAGAGCCGTGCGCTGCTTCAACCAATGATGTCCTTCATGATCATGGGATTTGAGCGGTTGTTCCATCAGCACACAATGCATGGAAGCCAATTCTTCAGCTAAGGTCAAGGCAGCCTCTTTATCTGCACATCCTTGGTTCAGGTCCACACAGAAAGGCATAGAAGTCTTCTTCAGAACACTACGTACAAATTCCAGATCATCGCTTCCTCCAGTGAGCTTTAACTTGAGATGACTGAAGTCCTCTGCGCCTTGCAGTTTTTCTTCCAGTGACCCCAAGTCCCATTTGGTCAATGTGAGGCTTAGGCCGGGCTCATTTTCCTCTTGAATGAAGTGATCCGATAGTCCTTCTTCTTTGAAATTCACATACCAGTAAAGTAGGGCCGATTGCAATGCCGCTGAAGCTGCTGGATGCTCAGGAGAGAAGGGGATTTCATCTTCAATTGGGAAAGTATCGTTCTCAAGCAATGCTCGTACTCGTTCATTCTGAGAAAGCACCCAGGCTTCGACAGAGGCGAAGGTTTCCTTGTAATAAGGGGGCAGAGATGCTTCTCCATACGCGACCAATCCATTTTTTTCTATTCGCACATAAGCCAATGAGGTGAACCCACGTGTACCGTGTGCGAGTACAAAAGGGCGTATGAACGCTAATGAGTATGGATGAACACTTAGTTTCATTTAACAATGATAGCTAAGCTCAAAGGAGCGTAATATTTTCAAGACCACTCGGTATTTCACCATTGAATAGACAGGATTATAAGGGCAATAGAATTTCAAGAATAAAGCAATTGTCCCTCCTTCTCATCCGCAACGTTCATTCTGTGTTTCTTCTTGGTTTTTGGGAGCTTTCGCGCGCGCTCTTCTTGCTCTCGGAGTGGAGATTTATACATTTCATGAGTGTTTCTACTCTTATGCGTGGTGCATTTTCCTCCTTAAGGAACTCCTTATTCCTATTTTCGCCTTCTGTAAACGAATCTCCTCATGGCGAATACATCAGATATCAAGAACGGCCTTTGTCTCAATCACAACGGTGACCTATGGACTATCATTGAATTCCTTCACGTGAAGCCAGGAAAAGGACCGGCATTTGTTAGGACCAAGCTGCGAAACCTCAATAATGGTAAGGTAGTTGACCACACCTTCAATGCAGGAGTGAAGATAGAGCCAGTGCGTATCGAGACACGTAAACATCAGTTCTTGTTCAAAGATGATATGGGCTATCACTTCATGAATTGTGATGACTTTGAGCAGGTGTCCATACCCGAAGCATTGATCAATGCTCCGCACCTTTTGAAGATGGAAGTCACTGCTGACATCATGTTCCATGCTGAATTAGAAAAGCCTTTGAGCTGCGAGATTCAGCCTTTCATGGAATGCACCATCACGTATACCGAACCAGGTATAAAAGGAGATACTGCTACGAATAGCACCAAACCTGCAACCATTGATACGGGGTATGAGATCCGAGTACCGCTTTTCATCAACACAGGCGATGTGGTCAAGATAGACACACGAAATGGCGGGACCTATTCAGAACGCGTGAAGCAGTGATCCTGAATGAAACTGGACAGAGCACATAGCCTCAAGGAATTTGCCTCCTTCATCAACGCTGAGATGAGAGGAGCAGAGGACCATGTGATTACAGGGATCAATGAGATTCACAAGGTTATTCCAGGAGACCTGGTCTTCGTGGATCATCCGAAGTATTATGAAAAGGCATTGCTCTCAGCCGCGACCACCATCCTCATTGATAATGCTGATGTGGAGGTTCCCCTTGGAAAAGCCTTGTTAATCTCAGGTCAGCCGTTCAAGGATTTCAATTTATTGACCAGCAGATTCAAACCTGTGAATCTTCGCCTGGACCAACATGCGAAAGATGCCGTGATTGGAGAAGGGACGCATATTTCACCAGGGGTGCACATTGGCCAAAGAGTGAGTATTGGCAGAGACTGTGTGATTCATCCAGGTGTGGTATTGAATGACGATACGCACATTGGTGATCGTGTCATCATCCATGCGAATTCAGTCATTGGCGGAGATGCTTTTTACTACAAGCAATATCCAACAGGCAGAGTGAAACTGCATACATGTGGTAGCGTAGAGATAGAGGATGATGTGGAGATAGGGGCGCTCTGTACCATTGACCGCGGTGTGACGGGGGATACGCGAATCGGTGCTGGAACGAAACTGGATTGTCAAGTACACATAGGTCATGACACGGTGGTGGGGAAGAATTGCTTGATGGCGGCCCAAGTGGGTGTGGCAGGGTGTGTGATTATAGAAGATGATGTAACACTCTGGGGTCAAGCGGGTATTCCAAGCGGAAGAAGAGTGGGTAAAGGGGCAGTACTTCTTGGTCAATCTGCCATTATGTATGACGCTGAACCAGGAAAAATATATCTGGGCTCTCCTGCCCAAGAGCGCAGAGCAGCATTCATGGAATTAGCATTGCTGAAAAGGCTTCCTGAACTTTTTAAGAAATCTAATGGGAATGGATAAGACCCATAGGCTGGTCGAGCGATTGCAATTGAATAAGTTCAAGTTGCAGACTTTGCTTGAGATTACCAAAGGGATCAATGACAACGTGCCGATCTCTCAACTGGTGGCCATTTATCGAGGAATCGTTGAAGGAGAATTGGAGCTGAGTAAACTCGTCCTTTTCATCCAATCAGAACATGGCTGGGAAGTGCTCTTGCAGTTTGGAGATGATGCATTGGACCTGAGTAATTGGAGCCCTGAGCAAATGGATGATTTCCAAGGAATCACCGTGCTAAGCCAATCCAAGCAGCAGATCATCCCAGGCTATGATATTATCATTCCTGTCCATCATCAACATAGGGCGCTAGCCTATCTGTTCATCGGTGACTTAGAAGATGAGGTGGCTATCAGTCCCATCATCAAGCACATGAATTTCATCCAGACCATCACCAATATTCTCGTGGTGGCCGTGGAGAATAAGAGGCTTATGCGAGAGAGCCTCAGACAAGAACGTATACGTGGGGAACTGGAACTGGCGGCAGAAATGCAGGCCTTGCTCGTCCCCACTGATTTCCCAGAGCACGGAGCAGTAGAAGTGCATGCAATCTATTATCCGCACCAAGAGGTGGGAGGAGATTATTATGACAGCTTCTTACTTGAAGATGGCAGACATTTCCTCTGCATAGCTGATGTCTCAGGGAAAGGAATTTCTGCAGCATTTATTATGGCCAATTTCCAGGCTAGGTTGCGTGTGATGGCTGAGGTAGAACCAGATATTGAAAGACTGATTACCCACTTGAACAAGAGCGTCAATGAGAGCACAAAAGGGGAACGTTTCGTGACCTTCTTTATGGCCGTCTTCGACCCTAAGGATAGGTCGCTCAGGTCGGTCAATGCAGGGCATAATCCACCTATACTCAGAGATGGGGACAAGACTGTATTATTGAAGAAAGGATGCATGGGATTAGGTATGGTCCAAGAGATTCCTAAGATCATCATCGAAGAACTCAGCGTAGGAGCTTCTGCTACCTTGCTTTGCTTCACAGATGGACTGGTAGAGGTGGAGAATGAGCAAGGTTCAGAGTATGGTGAGGAAAGACTAGAGAAGATCATGAAGGAACGTGTATCAGAAAGCATGGCATCATTGAACCTCCTTATCAAAGCAGACTTTGACAAATTCAGAGGAAGGAATCAAGCTCACGATGACTTCGCAGTCCTCAGCGCCAAGTTTCGGTGATATAAGTCTATGGCCACTATTCCGGCCGCGAAGCCCCAGAAGGGCACACTGACCTTATCCGTATCCAAGAAGTTATTTAAGACACCATGGATGAAATAGGTAATCAAGCCTAATAACATCGCCATGACCATCATCTTCAAGTAAGGATCCGCTACCTTGAAATAAAGTTGAATCCCTGTCTTAAGAATCAGGATGATGAATAACAGGAAGAAGACCAATCCGAGAACTCCGCTTTCACATAAGGGCCCTAAGTATTCACTGTGAGCATTTCCCGCGTCACCAAGATTAGTGCTGATAACGGTAGTCTCACTGTGTTTTTGGAAAGGAGAATATTGGAACATATACGTTCCAGGACCCCAACCCAAGAAAGGTCTTTCCTCAAACATACGCATGGCGCTGCTCCATCTGTTCAATCGTTCCAAGTTACTCGCATCAGAGCTGATATTGGTCATGGACTGTAGATGCTCCGTGAAATTCTCAGAACTGTCTTGCCTGTTGCGCTCAAGCTCTCTGACGACATCATCTTGAAAGACCACATAACCGGAGACCATTATTATCATCACCGAAAAGACCAACCAGAACTTAATCTTCAACTTCATGATAATGAATACCCCCAGCGCTCCAACCAAGCTTAACCAAGCTGCGCGCGTATAACTGTAGATCAATCCGACTGTCAGAATCAGGCCAAGCACCAGCACTCCAAATCGCTTCCAAGAAGCTAGTTTGGGCATAAAAAGATGGCCGAGGATCATGGGGAGGAACATAGCGATCACAGCTCCGTACGAAGTATGATCTTTATAGAAGGGATTCATCACATAGTGGCCCGTTTGCTCATCAAAACCGAATCCAGCGTGTTTCTGAAGAGTAATCAAGATTACTGCGCCAAGTGAGACGAGATACAACCAGAAGTATTTCTTCAGATAGTCTGGGTCCTTGAAAAAAGCCACCATGAGGAAAAAGAGCGGAATCACAAACCAGAGTCTGCTCGCAAGGAATTTGAAGGACACCAAAGGAAGGCTACTGGTCAAGGAAGTTATAAAAAGCCATGCAAGACCAGTCAGTATAGCCCTTGAAACTGGATGAGACCAGATGTCCCTATCCAATCTATCTTTCCCTGTGAACCAAACTAGGAATACAAGTAAGACCCCTGCTAAGATGGGCTCTGTAGGGAAATAGAATCCTATTCCTCCGAATTGCTGCAGGTTCTCCAAATTCATAGAGAATGGGGTCATCAGAGCCACGAAGTACATCATCTCCCTGAGGCTATAAAATACTGCCCATATCAGCAATATAGCCAGTGGAATGGCCATAGGATAGAACTTCTCTATGGAAATGAAATAGACATTGAGCAACACAAAAATGAGCAGCCCTGACCAAAGAAGGTATTTCTCCAGACGGAGCGACATACCTTATGTCTTGGAGGATTTCCAATGGTCATATCCGACCAATAATACCGAAGCTGCTATGACAGTAAGAATGACGCTTAGCGCAAGCATGAGCCATCTCACAGGAAACTCCTTTTTATCCGCTGTCTGTGGCCTGACCACATATTGGTAATAGGTTAATTCTGTAACTGTCTTAGAGCGCTCTATGGCTACTTTCTTAGATAGGTCGGCATAGGCTTCTTGTATGCCTTGAATCATAGCTTGAAGTATTTCTACTTCCGAGCCTTTATCAGCCAAGTCTTTCATCAAGGACTGCACTTTCTCCATGTTCTTCCCTGAACCCCCTTTCTCCAGCATGCGCATATAGCCTTCAGAATAGCGTTCTGATTGACTCTCGAAATCTAGAATGCCTGATTCGGTACGTATACTGACCAGGCGTGATTGCAAGGAATCCATGATGCCTTTCAGTTCTTTCATCTCCCGCTCGCTCATGGTCTTATACTCAATGTGCTTCTCAAGGATGCTCTTATTCAGCTCCGAATTATAGATCTCTAGAATGGTCTCGGCCATCTGCTTGGCTATTTCAGGATCCTCATCCTGGCAACTGATCTCAACACTCTCATAGCGTGTAGGGCTTATAGTTACCCGCTCTTGATACAGAAGGTCTATCCAATAATTGTACTCTGGCTCACCTGGATTCAGCCCCCAGCGTTCATTTAACTTGAATCTTTCGGTGACTACTTTCTGTATGTCATCATCAGCCAGAAGCTGGAGCATCTGCTCGGTCTCTGATTCGTCAGATAATGTATAAAGGTTAGATGGATAGACCACAGCCGTAGACTTGAACCTGGGAGGCATGAACGCAGGCATGGTGAAGACCATCGCTGCCAATGCCGCTGCAATGCCTGTTGCTACTAAGAGTTTCCAATGATTCTTCAAACTATCAAGGATACCGCTGAAAAGAGTGCTCTCGTTCATGAGGGATAGGGTTAAAAAGCTGCGCTAAATTAGGGTTTTAACGCGCTCAGCTCTGATTCATTATGCGCAGAATGCCACGTGTATCTATCAATTTCAAAAGCATGGCCACCAAGAGCCCCATGACACACATGACACCGGCCTTGAGCGGCCAAGCCCAAGGCATGAAATGAGCGATTTGTCCGAAAAGAAGAAGGAATGCTATCAGTCCAATGAATTTCAAAGCACTAGGAATATCAGGGCGCAGCTTGAATACCTTGAGTACAACGATAACATGGACCAAGGCCGCAAAAAGTTGGGTCAATAATCCAGCCCAAGCACTTCCTTCAGCATAGAGCAAAGGCGCTAGCCATAGATTTAGGATCAGGTTAATCACTACGGTTATCCCACTCAGGATATTAAGCAATTTCAACTCTCCCGCAGAAGTCAGTAGCGTGCCGTAGATGTGCACGGTGCTGTGGCAGACAGCACTCAGGATAAGGAGCGAGAAACAGCGGGTAGCCATTTCTACCTGTGCATCATATCTCCAAGAGATGATCTCCAGACTGAAGCTAAAACAGGTTAGTGAGATAATCAACACTCCGCTTAGTAAGATGCGAGTGGCCAAGCCCAGAAGCTCCTTGATATCCTCACCCTGCTTTATCATGCGTGAGAAAATGGGAAATAGCAGGACCGCAAAGAGAAAGGAGAAATTATTCAAGGCTTCTAGGAATCGGAATCCTTGGGCATAGATTCCTGCTTGAATGTCTCCATCAGGTAAGATCCTCTCTAGGATTACAGTGTCCATGCGATGATAAAGGCTCATCAGTAAGATGAGGACCGCATAAGGAACACTCTTTTTGATGATCTCTTTATTGAAGAGCTGGTCGATAGAGGGAAAACGATGAGCTAGCTTCCCCTTGAGAAAGATGAAAGCGATTATGGCCGTCAAAGCATATGCTCCCGTCTGCGCATAAACGAACCACCGGATATCGAATTTAATATTCAGCATGGGAGACCATAACAGGAATCCGAGAATCGCAATCAATATGCTCCTATCCATTACTGATATTATGGAATCCCTCTTGAAAAGATGAAGCCCTGCGAGGTTGCTCCTGAAGAAGAAAATGGTGGCCACCAATCCTTGATTCAAAACCAAGAAGGCGAGTAGATAAAGCTGCCCCATGGAATATCCAATAAAGAAACCTGATATCATGGTCGCCACTGCGAAGAGCCCTAGAAGCATGACCCTGAGCCCAAGCATCCTTGGAAAAAACTCATCTATTGAGTCAGCATTCCTAGCGATATTCCTGTTGTTATAATTCGTGGTCCCCAGGTCATTCAGGATATTGAAGAGGAAGGTGAAATTAAAGAGGGCGAAGTAATTCCCATACTCCTCAGCACCCACTACATTCTGCACCTCAGCATCTATCCCAAGGATATAGAAGGGCTTGACCAAGAGATTGACCAAGACTAAAAAACCCAGATTCTGGAGGAATTTCTTCTGCATAATACTTCGGTCAAAGTAAGGGATATTCCATTGTGAGAACATGTACTTTAATCGCATTCTGACTATCCTTGTGTGAAGAAAATGCCAAGACTGAAAAGATATCTGGACGCTAAACTTCTTGAGGCAGGAGTAGATGAAGTGGGCCGAGGCTGCCTCGCAGGGCCAGTGGTTGCTGCTGCAGTGATACTGCCCAAGAGATATTCTCATCCCTTGCTCGATGACAGCAAGAAACTGAATCTAAAGACCCGAATTATCCTTAGGGAAGACATCATGAAAAAGGCCATCTCTTATGCCATAGGCTCAGCGGACCATAAGGAGATAGATGAGGTCAATATCCTCCAGGCTTCCTTCCTCGCCATGCACCGAGCGCTTGATAAACTAGCCACAAGACCTGAGGCAATCCTTGTAGATGGGAACAGGTTCAATACCTACACGAGCATTCAGCACAGCTGTCATGTGAAAGGAGATTCCAAGTTTACTGCTATCGCTGCAGCTTCTGTCCTTGCCAAGTGTTATAGGGATGAATGGATGGATCGTTTGCATGAAGAATTTCCAGTGTATGCTTGGGATAGGAATGTGGGCTATCCAACCAAGGCGCACAGAAAGGGAATACTTATGTATGGCCCAAGCCCATATCATCGCATGAGCTTCAGATTATTACCTGAAGAGGTGTTATAGGCTTCACATCCTTTTGTTGACAGTGCCTAGAGCCTCTGTGCTTTTCTGACCTTCGCTAGGCTAGCTTTGAAGAGCTAAATCCAATTTTTTGAAACGCATATTCTTCTATCTTCTCATCCTTGCTTCCTGTGCCGCTATTGCATTCATGTTCTGGAACGGGCCTGAGAAACAGATGGATAAAAAGGGGCTGCTCAACTATCTTCCTCAAGATGCTTATATGGTCTTGGAAGTCCCATCCGCTGAAAAGTTCGACCATCGTTTGAATGCAGGAATCCTTATTTGGGAAGAGCTGCAGGCAGTTCCATATTTCCAGGGTAGCGACAGCTTGCTCAGGCACTTGTCCAATGTCATAGGAGCCGCTGGATTCGTGCTTTCTTGGCATCCTGCGGGAGCTGAGAGAAGCGACTGCTTATTGACCTTGGACCCCCTGTCTGAAGAGGCCTCTTCTGCATTCATGAAGCTTGTAGGAGCTGAGCAGACCGGAGATTCTCAATACAATGATGAAACCTTCCTCACTTTCAAGAAAGAGGAGGCCACATATTTCCTTAGAAAGACAGATGAAGTGATGCAGGTAAGCCCTTCAAAGCTTATCCTCGAGCGATGCAGCCGCCTAGACGGACATGACCTGACTTCTCTTCAATCTTTCAAAACCATTAACAAGAGCAAGTCTTCCAGTTCATTGGCATACCTCTATATAGACCATGAAAAGGCCAAGGACTGGCAGGCTGAATTTTTTCAAAGTGACCACATAGAACAGGAGCCCATGGGCGTATGGTCACTCTCTGATTTGAGCATACGGACCAATGCACTTCAAGCAATCGGATTGATCCAAGTAAGCGACTCGGCAGATCATATGCTATCTGACTTTGCTCCCTATCAAGCAATCTCTATGGAATCCTATCTGGAATTCATTCCAGATCATACGGTGGAATTCATTTTCAGAGGCCAATCTTCACCAGACCTGAGTGATGGATCTGCTTTGGAGCATGTAAAAGGTGAAGGCGACCTGGAAGCTTGGATCGATTGTGCTAATGAGAACTGTGATGCTGCTAAGTATTATATCTATCCTCTAGAAGATGGTGGCATAGCTATAGAAGACTTGAAGAATGTGAAAGAAATGAGCTCTTCTTTCAAAGGGCTTGAGATATATCTTGTGGATGCAGGTATCTTGGATGCTGCGAGAATGGAACAATGGGGATTGAAAGGCATGTTGAATGTCTGTGTGATGAAGGAGATGTTATTGATCTCATCTGATTCAGAAACTTTGAAAGGGGTTATAGAAAGAGTGTTGATCGGAAAGACATTTGAAAAAGATGAACAGTATGAATCCTTATTGGAAGACCTGAGCAGCAGCTCTGCCTATTATCATTATATGGACATTAAAAAAGCCAAAGGTAGATGGGAGCAAAGACTGAACCCCGCGCCCTATCAATCCCTTTTTGCTAATTCTGAAGCTGTCCAGAAATACCAAGCATTGGTCGTCCAATATGAATCTGCAGGGGATGGACTTTTTTACAGGAATGTCTTGCTCAAGTATAATCCTGAAGGAAAGAAAGAAACCAACAGTGTATGGGAGACTTCAGTGGATACGACCATGACCTGGGGCCCTGCATTGGTCAAGAATCACTATACGCAGCTGTTGGAGGTTCTAGTCCAAGACGCATCACATCAGCTTTATCTGATTTCAAATACGGGAAAAATCCTTTGGAAAAGAGCTCTTCCAGGTCCCATCCTCTCAGAAGTGAGCCAAGTTGATGTTCTGAAGAATGGCAAGTTACAGATGATATTCAACACCAAGAACAGCATCCATTTGCTCGACAGAAACGGTGAAGACGTTAGCGGGTTCCCCATCACATTGAAGTCCCCTGCTAGCGGCCAAGTCTCTGTCATGGATTATGAGAACAACAGGAAGTATCGCATCCTCATAGGTACTGAGAATGGGGATCTGCTGAACTTCGACAATCAAGGGAAGCCTGTTCAAGGCTGGGCATTCAATAAGTTGAAAGATGATAAAGTTGTAGGAGCACAAGAGCACTTCACCATAGGCAATAAGGATTATATCAGCTGTATCACACAGAAGGGAAAGGTGACCTTTCTGGAGCGGAACGGTAAACTCAGACATGCTGCTAAGAGTGAACTGAAGGATTTTAACGGAAAAGAATACTCCATTTTGAAGGGGAAGAGTATCACGGATAGCCGAATCCTTTATGCTAGTGTTCATGGGGAATTCAAAGAGTTGAATGTAGGAGGAGGTGACAGAGTGCTGCAGGCTGACCTGGCACAGACTCAGAAGTGGAGCAACGAAAAATGGCTTGGTCGCGGTGAAGAAGATGTCTACGTCATGAGTGACCAATTGGAGGAAAGACATAAGTGCTTGGATGGAGACTCTGCAGGAGTTCAGGGATTGAAGCAACACATCTTGCTCTGGTATCCACTCACGGGAGCTGCAAATCTTATGGATGAGCACTTCAAAGTCCTTCCAGGGTTCCCCATCATGGGAAGTGGTCCTGCGGTCATCGATGATGTGAATGGAGATGGCTCTAAGGACCTTATCCTGCGCGGTGGGTCTCGATCACTCAGTATGTACTCGCTGCAATAGACCGTTTAGCAGGTTGAAAGAACCGTTCATCAATCAGGAAACGAAAAAAGTATAAATAGTTTCCATCGTATCCTTTCTTCCTTAGCTTTGCGGCCTCAATGGAAGAAAAGGAGAAAATATTCATTGCTCAAGCCCTGGAATTATTCATGAAATATGGCATTAAGGCCGTTACCATGGATGACCTAGCCCGTCAATTGGGCAGGTCTAAAAAGACCATTTATACCAAGGTCAAGGACAAGAACGAACTCATTGAAAAAGTACTCCGTTTCCAATTTGAGAATGAACGATCTTGCATTGAAGGCATATGCTCTCAAGGATTGAACGCGATTGACGAGACCTTTGAAATCGGCCAATTCATTTCTGAGATGCTCAAGAAGATGCATCCTTCTATCCATTATGACCTTCAGAAATATCATACGGATGTATTCCAAGCGTCCATCAAGGAGCGGGAAGAGGAAATCTACAATTGCACATTATCCAACCTAAAGAAAGGCATTCAAGAAGGCCTATACAGGGATGACTTGAACGCAGAAGTCATCGCTAAGATCTACATGTCCAAAATAGATATCGTTTTTAATCCGGACATCTTTCCGCCATCAGTAATAAGTTTTGGTGAAGTGTACGCCATTTTATTCCGATACCATGTCCTAGGAGTTGCAAGCCCCAAGGGAGTGAAGTACCTGAACAAGAAATTGAAGAGCCTTAAATCTACTTCTACATGAGGAAATCCTATCTCATCATCGCCTTATTCTTCACATGCTCAGCCGGAGCACAGCAGCTGAGCTTGAGCTTGACTGAAGCGAAGACTAAGGCTCTTTCCTTGAATAAGGACGCTCAGATCTCAGCACTGGAACTGGAACGTGCTGAAAAAGTGGTCAAGGAGACTCTGGCTATCGGGCTTCCTCAAGTGACTGCACGTGGAAGCTTTCAGAATTTCCTGAATGTTCCTACCACCGTCTTGCCAGACTTTATAAGCCCTGCGGTTTATGGAGTCCTCATCGCTGAAGACTTGGTTCCTGAAGGAAGCGGAGGTACTCCTGGATTCATTCCAGCACAATTTGGAACCAACTTTAATGTCTCTGGTGGAGTCACTTGGAATCAGCTGATCTTTAATGGATCATACCTGATCGGCCTGCAAGCTGCAAAGAGTTATGTGGAACTCAGTCGCATTCAGAAAGATCGAAAGGATGTAGATGTGAAACTGAGCGTTTCTGAAGCCTACTATACTGTGCTCCTCTCAGCTGAAAACACGTCAGTGCTCAAAGAAAGCGCAGCTGCATTGGAAAGGATGATGAAGGAAATAGAGGCTATGTATGAACAAGGTTTCACTGAGGAGCAGGAGGTCATGCAACTTAGATTGACCTTGAATAATCTTCAGAGTCAAGTGAAGAATTCTGAACGCCAAGAGGTCCTGACCAAGCAACTGCTGAATTTCCAGATCGGACTTCCATTGGACCAAGAACTAATCCTTACTGATGATCTGGAGACATTGATCAATGATCCATTGATTAACGAGACTATCGCCATTTCTGAACCCGACCTGAGCGCACATCCGGATATGAAGCTCATGGATTCAAATGTCCTTCTCCAAGGCCTCAGATTAAAAGAACAGCGCAGCCAATACCTGCCCAGCTTGAATGGCTTCTTCAATTATCAGAAGCAAGCCCAGCGCAATGAGTTCAATTTCTTTGAAAGCGGTCAGGACTGGTTCCCCAGCACGGTATGGGGGCTTGAGCTGTCTGTGCCCATCTTTTCTAGCGGGATGAAACACTATAAGGTGCAGCAGATGGAGATAGGTGTGAAAGAAGCAGAATTGCAACGCGAACAAGCCATAGATGGCCTTTCATTAGCAGCTGACAAAGCGCGTTCTGATTACCTCTTCACCATGGAGAACTATCAGACAATGAATGAGAACCTAGATCTGGCCATCAGCATCAGGGACAAGACACGTATTAAGTATCAAGAAGGGGTCTCTACCAGTTTCGAATTAAGCGAAATGGAGAACCAATTTATAAAAGCTCAGGGAAACACCATACAGGCTTCATTGAACCTGCTCAACGCTCTGACCGCATTCCAAAAAGCATTTAACACCCTTTAATCACTACCGTTATGAGACTGAGAATATTATTCCTCCCACTCCTAGCACTGTCCACCTTCTCTTGTCAATTGCCTGAGAATGACCTGGCCAAATTGGCACAAGAAAAAGACTCACTGAAGAGTCTTGTGGACGAGGTTAACTCGCGTATTACAGAGATCAATAAAATCATAGCTGAGGGAGATGAGAACTTCGAAGGAAACCTGACATTGGTCACTGTAGTCACCACCCAAGTACAGCCATTCGAGCATTACTTTGAAATCTATGGAGAAGTGGAGACGGATAAGAACGTCATGCTCTATCCTGAAAGCATGGGGCTGGTCAATAAGATATTGGTCTCTGAAGGCCAGAAGGTGAGCCAAGGGCAGGTCATGGCCCAGCTCGATAACAGGATCATCCAAGATCAGATCAAGGAAGTGCAGACTTCTTTTATACTGGCCCAAACAGCATATCAAAAACAGAGCAGACTCTGGGAACAGAAGATAGGATCTGAAATGCAATACCTGCAAGCTAAGAGCCAGAAAGAAGGGCTGGAATCCTCCTTGGCCACATTGAATAGCCAACTTGCTAAATCACAAGTGCGCGCACCTTTTAGCGGTGTAGTGGATGCAATCTTCCCCAAACAAGGTGAAATGGGCTCACCACAGATGCCCATCATGCGCATAGTGAACACGGATGAGATGTACATCAAAAGCGATGTATCAGAGCAACATATGATGGCGGTGAAACAAGGAAGTCCAGTTCAAATTGAGCTTCCAGGATTGAAAAAGACACTGGAAAGCAAGGTAGCCGAAGTATCCAACTACATCAATCCTGAGAATCGCTCCTTCAAAATCCGAGTAAAACTTCCTAAAACAGAAGAAGCCTTGAAACCAAATCAAATGGCCCACATGAAGATCAATGATTATGGGCATGATTCGGCTATCGTGCTTCCTAGCTCAGTGGTCATGCAGACCGCTCAGGGCAAGGATTTCATCTTCACCTTAGATGAGAAAGAGGGGAAGACTTATGCCAAGAAGACCTATATCAAAACAGGTTTCGAATACGAAGGTCAGATAGAGATCATTGAAGGATTGGAAAAAGACATACGAGTGATCACTGAAGGCGCTAAGAGCGTTAGAGATGGTGAACGTGTAAGGATCTCCTAATCCCATAAATAGGGAAAGCCCATGAGCACGAATAAGACTACGAAGACCTTCGGGCTGACCAATGCATCGGTTAGCAATAGGACCACTGTGATGCTGGTCACTTTCATCATCGTTATAGCGGGGGTGATCTCTTATACATCTATGCCCAAGGAGGCTTTTCCTGAGATCATCACGCCTGAGATCTATGTGAGTACTCCATATCCTGGAAACTCTCCTTTAGATATCGAGAAACTCATCACCAGACCGCTGGAGAAGGAATTAAAATCCATTTCTGGCATAGATGAAATCACTTCTACTTCTGTGCAAGGCTTCTCCTCCATCCGTGTGCTTTTTGACTTCTCAGTCCCAGTGGACGAAGCTTTAAGAAAAGTAAAGGACAAGGTCGATATTGCTAAAGCAAACCCTGATTTTCCTAAAGACCTCCCTGCCGACCCAAACATCTTCGAGATGAATTTCTCGGAGTTAGTGCCTATCATGAACATTAATCTTTCCGGGGAATTCTCCTTAGAACAACTGAAAGAGTATGCTGAATACCTGGAAGACGAGATAGAGGAGCTGCCTGAGATTAATAAGGTGGACATACGCGGCATCATGGACAAGGAGGTACGCATCCACGTGGATATGCCTAAGATGCAAGCGGTGAAACTCAGTTTCAATGACATCGCCCAGGCCATCCAACAGGAGAATGTCACCATATCTGGAGGTGAATTATTGGTTGATGACTTCAGAAGATCAGTAAGCGTGGTTGGGGAATTCAAGAGCATAGATGACATCGCTGATATCGTAGTAAAGCAAGAGAATAATAACATCGTCTATCTGCGAGACATCGCTACTATAACTTTCGAAGAAGAGGAGAAGCAGAGCTATGCAAGGGAATTCCAGCAGCCTGTGGTCATGATGGATGTGATCAAGCGTGGTGGAGAGAATCTTCTCCAAGCATCAGCCAGCATAAGGGAGATCATCGCTGAAGCGCAGGAGCATTACCTGCCTGATAACTTGGAGATTAGCCTTACAGGAGATCAGTCGGATCAGACTCAAACTCAGTTGGATGAGCTGATCAATAACATCATCTTCGGGGTGATTCTCGTGGTATTGGTCTTGCTCTTCTTTCTTGGACTCAGGAATGCTCTCTTCGTTGGAGTAGCTATACCGCTCTCGATGTTACTCTCCTTTTTCATTTTGAATATCATGGGAGTCACCTTGAATACCATGGTGCTCTTCTCCTTAGTACTGGCGCTGGGGATGTTGGTAGATAACGGTATCGTGGTGGTAGAGAATATCTACCGACTCATGGATGAAGGCAAGAAGCCCATCCAAGCAGCTAAGGAAGGTGTAGGTGAAGTCGCGTGGCCTATCATCGCTTCTACTGCAACCACACTTGCAGCATTTATTCCGCTCGCTATTTGGCCGGGCATGATGGGAGAGTTCATGAAGTATCTTCCTATCACGTTGATCATTGTATTGAGTTCATCGCTGTTCGTGGCTTTGGTCATCAATCCTGTCTTGACATCACTATTCATGAAGTTGAAGGAGAATGAATTCGAGATGAGTACGAAGGCGAGGATGAGGATCATTATTCTGTTGGGCGCCTCCTTGGTGATTTCATTATTAGCAATGAATACAGATAGTGGATTCCTTGCATTCCTCTCTTTCCTTCCCTATCTAGCAGCCATCTTCATCGTCCTTTCCAGATTCCTCTTCGTGACGGGGAAAGTTGGAGTGAAGGAACTTTGGAGGCCATCTATCATGTTGGGTGTTGCGCTTATTCTATTTTATCTCATGGGAGATATCTTGAAAGGGAATATAACCTTGATTACCTTGGTATTCCTATACCTTTATAGATATGCATTGGCCCCCGCTTCTGACTACTTCCAGAATGTCCTTATGGTGCGTTTGGAGAATTTCTATGAGGGATTCTTGAGAAAAGTACTGGCTGGAAAGAATCCTATTAAGCTGGTATTCGGGATGTTCGGACTGCTTCTCTTCTCATTCTTACTTGTAGGATTATTTGCGCCTAAAGTGCTTTTCTTCCCTGAGAATGAGCCGCAATACCTCAACGTTTATATAGAGCTTCCCATAGGTACTGACATTGAAAAGACCAATGAGGTGACCATGCAGATAGAAGAGATGGTCAAAAAGGAATTGGACACGCCCGCCATGATCGATGGTGATCCAGTTACTGAGGACGGAGTAGAGATCAAGAAGTCTGACATCGTCTCATCTGTGATAGCTCAAGTAGGGGCTGGAACAACAGACCCTGCTCAAGGCCCTGCATTTGGAGATACCCCACATAAAGGAAGGATTCAGATTACGTTCATCAAGTTCGCTGATCGTATGGGCATCAAGACCAATGATGTCATGGATGAACTGCGGGAGTCTATCGAAGAGATCCCCGGAGTCAGAGTAACTGTAACCAAGAATGCCGATGGACCACCTCAAGGGGCTCCTATCAACATCGAATTGAGCGGTGATGACTATGAGCAGCTCTTAGCCGTAGGAGATGAAATGAGGCAATTCATCAATGAATCCTATATCCCTGGAATTGAGGAATTGAAATTGGACGTAGAAACAGGAAAACCTGAGATGCCTATTATCATTGACAGAGATAAGGCGAGGCGATTGAACGTCTCTACTTATCAAATTGGAGATGCTGTAAGAACGGCCCTTTTCGGGAAGGAAATCTCCAGCTTTAAGGAAGGTGAAGATGATTATCCGATCATGTTACGCTTCTCTAGAGAATATGCCCATGATGCAGATGCCTTGATGGATCAGCGCATTACTTTCCGTAATCAGAGCAATGGCCGCATCATACAGATTCCTCTCTCTGCCGTGGCTCATAAAGAGAAGAGCAGCACATTCAGCGCAGTGAAACGTATTGATCAGGAACGGGTGGTGACACTGTCCTCCAATGTCCTTACATCGTATAACCCTACTGAAGTAGTCACCGTGATTAAAGGAGTTCTAGACGGATATCAAGTTCCTGAAGGAGTCAAATTCAATTTCACAGGGCAGCAAGAGGAACAGGCGAAGGAGATGGGCTTCTTGACCAATGCATTGATGATCGCGATATTCATGATCCTGCTCATCATCATCGCGCAGTTCAACTCTGCCACTACACCGCTGATCATTATGACCTCGGTGGTATTGAGTTTGATAGGGGTGTTGCTGGGACTGGTGATCTTCCAAATGGACTTCATCATCATCATGACCATGATCGGGATCATATCCTTAGCGGGAGTTGTGGTGAATAACGCTATCGTATTGATTGACTATACGCGATTGTTAGAGGAGAGAAAGAAAGAGAAATTGGGCTTGGATGAAGAGGCTACGTTGAGTTCAATGGACATGTTCGAGGCCATCGTTGAAGGAGGAAAGAAGCGTCTTAGACCTGTCTTGTTGACGGCAATCACTACAGTAGGCGGATTGGTGCCTTTGGCAGTAGGATTGAATATCGACTTCATAGGGCTCATGACGAATCTGGATCCTGCGATCTATGTCGGAGGAGATAATGTGGTATTCTGGGGTCCAATGAGCTGGACCATCATTTTTGGCCTGACATTTGCTACATTCTTAACATTGGTCATTGTACCTGCCATGTACTTGCTCTTGAGCAAAGTAACCCGCAGGTTCTCCAATGTCTAATTGGTTGTTTGGTTTTGGTTTGAAAAGGGCCCCTCTCTTTTGAGGGGCCCTTTTCTATTCAGGGTGTTTGAGCCTAATGATCCGCATTCCTCGCTGAGCCAATAGCCCTTCGAAATCCAGAATTCATTAGGCATCATTTTCTTGGTCAAGGAATGTCAGAGAAAGAGCCCATTCGATGCTCTATATCGAAGCCTTTTACAAAACGCAAGAGCCCTGAAAAACAAAACCCTGGTCTTCTTTGACCGGGGTTTCTGAAACAGATTCTTGTCCTTAAGCTATGTGAGAAAAAACATGGGTACAAAAAAAAGGTCATTGTTCAGGTTCTTAACTCCCAGAAATATATAGCTAGAACAGCTATTAATCAGCCATTTAAATATGTTCTCTTCACCCGGCCAGGTATGCTTGTAAGTACCTCATAGGCAATGGTAACAAGCTGATCGGCCAATTCTTCCAAGCTCTGATGGACACCGATTATCTCAACGGGCTCTCCAGGGCTGAACGTCAGATTTTTCAGATCTACCATGCACATGTCCATACATATGCTCCCAATGAAGGAATAAGGGTTGCCCTGTATAAAGACTTTTCCTTTTCCATGCCCGAGGCTGCGATGGATTCCATCTGCATAGCCAATTGGAAGGATGGCTATCTGAGTGTCTTGATCCAACGCGAAATTTCCTCCGTAGCTAATGGTTTCGCCCTTTTTCACGGTTTTCACTTGCCTGATTTCCGTTTCCCAGCTCAAAATAGGCTGCAATCTCGCAGCTATGCCTTGATCTGTATCATGACCATAAAGACCTATCCCTAGACGTACCATATCCATGCGATAGCTAGGATAGCGTGATATCCCAGCGGTATTCAGAATATGATACATAGGTGAGGAGTTGCTCTGGAGCTCGAATGCTGATCTGACCTTCTCGAATTCTTTCAATTGTCCCTGGGTCCAAGTCTCTTTCTTTGGATCTTCGCTGGCAATAAGATGACTGAACACGGATTGAACCTTGATCCAAGGATTCTTTTCCAACAGATTCAATACTTCATCGATCTCATCAGTGGCTATTCCTAGGCGGTGCATTCCCGTGTCGAATTCCATATGGATACGAATGTCCTTATAACTCAGGCCTTCCCATTTCTGGATTAAATCCTTCAACATGTCAATGCTGTAAACAGTCAATTCCAAATCATTAGATAGGATACCATCCAATTCGTTCAAGGCACTGTTCATGACCATGATGGGTGTCCGTATTCCTTGTCTGCGCAACTGAATTCCCTCATCAGGATAAGCTACTCCTAGGTAATCTACCCGGTGGAATTCAAGCAAGCGGGCCAGTTCGGTGTCCCCTGTGCCATAGGCTGAGGCTTTGACCATACACATCACTTTCACATCAGGACCTACAAGTTCCCTGAACACATTCAGATTATGCACCATGGCCTCCATGTCTATGATCACCCGTGTATGATGACCTTGAGCTTGGAGCATAGAACGGATCTGCATGAAACTTGGACTCCATGAGCCGGATATGAGAAAATCCCCTTTTAGTCCATTCTTGGTCAAAAAAGCATGAAAATCGCTTGAATTATGAAAGAAAAGGGCCCTTTTATGCAATTTATCTGCTAAACCTTGCATGCCATTTCCTATGCAGATGATGGTAGGAACTTCTCCCTTTCCTTTTTCCAACACCCTGGCTAGGGATTCTATCCTTTGAACATTGGCCAAAGGTGCTTCTGTCTCTACCAGTATGATGACCTTTTGCTTTTCTTGAGCATTCATCTGTAACTGTTCAAGAGCGATAGATAGCTGTGCCGCATCAAGCAGGCCTGTTTGACTCAGTAAGGCAGAGCCACTGCGACTTCTGGTTAATTCAGGTAAGAGCGTTTGAGGAATAGAGTTTTCGAAGATTTCCTTGATTCCAGCCTGAACTTCTCCTGTCGCATACAGGACACTCAGGCAATGCATCTCATTCTCGAAATGTCCTCCTTTCTGCTTGGAGATGCGCAAGGAGAATGACCCCCCTCCAGCACAATAGTCCAATTCGTAGAAGCCGTTCTTCTCTTTCTTTTCAAGGATGTGAAGATCTGCATGGGCCTGCTCTCCCCATGAAAACCCTTGAATCCCATGACTCTTGATGAAGGAATTCAAATAAGCATCGTCTGCTGAGCAAGCATAGATGAGCATCTTGACATCAGCGAACAAGCGACATTTCTCAGCCAGGTGCTCTGCATGGTCCTTGAAATTCTCTTTGTGCGCATCACGCAATCCCGTGAAGACACCTATATCTGGTTGAATGATCTTGGCCAAGCTTTCCATTTCACCCATTTCTGAAATCCCCGCTTCGAAAATGGCCAAATCATGCTCCTTCTCCATTCCTAAAACTGAAAGAGGAACACCAACTTGGGAATTATAGGACCTAGGTGATCGGATGATGGAATACCTATGGCCCAAAAGGCCCGCTAAACGTTCTTTCACCGTAGTCTTGCCATAACTACCCGTGATAGCAATGACAGGATAATCGAATTTTCTTCTGTGATGCGCTGCCCATTCTTGTAGGGCGTTTAAGGCATCAGGAACCTTAATGTAGGAAGCATCACCTGGGATCTTGCTTTCATCTTGAACAATGAAGCTGCGCAGACCTTTATCGTAAGCAACTTGGATGAAATCATGCCCGTTGAAACGAGGCCCTTGTATGGCGATGAATACGCTCTGATCAGGCCGAAGGATCCTGCGGCTGTCTGTGACCACATCTCGGATTACCTGATCCTTCCCATGCAAGGAGCTGTCAAGAATGGCAGCTAATTCACTTAGCGTGTACCTCATTCTGTGTTTGTATCGACAGGATTCCTTACTTCACGGTAGCATGAACGACACAGCGGCTGATATTCCTCTGCTTCTCCCAGAAGCACTATCTCTTCGCCCTGATTTTTTCTATGAGAGTATACTGCTAAATCGCCACAGGCCATGCATATCGCATGCACCTTGGTTACGAATTCAGCCCTTGCCAATAAGGTAGGGATGGGGCCAAACGGCCTGCCTGAGAAGTCCATGTCCAGTCCGGCTACTATTACCCGGATCCCTTGATTGGCCATTGCATCACATACATCAGGGAGCTGGTCATCGAAGAACTGGGCTTCATCTACGCCCACCACATCGAATTCATGGATATTCAAGAGGATGTCCCGGGAATGCTTCACGGGCATAGAAAGGATTGAATTCTTATCATGGCTTACCACCTTGACATCGTCATAGCGTGTATCGACCCTCGGCTTGAAGATCTCTACATTCTGCCCAGCGATCTGCGATCTACGGAGTCTGCGGATCAATTCTTCCGTCTTTCCGGAGAACATGCTCCCGCATATCACCTCCACCCATCCTTTTTTAGGCCTTCTTTTTGTAGTATTCTCTAGGAACATACAGCGTTGAGCCCTTTCTGTGGGCTGCTCCTCAAAATTATGGAAATTTGTACGCGTTTAAGAATCATATCATGACAAGCGATAAAGGGTTTATAAGTAACAAGGATCTGACCGAGAGGATCAAAGAGAGGACACAAGGCTTAGAGACTGGATCCACTAGCCTTTCAGCCTTGGACGAGCTCCTAGATGACCTCAGGGAATTGGAGGAGCGAATCATCGTAATCAGGTATAAGGGGTTAGAGCGCCTGCGCATGAAAGATATACCCCTTTTCATCCCTGCAGCTGGGCCAAGTACTCCTTATGTGCCAGAAACTCCTGCTCCCAGCCCCTTGAACCCCGTAATGGATGCCAAGCCAAATGCATACGAACATAAGGTAGAAGAGCCTATTGTTCCTCTGCTGGATAGGGAAACACCTTCAGATACCATTCCTACGAACCAGATCTCTCTGATAGATAGCATTGAGGAGTTGAGCAACGGAGTAGTGGAGGAGAAAGTCAGAAATGAACAGACCATAGAAACCCCGAAGCCCCCGGCACCAAAGCTTAATGTCAGAAAAGATGACCATCAGACCAGCCTCAGCTATGCGGAGAAAATGGAGCAAAGGCCAGTCGGGAATATCAAGAAGGAATTGAACCTGAATCAGCGATTAGGTCTGGCCAAAGTCCTTGCACCGGACGATGACAAAGGATTGGACCGTATATTGAGCTCTGTGGATTTAGCAAATGGCTTAGATCAGGCGTTAGGTCTGATTAAAGAGGCCGCTGGTCAACGTTGGGATAATTCTCCTGAGTTGATGGATCAATTGGTCAATATCCTTGAACGCAAATTCCAATGAAATATCTCTTCTCCCTCATCTTCTTGCTGTCCATTCCAAGCTTTCTTCCGGCTCAGGACATAGAATTCCTTCGAGAACAAGCGAAGGCCCTTTCCTCTGCTGAAATGAAAGGCAGGGGATATGTAGAGGGGGGCCTGCAGCGCGCAGCAGATTTTATCGCTGAGGCCTTCGAAACGATGGGTTTGCAGCCCTTGAAGGATGATTATTTCCAGCCCTTTGACCAGACGGTGAACACCTTTCCAGGTGAGCTGGAGATCAAAGTAGAAGAGCGATTGCTGGTGCCTGGTAAAGAGTATATCATAGACCCTACAAGCCCCAGTCATCATGGGCTCTACAGAGCAAAAGTCTATGAAGGGAATAACCTGCGTGAAGTGCCTAACCCCATCATTTTTGCAGAACAATGCAGTGATTGTGTCCTGGTCTTCGACATGCGAGCGGTCTTTGATAAGGAAAGCATGGAGAGAGCTCGTGCGATGAAGGAGATGTTCTCTTCCAAGACTCCTGTCATCTGGTTGAGCAATGAGAAATTTACTTGGAGCATAGCTGCAGAGCAGCGAGCCTTTCCTGTGATAGAGATGAACGGGAGTTACATCGTAGATGGGGCATTTATAAGCATTGATATAGAAGCAGAGCAGCTGAGCAACTTCAAAGCTCAGAATGTCATCGGAATGATTAAAGGGACGCAGTATCCTGACTCTTTCATGGTATTCACGGCCCATTATGATCATCTGGGAATGATGGGTCAAGAGGCTGTCTTCCTTGGGGCCAATGACAATGCTTCAGGAGTTGCTGTTCTGCTGAGTTTGGCTAAGTATTATTCAAAGGAACCTCTGCCTTATACTATGGTGTTTATGGCTTTTGCTGGGGAAGAAGCTGGACTTATGGGGTCCAAGTATTTTGTAGAACATCCTGAATTGGACTTGAAGGCCATACGTCTCTTGGTCAATCTGGACCTCATGGGATCAGGTGTCGATGGAATCACGGTCGTGAATGGCAAAGAAAATCCTAAGGTGATGAGGATATTGCAAGAAGAGAACCAGGCGAAGGGCTATCTGCCTAAAATTGGCGAACGCTCTCAGTCAGCGAACAGCGACCATTATTTCTTTGCCGAAGCAGGGGTGCCTGCTGTTTTCATCTATGCCTTGGGAGGAAGTTCGGCCTATCATGACATATTCGATGTGTATGAGAATCTGACCTTCGAGGAATATCCTGACATCTTTCGTCTCTTGACCCATTTAAGCAGCACCTATTAATGCTCTATCTCGTTCCTACTCCTATCGGAAATCTTGGCGATATGACCTTCAGGGCTATTGAAGTACTTAAGGCTGTGGAGCTGATCCTGGTAGAGGATTCACGGGTGACCGGAAAGCTCTTGGCGCACTTCGAGATAGCTACACCTATGAAGGCCTTTCATCAGCATAATGAACATCAGATAGTAGAACGCTTAGTCATGGAGCTCGGAATGGGCAAGGACATGGCCGTAGTGAGTGATGCAGGGACTCCTGGAATCTCTGATGCTGCGTTCTTGCTCGTACGTGCCTGCAAGGAAGCTGGACTTGAAGTCCAATGCCTTCCTGGCGCAACGGCCCTTATCCCTGCTCTGGTCTGCTCAGGATTCCCTACCGATAAATTCCTCTTTGAAGGATTCTTGCCGCATAAGAAAGGCCGCCTGAAGAGGCTTACTTCCTTGATTGAAGAAGGAAGGACCATCATCTTTTATGAATCTCCGCATCGCTTGTTAAAGCTCTTGGGAGAGATAGGAACTCACTTTGGAGAGGACAGAAAGGTAAGCGTGAGCCGTGAGATATCCAAGATGTTCGAGGAACACCGTCAAGGAAGCCCTTCAGAACTCCTTGCACATTATACAGCTACTCCCGCTAAAGGCGAGATCGTAGTCTGCATAGGCCCTTTGAACTAAAGAATCTTGGATCAGTTACTGAAGTAAGCTCTGAATTCTCCGTTGGTGATCTGACGATATCCTAATCCTACAGCATAGACCCTTCCTGTGAAAGTTCCCTCAACCACTGAGTTATTCACTGCAGGAGGAGGAGGAGGCATCAGAAAGCTGATACTGGTGATAATCGCTGTAATCCCTTGTCCATCTGTCTCAGACTGGTAGGAATCACCATCATTATCTAACAGGGTGCAGTTATTCACCGCCACAGTCAACTCTGTGTTATTCAAGAGATACGTTCCTGACGTGAAGTTATTCGGGGTCTCATTAGAATCCTTAATCACGAAGCTGATGTTATGTGCTAGACCTCCTGATACTGTTATCATATCGGCTACTGTGACAGTTCCCACTGCTCTGGTAGCCGTGATCGAAGCAAAGCGACTCTCATAGATCACACCATCGACTTCATAGCGCATATAACGCTGGTCATCAGCACATGGAGCACAATCTGGTCCTCCACAATCTGTGTCGGTCTCCACACCATTCAACATAGTGTCGAAGCAAAGGTCTTGGCAAGGAGGGCAACCTGAGGCGCCATCCGTTCCGTTATAACAGTCTATGCCGGTCTCATATCCATTCTGAACGCCATCTCCGCAAAGCACAGGGTCATTGCAAGCAGCACAGAAATCTCCGCCACAGTCAGGAGCTTCTTCAGTTCCATTCAGGATTCCATCAGAACAAAGCAGAGCACAGGGATCGCAAGCGCATCCACCGCAGTCAACTCCTTCTTCACTGCGTGCAGGGTCTTCAGGATATAGGTCTTGGAGGCCATTATTACATTGGGTCTGGAACTGACATGAGAGACAAACGCCTCCACAGTCAATACCACAGCTGCCTTCGAATCCATTCAAAAGACCATCATTACATAGCGCAGTGCAAGGAGGGCATGCAGTGGCAGGATTATCATCACAGTCTACGACATTGACGATAGAACCATTATATAGCATGGTCTCATCATCATCATGCACACCATTGTAACAGGTCTCACAGATGGGACACTCGCTGTTAGACCCTACTTCTCCTGGAGCAAGGCCATCGAATTTACAATCAACCCAATTCTCGCTCAATGTAGGGTCGAATGGGTTCGTATCTTGGATTCCGTTCTCACAGCAGAAGAATCCTACTTCTTCACAAGGTCCACCGCAGTCTATTCCTACTTCCTGCCATCCATCTACGAAGTCAAGGACACCATTATAGCAGCTAGGAGGGCAAGGGTCGCAATTAGGGCCCCCGCAATCCACGAACTCCTCATCTTGGTTCAATATGCCGTCATTACAGCTTAGAGCAATCTTATTATCCTCATTATAGCAAGAGCTCAGCGTCATTGACACTAAGAAGAGGAGGCTTAAGAACTGGTATGATGTCTTCATTTGAAAGCGGTGCCGTTTGTTGTAAACCACAAATATATCATCTATCCCATGTCATTACAATGTAGATCCTGCCTTCATTGAAAATCAAATATCCGATCATAGGATTGCTGTTCATTCGCCAAATAGCGCTTTCAGCTACCTTTGGACCATGTCGATGATCTATATAAGTAATTATATCAATGGCCTTTCGCAGGCTCCAGAAAGCGCGTTATACTTGGATAATGTAGATCCTTCAACAGGGAAGGTCTATGCTTATATCCCAGATTCTGACGCGCGTGACGTGGCATTGGCGATCCAGGCTGCGAACGGGGCTAAAGAGGCCTGGGCAGCATTAAGTATCCAAGATCGATCCAAATACCTTCTGGCTATTGCTGATAAAATAGATGAGCGGAAGGAGGAATTGGCCCTTGCCGAGTCCAAAGACAATGGAAAACCATTGAAATTGGCACGAGAAGTAGATATCCCCAGAGCATCGGCCAATATGCGCTTCTTCGCCACGGCCATTCTCCATGATGCATCATCTTCATATCAGACGGATGCCTTGGCCATCAATTATACCCAGCGAAGTCCATTGGGAATAGTTGCCTGCATTTCTCCTTGGAATCTCCCGCTATATCTGTTCACTTGGAAGATCGCTCCCGCCTTGGCAGCAGGGAACTGTGTTCTTGCTAAGCCCTCAGAGGTCACGCCTTACACGGCTTTTCTCTTGGGCGAGATATGTAAGGAGGTCGGATTGCCAGCAGGGGTATTGAATATTATCCATGGATTAGGAGCCAAGGCTGGGAATGCCATGGTGGAACATCCTGAGGTTCAGGCAATCAGCTTTACTGGAGGCACGAGCACTGGAGCGGCTATTGCCCGTTCAGCGGCTCCAAGGTTCAAGAAACTCTCCCTTGAATTGGGCGGAAAGAACCCCACCCTCATTTTCGATGATTGCGAGTATGAGAATATGTTAGGTACGGTCATGCATTCTTCATTTGCAAATCAAGGCCAGATATGCCTCTGCGGCAGCCGCATCCTGGTGCAAAAAGGAATCTATGAGCGATTCAAAAAGGATTTCGTGGAAAAAGCTAAAGGCTTGAAAGTGGGGCCACCGTTGCTGAGCGACAGCAAGTTAGGTGCTGTGGTAAGCGAAGGGCACATGAATAAAGTGCTTTCTTATGTGGAATTGGCCAAAAAAGAGGGGGGCAACGTTCTCTGCGGTGGCGAGCGCGTCATTCTGGACGGAGAATTTGAAGGCGGCTATTATCTTGCTCCCACAGTGATAGACGGGCTGTCTATGGATTGCAGGACAAATCAAGAGGAGATATTCGGGCCGGTGGTGACCATCATGTCTTTTGATACGGAGGAAGAGGGATTGGTATTGGCTAATTCCTCCCAGTATGGCTTGGCAGCAAGTGTATGGACATCAGACCTTAAGAAAGCACACAGAGTCGCCCATAAGATTGAAGCGGGGATTGTTTGGGTGAATACATGGCTCTTACGCGACCTCAGGACACCCTTCGGAGGAGCCAAAGACTCAGGCGTAGGTAGAGAAGGAGGATTCCATGCATTGCATTTCTTCACCGAAGAGAAGAATATTTGCATCAAACTATAAAAGCTCTTCGTGGGCATTTTGTTGGGACTTCATCCCATTGGTGAAAAACCAAGCAAATTGCTCATTGAACCAAGATTCAAGGGTTAAAAGGATTTCTTTGATTTGCATCTCTTTTCGTGTTGGATGGATGATTATGACGTTATAATCAGCTCGCTTAGTATGTGTTGAACGAATTTTTTAAGAAAAGGATACTGGCCCTAAGAGTCCTGTGAACAGCTACATTCGCGACATACTATGAGACAGACAGGTTTCCTAGCCTATATACAAGCGCCATTCTGGTACCTCTACCGCATCTATATGGTGCTGGTATTCTTCATTGTATGGGCCATTTTCTACCCCTTTGTGCATTTTAATTTGAACAAGAAAGATCGGCATCCAATGGCCTTCAAAGTGAAAGTCCTCTGGTGCCAAGTCCTCAGTGTGCTGTTCTTCGTGCGATTCAAAATCCATGGAAAAGAGCATTTGAAAGAAAGCTATCCTTATATCGCCTGCATCAATCATCAGAGCTATCTGGATATTATCTTCATGTATCCTGTCTTGACTGATTATTTCAAGTTTATGGGCAAAAGCGAGCTCAGGGAATGGCTTATGGTGGGCGTATTCTTCAGAAAAGGCATGGATATCAGCGTGAATCGTGAGAATGCGAAAGAAGCCCGTGCTTCCTTGGACGAGGCCATGGAGGCCTTGGATGATGGAATCTCTATTGCCATATTCCCTGAAGGTATGATCCCAGAGGATTCTCCGCAGCTCAAACGTTTCAAGAACGGAGCTTTCAAGATGGCTTTGATCAAACAAGTCCCCATTGTTCCAGTCACTTTCCTGCGCAATCATGACCGAATGGCCAATCCCTATCGTTTCTTGACCAAAGCAAGTCCGGGTATCTGTGAAGTGATTATACATCCGCCTTTGCATACTCAAGGCATGGATATGCTCGACCTAGCTCCCTTGCGCGAGAAGGTATATGAGGTTATCAATGCGCCCTTGGTTGAACGTGGCTTGAGCCAATCACGTAAATTTGTCCCCTATGAAGATTGATGAGGCACTGATAGACCGACTCTCCACCCTTGCGAAGCTCCGCTTCGATGGTCCTGAGAAAACCCGCATCAAGGTAGATATGGAGCGCATGCTCGAGCTGATAAGCAAGCTAGAAGAAGTCGATACTACAGGTGTAGAACCCTTGATCCATATGACCAAGGAGAACAACAGACTGCGTGATGATGAGGTGAAGGGCATGGTGAGCCAATCTGATGCCCTCAAGAATGCTCCTTCCAAAGACAGCTATTACTTCAAAGTTCCCAAGGTTATTTCTTCTTGATTCTTTTGAGTCAATAGTTCCTGTTCAATGGGCAATAAGTCAGGGGGAGCTTTAAGCAAGCATCAGTTTACTTATTGTTCAAGGTGATTCATGAATGGACCCACTTGAACTTGAAACTCCAAACCCGAAATAATAGACCCGAGGGGTCTTTCTCAACAATACTCGCTATAAACCGCCTTCAGATGCTCAGCGATCATATCAGCTGAACGGCCTTCAATGTGATGACGCTCTACCATATGCACCAAGGCTCCATCCTTGAAGAATCCGATGGAGGGGGATGATGGAGGATAAGGAAGAAGATATTTTCTGACCTGCGCTACTGCATCGGTATCGAATCCCGCGAAGGCAGTGGCAAGCATATCAGGCTTTAGGATGCTGCTCATAGAGATCTTTACTCCAGGCCGCAGGGTACCCGCTGCACATCCACATACGCTGTTGATCACCAACATCGCAGTTTTGTCCTTGCTCTTTTCCATCCATTCATCTACAGCTGTTGGACTGGTCAGTTCTTCGAAACCCAGGCTAGTGAGTTCACCCTTCATGGGGATTACAAGTTCTTCAGGATACATGGCCTCTTTATTTTTAGACCACAAAGATACGGGGAATTGCTGCCTTATTGGCTGAGTTGCACTATTCCTATGCCCAAGACCACCCCAACGGCCGATCCTAGGAAGGAGCGGAACATCTTTTTACTCCTAGCGGTCTTGTTATATCCCACCACATAATGTTCATTCAAGGTATAGGAATGATGAGAGATGCTCTTCTCCCTGATCTTTATATACGGAATCTGCATGCTGAGACTGTACACGAAGGGTACAACCAAGGGAATCAAGACTGCTTCTGTATATAAAGAAGCACCCAATCCCACAACGAATCCCCCTATCATCGATGGAGTAGCATTATATCCATTGCGGGCATCATGTTGCCCATAAATCAGGTGGCGCATGTCTAGTTCTGTCAAGGTATAGCCGAAATCTAAATCCTGAGCATAGAGCACCGTCTCAGGAGCTCCTTCTTCAGTGAGTGAGAATACTTCTCCTTTAAACAGGGGAATATTCCTGGTCTTCCCCTTCTTTTTCTTCACATCGAAGAAGACATTGGCCCCGCTGTCATCCGTGATATGCACGTCCATGATCTTCCCTGACATTGTCATAATCTGGTCCTGTGACTGAGCAGGGAAGGCCCTTATCATCAGGCATAGCAGCAGAAGCATAGGTAGAACATGTCTTGTTCCGGAAGTGGAATTCTTCGTGTGTTTCACAGGCTCTGAAGTTAATGCTTTTGAAAGCGCTTTCAGATCTTTTCGACAATGCGTAACATTGCTTTGGAGCCGCTTCTATCAAGCTATATTTGCATTCTATTTCTATCCTACACTATGAAATTCAGCCAGAGACACATTGGTCCAAGTTCAGAATCCGAGATACAGTCCATGCTGGATCAGATGAAGGTGGATTCCATCCAAGAACTCATTGATAAGACCATTCCCAAAGAAATCCGTTTGAAAAAAGGATTGGAGCTTCCTCCGGCCATGTCTGAGGAACAATACCTTGGGCACATGAGGAAGATGGCCGAGGAGAATGATGTATTCCGTTCTTACATCGGGATGGGGTATTATGGGACCATCACACCTCCTGTGGTCCGCAGGAATGTCTTGGAGAATCCAGGATGGTACACTGCCTACACGCCATATCAGGCTGAGATATCCCAAGGAAGATTAGAGGCTCTCCTGAACTTCCAGACCGTGGTCTCTGACCTGACAGGACTAGAAATCGCCAATGCTTCCCTCTTGGATGAAGGGACTGCCGTGGCTGAGGCCGTGCTCATGCTCTTCGCCAACCGCTCACGTGCTCAGGTGAAAGATGAGGTGATGACCTTCATCGTGGACACGAACATCTTCCCGCAGACCCTTTCTGTCTTGAGCACTCGCGCTGGCGCATTGGACATTAAGCTGAGACTTTCTGATGACCTTATGAAAGAAGACCTTTCAGCAGTCTTCGGGATATTCCTTCAATATCCAGCGGGTGATGGTGCGGTATTGGATCATAAGGCCTTGATGGATAAATGCCATGCTGTCGGGGTGCGGTCGGTAGTCGCATCAGATTTGATGGCGCTTACTCTATTGCCTTCTCCAGGTTCTTGGGGAGCTGATGTGGTGGTTGGAAGCAGCCAACGTTTTGGAGTTCCTATGGGTTATGGAGGCCCTCATGCTGCCTTCTTCGCTGCTAAGGATGAATTCAAACGCACCATTCCTGGAAGAATCATTGGCGTTTCAATAGACCGCAAAGGGAATCCAGCTTTCAGAATGGCTCTTCAAACACGGGAACAACATATACGCAGGGATAAAGCGACATCTAATATCTGCACCGCCCAAGCCCTTCTTGCTGTAATGGCAAGCATGTATGCCGTCTACCACGGACCTGTCGGATTGAAGGAGATAGCCTCTGAAATACATGAGCATACCAGGAGGCTTGCTGCTGGTCTGAAAGAAATGGGTTATTCCATAGAGCATGAGAAGTACTTCGACACACTGCATGTGCACTTGAACGACCTGCAAGCCAGTGAGCGTGTGCGCATTGCTATGGAGACCGCTGGGATAAATCTGCGCTATTTCGAAGATGGCAGCGTAGGCCTCAGTTTAGATGAGACCGTCACTGAGGCTGATGTGAAAGATTTATTGAACTGCTTCGGAGAAGGGATCATGAAAGAAGTCTGGCCAGAGAAAGTTCCTGCTTCTACTATCCCCATGAGAAAGGCTGATTACCTGCTGCATGAGGTCTTCAATTCAAAACATTCAGAGACAATGATGATGCGCTATATCAAGCGCTTAGAGAACAAAGACCTCAGCCTCGTGCATAGCATGATTCCCCTAGGGTCTTGCACCATGAAATTGAATGCTGCGGCTGAATTGGAACCCATCACTTGGCCTTCTTTTGCCAATATTCACCCCTTCGTTCCTATTTCCCAAACCAAAGGTTACCGCGCTATTCTTCGTGACTTGGCGAGAGACCTTGCACACATTACAGGCTTTGCTGGAGTCTCCTTGCAACCCAATAGCGGAGCGCAAGGGGAATATGCGGGTCTAATGGTCATACGTGCTTATCATGAGGATCATGGAGATACATCTCGTAAAGTAGTGCTCATTCCATCCTCAGCGCATGGCACCAATCCCGCCAGCGCAGCCATGGCAGGTTATTCTATCGTGGTTGTGGCATGTGATGTGAAAGGGAATATAGATGTCAGCGACCTGAAGAAGAAAGCTGAGCAATATTCAGCTAGCCTTGCCGGACTCATGATTACTTATCCAAGTACACATGGCGTCTATGAATCCTCTGTAAAAGAAGTGACTTCTATCATCCATCAGCATGGTGGCCTGGTCTATATGGATGGTGCTAATATGAATGCTCAAGTTGGACTCACCAGTCCAGGAGAGATAGGTGCTGATGTATGTCACTTGAATCTGCATAAGACCTTTGCCATTCCACACGGTGGAGGCGGGCCTGGTATGGGACCCATCGGAGTAGTTGAGAAATTACTTCCTTATTTACCAGGGAATCCGGTCATAGAGACGGGAGGCGAGAAAGCCATAGATGCGATATCAGCAGCTCCTTGGGGCAGTGCATTGATCCTGCTTATCTCTTATGGCTATATACGCATGTTGGGGGCTGAAGGATTGAAGCAATCCACTGAAGCGGCCATATTGAATGCTAATTACCTCCGTGCCGAATTGGAGAATGACTATGAGATCCTCTATCGCGGTGAAAATGGAACTGTCGCCCATGAGATGATCCTAGACTGCCGTGATTTCAAGAATACCGCAAAAGTATCTGTTGAGGATATAGCTAAGCGCCTGATGGACTATGGTTTCCATGCGCCCACAGTCTCCTTCCCAGTTGCAGGAACGCTCATGGTAGAGCCTACAGAGAGCGAATCCAAGGAAGAGCTAGACCGTTTTATCATTGCCATGCGGTCTATACGTGAGGAGATACGTGCAATCGCTGATGGCAAGATGGATGAGGCTGATAATCCGCTTCAGATGGCACCGCATACCATAGAGGAGTTGATCAAGGATTGGAAGCACGGGTATAGCCGCGAATTGGCAGCCTTCCCAGCCGCTTATGTCTCAGAACAGAAGTACTGGCCACCTGTAGCGCGAATTGACAGCGCTTATGGAGACAGGAACTTGGTATGTACTTGTCCTTCCATCGAAAGCTACGCCCAACCAGAATCCTCTGCACTGAAAGCAGAAGTCTAATCCCTATGACGATATAATGAGAAAGGCCCATGATTCATGGGCCTTTTTTTTTGTTCAAAGCAGAGCATCTTTTCTTCCAAAAGCGAGCTGCGCTCAAGGCTTTCCTTTAATGGCTGGGGAAGCACGGGCATTCAGCTTTCCCTTTTTAATCCTTTCTGCCCTGAGCAGAAATAGTATTGCTGTCTATTCCAACTCCCCACCAAACATTCAAGCATAAAAAAACCCCCGCTCATCAGAGCGAGGGTTTGAATTTTATCTCAATGAAGGAGATCAGTTCTTGATGAAGCTGCTTCCAACATTGGTCAAGTTATCCAAGTTCACCTGGATGCTGTAGAAACCTGCAGCCAAGTCAGAGATAGCGATGTTCTGCACAGTAGTCAGTTCATTTCCAGCATATTGCTGGGTCATGACCAATACACCCATGTTGTTATAGATGTTCACTACCGCCTGATCTTTCACTAAGTTAGTGAAGCTGAGGTTCAATACATCAGAAGCAGGATTAGGATATAAATCCATGAGCTGATTAAAGCTGTACTGAGCGATTCCAGTGATGGTCTCAACAACGATATCATCTACCGCAATCAAGTTGTCATCATCAGCATCATGAAGGAAAGCGATACGGATGGTCTCTCCAATGTAATCAGAAAGGCTCATTACATGAGGCTCTAATTTCCCGATGAAGATATCATCTAAGATGAGGTAATCCATATTGGTGAAGTTATCTGCATGCAGATATCCTGTTCCGCCAGTTCCGTCTCCAATGTTAGAAGGGTCCCAAGAGAAATCAGTATAATCCAAAGAAGCAGCATCTCCATCTATACTCACCATCTGGCTAGCACGGAAAAGGTAATCAGTGAAATTGCTTTCAGGATCAGCGATATCAGCATCCGGAGAAACAACGAGAGAGTAACCATCACAATAACGAGGTGCTTGTCTGGTACTTGATGACCAAGAAACTACCATGTTCACTTCTACATCTATTTCAGGTAGGATCAAGAAGTTCCTGTTGCCAGGTAAGAAACCTGCTAGCCAAGAGCTTGAGCCCATCATGAAGTTTGTATCTGCGTCATATTCCTCGATGAGGTAACGGAAATCATCCGTTACGAACCAATCCTGAGGACGAGCATTGCCATCTTCCAATTGATCAGCATCATAGTTCACCCAGTCGTCTGGACCTGCGTCATCAGGAACAGTGATAGGGTTGAAGTTGTTATAATCTTGAAAGTCTTCAGAGATCAATACCTGTGCAGAAGCAGCGGTCATGGATCCCATACAAATAAGTGCGAGTAGGGTTTTTTTCATGATGGAGATTTTTAATGAATCAATGTAACTGGCTGTGAAGATATACAAAACCTTTATCAGCGCGGCATTTTCAGTGGCTTAGGGCTTTATGAAAAGGTACAGGGCTTGAAAAGCTGAGATCAGCTAAGGCCACCTTTCATTAAAGTTTGACGCAGCCTTTTCATGAATTTACTGGCATAGACGAAGTCTTGCAGCTCCTGGTTATCCGTATGAATCAGCTCTTCTCTGTTCCCTTCCCACCATTTCTCTCCTTCATGGATGAAGATAATCTTATCAGCCACCTCCATCACCGAGTTCATGTCATGGGTCACCACCACAGTAGTTGTATTCAACTCTTGGGTGATCTCCTGGATCAGATTATCTATGACTATCGCGGTCTGCGGGTCTAATCCGGAGTTTGGCTCATCAGCAAAGAGGTACTCAGGCTTCATAGCTATGGCCCTGGCTATGGCTATCCTTTTCTGCATCCCTCCGCTGGTCTCAGCGGGGTATAGATGTCCCTTATCTATGATATTCACCTTCTCCAGACATTCTATGGCCCGGTCTTTCATCTCAGCCTTTGAGAATTCAGTGAACATGGTCAAGGGGAACATCACATTCTCCAGTACGGTAAGGGAATCAAAAAGGGCAGAAGCTTGGAATAGCATACCTATCTTCTTACGGATCTCTGTGCGCTCCTCACTCAGCATTTCCGTGTAATCCTTGCCATTATAAAGGATACTGCCACTGTCTGGTGGGTAGAGTCCAATGACACATTTGATTAAGACGGACTTCCCAGAGCCGCTCTTACCAATAATCTGGGTCACCTTCCCCTTCTCAAAGGAGGCCGAGACTCCTTTGGTGATCATCATCTTGTCAAAAGACTTAAAGATATCCTTCAACTCTATCATATGAGCATGATCTGGGTGAGTAGGTAATTGAAGATGAGGATGAGTATGCTGCTGCCTACCACTCCCTTCGTGCTATTACGACCTACTTCCAAGGAACCTCCTTTCACTGTGTAGCCGTAATAAGCAGATACTGTGGTGATAATGGCCGCGAAAAAGAGGGTCTTAATGAGTCCGTATACAATATGGAATACCTTGAACTCCATGTGTATCCCGTCCAAGTAATCCTGTAGTTCCAATATCCCTGTTCCAACGGAGACTATATATCCACCGAAGATCCCCAAAATCATGCTTATGATGATGAGGAATGGGAAGAACACCACAGCTGCAATAAGTTTAGGCAAAATGAGGTAGCTGGCCGAGTTCACTCCCATGATATCCAAGGCATCTATCTGTTCTGTGACGCGCATAGAACCTAACTCTGAGGCAATACTGCTTCCTACTTTTCCGGCAAGGATCAGGCAGAGCATGGTAGGCGCAAGTTCTAATATCACTGACTCTCGTGTGGCATATCCCACCAAGGACATAGGGATCAAGGGACTGTCCAAATTCGTGGCGGTCTGAAGGCAGATGACGGCCCCCATGAAGAGGGAGAGCAGGGCCACCAAACCAATCGAACTAACGCCTAGGCGGTCCATTTCATCTAGGATCCGGACCTTGTATATGCGCCAGCGCTCAGGTTTGCTGAAGACACGTCTCATCAACATGCCATATGCACCAATATGTTTCAGGGTCTCCAATCTCCTATAGAATCTTCAAGGGCTCTAAGATACATGCCTCATCGGTATTGCAGTCCTGCGCAGGATGAAGATGGTAAAACCTACTTGTGGATATAAATGAAGCGGTATCAGTTCCTTAACTTGATGTGCAATTCCTTCAATTGCTTGTCGTCCAGGGCAGCGGGCGCATCGAGCATGACGTCCCTTCCTGAGTTGTTCTTAGGAAAAGCAATGAAATCTCGAATGCTATCTGCTCCAGCAAACATCGCGCAAAGTCGATCGAACCCGAAGGCGATTCCTCCGTGTGGGGGTGCTCCATATTCAAAGGCTTGCATAAGGAACCCGAATTGGGCCTGTGCTTCTTCCTTAGTGAATCCGAGTAAGTCGAACATTTCGCTCTGTAGCTTGCGGTCATGGATGCGTATGGATCCCCCGCCTAATTCTACTCCATTCATACAGAGGTCATAGGCATTGGCACGCACTGCACCGGGAGCCGTACTCATCTTAGCCATATCTTCTGGTTTAGGGGAGGTAAATGGATGGTGCATAGCATGGAAACGCTTGCTTTCTTCATCCCATTCTAACAAGGGGAAATCAAGTACCCATAAAGGTCTGTATTCTCCTTGTTTCCTCAGTCCAAGCTGAGTTCCTAGGTGAAGGCGAAGCTCATTCATCTGCTTGCGACAGCTGTTCAATTCACCTGAAAGAACGAAGATGAGGTCTCCTTTCTTCGCTCCGCAATGCGCTGCCCAAGCTGCTAATGCGTCTTGATCATAGAACTTGTCAACGCTTGATTTGTAGGTCCCATCTTCATTGCACTTGCAATATACCAGCCCTTTGGCACCTATCTGAGGTCGCTTGACGAAGTCAGTGAGGGCATCCAATTCTTTTCTCGTCATTTCTGAAGCTCCGGGTGCAACGATGGCCAATACAGCCTCTGCTTCATCGAATATCTTGAAGTCCTTCCCAGCGGTCTGAGATTTCAGGTCTTTAAACTCCATCCCGAAACGGATGTCTGGCTTGTCCGATCCGTATTTCTCCATGGCCTCTGCATAGCTCATACGCGGGAAGGTTCCTAGGTCTATCTCTTTGACCACGCTGAACAGATGCTTGATCAAGCCTTCGAAGGTGTTCAGGATATCCTCTTGCTCCACGAAGCACATTTCACAGTCTATCTGCGTGAACTCTGGCTGACGGTCTGAGCGCAGATCCTCATCACGGAAGCATTTCACTATTTGATAATAACGGTCATAGCCTGAGACCATGAGCAATTGCTTAAAGGTCTGTGGAGACTGGGGAAGGGCATAGAACTGCCCTTCATTCATACGGCTCGGTACCACGAAGTCCCTAGCACCTTCAGGCGTTGACTTGATCAAATAAGGCGTCTCCACCTCGAAGAATCCAAGGCCATCCATGTATTTACGTGTCTCAATGGAAAGTCTGTTACGAAGCGCAAGGTTCTGCATCAGTGGATTCCTTCTCAGGTCCAAGAAGCGGAATTGCATACGTAGCTCATCACCGCCATCGGTCTCTGTTTCTATAGTGAAGGGAGGGGTCTTGCTGGCATTAAGGATTTTCAGTTCTTTCACATTGATTTCCACATCTCCGGTGGCCATCTGTGCATTCTTGTTAGAACGCTCAGCCACGGTGCCCTTCACCTGCAACACGAATTCCCTTCCGAGTTTCCTCGCTTGCTCACAGAGGGCAGAATCCTCCTCCATATTGAAGACCAGCTGGCTTATCCCATAGCGGTCGCGAAGGTCCATGAAGGTCATTCCGCCTAAGTCTCTGGAGCGTTGCATCCAACCGGCCAAGGTGATTTCCTTGCCCACATGTTCCATCCTGATCTCTCCGCAAGTGTGTGTCCTGTACATAATGCTATTGTGCTAAAACGTTGATTCAAAAACGGCCACGAAGGTAAAGAAAAGGCCGCCCTTATAAAGAGGCGGCCTTCAAATAGCTTTTAATAAAGGGAGGTGTCAATCCTCATCTTCATCCATCTCCTCGGTGGGTTCATCAGCAGCAGGCTCTATTTCTTCGCCTTCATCCTCGTACTTCTCCTCATATTCTTCTTTCACATCATCACGGAGGTTGCCATCATCATCATAGTCTTCATCATCTTCTATGATCTTATTTGCCTGGTTGACCGTCATGCGAATCAGGTAGTATTTTTCTTCCGTTTCAAAGGGAAGCGCACTGACTTGGAGGCCGTCCTTATTGGTATAGGAGACCAGATTCTCACTGAATCCGTAGGGATAAGCGAGTTTTATCTGCTCGGTAATCTCTTCAGGTAAGGCGCTGTAGTCCTTGACAACACGGGGTTTTGGGGCAGTGGCCATAGTAGATATTCGGTTTCTTTGTCCGGTCGAAAGTAAAGTCTAAAGCCAAAACAAAGCACAAACGAAGAAAAAAAATCAAAAAATATTCTGAGCAAGGGTCAGGTCCTTTGATGATTTAGCAACAACCGGCTTCAGGTCAATAGTTTGCTCAAAGGACCTTTCAAGGCAATATTTTCAACAAAACCCTTCTTAAGCTGTGAACAATTCATTAGCTTTGCGCCCCTTTTAATGATTTTATAACTAAATAAACCTGACATCAGCATGTACGCGATCGTAGACATAGCAGGGCACCAGTACAAAGTGCAGAAAGACCAGCAGGTGTATGTGAACCGTCTTGAAGGTAAGGAAGGTGACAAGGTCCAATTCGACCAAGTCCTCCTTATTGACAACGATGGATCCATCACAGTTGGCGCCCCGGCTATCCCAGGAGCGGCAGTGACCGCCAAGATCAAGGAACATCTCCGTGGAGATACCGTGATCGTATTCAAAAAGAAAAGACGTAAAGGATACCGTGTGAAAAACGGCCACCGTCAATACATCACTTCTATCCAGATAGATTCTATCCTTTCTGCAGGCGCCAAAGCGGCTCCTAAGAAAGAGGAAGCTAAAGCAGCTCCTAAGAAGGAAGAGGCCAAGGCAGCTCCGGCAGCCAAGAAAGAGGCCGCTCCTAAGAAAGAAGAAGTGAAAGCGGCTGCTCCAGCACCTGCTAAAGCCAGCAAGGCTGAAGCAGATGATTTGAAGAAAGTTGAAGGCATCGGACCTAAGATCGCTGAGACCTTGAATGCTGCAGGTATTACTACCTTCGCTCAGCTTGCTAAGACATCTTCTGAGAAGATTTCTGAGATTATCGCTGATGTTCGTGGTGGTCATGCCACTGAGACATGGCCAACGCAAGCCCAACTCGCTGCCGATGGTAAGTGGGATGAGCTGAAGGTTTTGCAGGAGGAATTAGACGGAGGTAAGCCTAAGAGCTGATTTCTAGGGTATGGTCTCCATGCCCATACAAGATAAGGAAGGGGCAACATACCTTCATTAGGTGAACAGGACATGGCCTCATGTCCAAACTGAAAGAAAAATGGCACATAAAAAAGGAGCCGGTAGCTCCAAGAACGGAAGAGAATCACACAGCAAACGCCTCGGTGTGAAGAAGTTCGGTGGTGAGAAAGTCATCGCTGGGAACATCATCATGCGTCAGCGTGGAACCAAGCATCATCCTGGTGATAACGTTGGAATGGGCAAGGACCATACCATCTTCGCTATGGTTGACGGCACCGTGGTCTTCCGCAAGAAAAGAGATAATAGATCCTTCATCTCGGTCGAGCCTATCCAGGCCTGATCGTGACCTAAGGACCTTCTTGAAAAACATAAGGAAGGACTCCTGGTGCACGACACCTAGGGGTCCTTTCATTTTTTATAGGGTCTGCCTTCAAGGACCCGTATTGAGCAATATTTCATTTCTGTATTATGCTGGAAGTCAATAGGATAAGAGAAGATCGTCAGGGTGTGGTCCATGCATTGGCCAAAAGGAATCTCGATGTCAATGAGACCCTGGACCAAGTCCTTAAATTGGATGACCGTAGGAAACAGATCCAGTCTGAATCCGATGCTTTCCTGAACGAGTCCAACACCATCTCCAAGCAGATTGGCGAACTCTTCAAGCAAGGAAAACAGGATGAAGCAGCCGCACTCAAGACCCGTCCAGCAGAACTGAAGGAACTTATTAATGCCATGAAAGATGAGATGGGCGAGGTAGAACAGGGTATCCTGGAGCTGCTTTATACCATCCCCAACACTCCTCATAGCTCGGTTCCTGAAGGAAAGACACCTGAGGATAATGAAGTGGTATTAGAAGAAGGAGAAGTCCCTGAACTCTATGCTGAAGCTGTTCCGCATTGGGAATTGGCTGACACATACAAGCTCATAGATTTTGAGCTGGGGGTTAAGATTACCGGAGCTGGTTTCCCTGTCTATACAGGCAAAGGAGCTAAACTCCAACGCGCACTTATCGCATTCTTTCTAGATGAGGCTGAGAAGGCTGGTTATGAAGAAGTCATTCCGCCTCACGTAGTGAACGAAGCTTCAGGATACGGAACAGGCCAGCTGCCTGACAAAGAAGGGCAGATGTATTACATGCCCGTTGATGGCCTGTACATGATCCCAACAGCTGAGGTTCCTATCACCAACCTATTCCGTGATGTGATTCTACGCGCTGATGAGCTTCCTGTGAAGAGATCTGGCTATACACCATGTTTCCGCAGAGAAGCAGGTTCTTATGGAAAGGATGTTAGAGGATTGAATCGCCTGCATCAATTCGATAAAGTAGAGATAGTGGTGGTGGATCATCCTGAGCGCTCCTACGCGACCCTTCAGAATATGGTGGCTCACGTACAGAGTTTGCTTCAGAAACTGGAATTGCCTTATCGTATCCTTCGCCTTTGTGGAGGGGATATGGGATTTACCTCGGCATTGACCTATGACCTGGAGGTTTATTCAGCTGCACAGAAACGCTGGTTGGAAGTAAGTTCCGTCTCTAATTTTGAAACGTTCCAGGCCAATAGATTGAAATTGCGCTTCAAAGGAGAGGACAAGAAAAACCAACTCGCTCATACCTTGAACGGTTCTGCATTGGCCTTGCCAAGGATCCTTGCAGCATTGCTAGAGAATAACCAGACACCTGAAGGCATACGCATTCCTGCTGCTCTGGTGCCTTACACCGGATTCAACATCATATCATGAGAACAAACATTTTCATATTTGCAGTGATCTTATTTTCCTCTTGTACCAATATGGAACAGGAAGTTTCAGCGCTCAAGAAATTGCAAGTCCAATTGGATGCGGCCGAGACGGTTTTCAAGACATGGGACTTGGATAGCATGAATCTCCGTAAGGACCAGGTCACTGCCCGCTTAGACTCCGTGAGCAATTTCTATACGAATAGGAATCTTATCATGGAGATGCCCGTGGGTCTTCTTATGGCTGATTTCAAGAATGCTGGAAAGGCCTACAAGCGTATTGCTGGTGACTATCATCGGGTCAAGGAAGAATTGGATTTCAGCAAAGGGCAATTGATCAGAATGAAAGAAGATATGGAATCAGGTTCTATGAAGCAGGAGCAAGCTAGCCAATATCTTTCTGAAGAGAGCTTGGCCGTGAAATCAGTCTATGATCAGGTCTTCAAGATGGATACCATCTTCATGCGCTCTGAAAAGATCTATGCTGAATTTACTCCCCAAGTAGATAGCCTCATCGCTACGTTCAAGAATTCTCATTGAATCGCTGGACTGCGGTACGGAAATTGTGCATATTGAGCACATGAAATACCTCGCAGGTCTTTTCTTCCTCTTCATCTCTATGACGGGCTTTGCTCAGTCTGATGAGGAATTGGCCACCTATTATTATCAGAATCAGGAGTATGAGAAGGCCCTCTTGTATTTGGAGGATATCTATAAAAGAACTCCCAACGACACTTATTTCCAGTTCTATCTGATAAGTCTGAAGAATCTAGAGCGATATGAGGAAGCTCAGGACCTGGTTGAAAAGCACCTAAAAAGGAACAGGAACCGCTTAGAACTCCAAGTAGAACTGGGCACTCTGATGACCTTGAACGGAGACGGAGATAAGGCACAGAAGCACTATGAAGAAGCGATCAACGAAGCTGGAGCTTCGCGCTCTCAAGTGATCAATCTGGCCAATGCATTCATTCAGGCCAATCTTCTCAAGGAGGCCAAGCGCACCTATGAACGAGGCCGGAACAATGCCACGGATGCTTATCCCTATAGCTATGAGATGGCCAGTCTTTACGGGACCATGGGAGAGCATGAGAAGATGATCGATGAGTATATGGACCTTATCGGCTATAACCAAGGCTATGTGCAGACCGTCCAAAACAGCCTAGGAAGGATTTTCGATTTCAGTTCTGATGATTCACGCATAGATTATCTGAAGACCAGTCTGCTGCGCAATGTGCAGTCTAAACCTGAGCAGTCTATCTATTATGAGATGCTGATCTGGCTCTTCACCCAGCGTAAAGAATTTAATGCTGCCTTCATCCAAGCCAAGGCCATGGACAAACGCCAGATGGAAGATGGCCGCAGGTTAATCGCCTTAGCGAGCCTCTGTTCGAACAATGAAGCCTACGATGTGGCGGCCAAGTGCTATGCCTATATCGTTGAAGAAAAAGGACCTGGAACACGCTATTATGAAACCTCCAAAGCATTGGAACTGGTCTCTGCCAAAAGGGCCTTGACCCAAGACATCCTTCCTGATATGGAAGCCGTGAAGGCCTTGGAAGCCCGCTTCAGTCAGACCATATCGGACCTAGGTCCTAATCCTGAATCGGCTCGGCTGCTTAGAGAACAGGCTCAGTTAAATATGCTTTATCTCCAGGACGGAGAGAAGGCCATCGTGCTGCTAGACAGTGCTATACGTGCCCCAGGGCTCAGTTCATCCTTTGTTGCGCAGTGTAAGTTGGATCTGGGAGATGTGCTAGTAGCAGAGGGATTCGTCTGGGATGCTTTCTTGTATTATTCTCAGGTAGAGAAAGATTTTAAGCAAGACATCCTAGGTGCTGAGGCCAAGTTCAGAACGGCCAGGATCTATTATTACATGGGCGATTTTGATTGGGCCCAAGGTCAACTGGATGTCCTCAAAGCCAGTACGAGCAAGCTTATCTCCAATGATGCCATGGACCTTTCCCTGCTCATCACGGATAATTATTCCTTGGACACCATCGTGCGCCCCATGCAGCTTTATGCGAAGGCAGATCTATTGACCTTCCAGAACCGTTTGGATGAAGCGACTATCACCTTGGACAGCTTGAGCAATGAATTCCCTATTCATCCGCTAGAGGATGAGATCATCTACCAGCGTGCTGAGATAGCCAAGAAGCTTGGTGATTTTACAAAGGCGGCTGAATATCTGAAAGAGATTGTGGAGTTGTACTTCGCGGATATTTTGGCTGATAATGCCTTGATGGATCTGGCCGAACTCCAAGAGCGTTATTTCAAGGACAACGAGAAGGCCATGGAGTATTATCAGAAGCTCTTCACCGAATATCCTGCCAGCTTATACAGCGCTGAAGCACGTAAGAGATTCAGATTCCTACGCGGAGACAGGCCCGATGAAGAACCTACAGAACCTCGGGAAATCAGGTCTATAGAGAATTGAAATGTCAATTTCAATGGCAGATTCGATAGAATTCTCATGCAAGTTTGCCAGCATGAGTTCCGATGTGTGAAGGCATATCCACGGACAGCGCGGCACAAGTGATATGGAATTAGAAATTAAATGAGAATAGGAATGGAATGGAAATTACGGTTCATTCCCGTGTCTTGAGCTAGTCCTCTCTTCCTTCCATAATCAAGCCATTTACTATCAGATATTGGGCAATGGCATAAGTTCCGAGGATGTAAATCGGGGACCATTCCAGGTCCGTCACGAATCTATTCCAGGCCAATAAGCTATCACTCGCCACGAAAAACAGTGCTCCTATCATTACCCATCTGAAGCTTTTAGGACCCACTCTTTTTTCTCGGTTCAATGCCATCAAGAGCATGACACTCAGCACGACAGCATAGATTAGTACCGCCCCTGACATGTGTCCTGCTCCTTCTTTCAACTTAGTGAACAGCAGTCCAGCATAGCCTGAAGCTAGGAATACACTCCATGGATGGCGTTTCAGGAAAGGAATGTCCAAGGTCTTTTTCTTGAAGGCGATAAATGCGATGATGTAACAGATATGGGCAATCAAGAAGGCACCTAGGCCAAAGAGGAAGAAGCTGGAATCGGAATCCTGGATCAAGAAGACATCACCGAGCAAGGAAAAAGCTACTGCCAGTAAGCTGAGCAATTTCAATCCAGGCTTCTGCCATTTTCCTGAGAGCAGGATGAAGATCAGAAGGCTGATCATCAGTGCGGGTTTGGACCAGATGTGCATTTCATACAGATCAGGCACCATAGCACCCACAATGCATGCTATACTCAAGCTAAAATAAATGACGGTCCTCCAACTGACTTCCATGAGATAGATTTCTGAACGGAGCGCAAGCTAGTCAGAATCTACATTCTGTATGACTCAGGATATTGCCAAGAGAAAGCAGGGAAAACCCTGTACTTTCGTTGAATCATGAAGATCCTTTATAATGTCACGGTCAACATAGACCTTGAAGCAGAAGAAGAATGGCTCCTATGGATGCGCCAATCACACATCCCTGAAGTGCTGAAGACAGGTTATTTCCTAGAAGCCAGGCTGTGCAAAGTCCTCTCTGATGACATGGGCGGAAAGACCTATTCCATGCAATATCTCGCTCCAGATATGCTTTCCTATAAGAAGTACATCCATGAAGAAGCACCGCGCTTACGGGATGATTTCGATCTGAAATATGGAGGGCGCTATGTGGCTTTCAGAACCATTCTTGAAGTAGACAGCGTACATGGTCAAGGCTAAAAAGCATCTAGGACAACATTTCCTAAGGGATGAGCAGGTGGCCAAGGCCATCGTGGGATTTCTGAAAGCTGAGCAGGCCAGGAATTGCCTAGAAATAGGCCCTGGTACAGGGGTTTTGACCAAATACCTCTTGGACAGAACAGACATTGATTTGAAAGTAGTGGAGCTGGATAGGGAATCCGTGATCTACTTGAAGGAGCATTTTCCCGTATTGACGGATCAGATCTACAGCGAGGATTTCTTGCATATGGATCTGAAGAAGCTGGGAACACCGCTGAATATCATTGGAAATTTCCCGTACAATATCTCTAGCCAGATTCTCTTCAAGGTACTGGACCATAAGGAGGAGGTTCCTGAACTTGTGGGCATGTTCCAGAAGGAAGTGGCAGAGCGCGTAGCTTCTGGGCCAGGAAACAGGGATTATGGGATCCTGAGTGTGCTCCTGCAAGCTTGGTATGACATCAGCTATGAACTCACAGTGAGTGAAGAGGTATTCGACCCACCACCACGCGTGAAATCAGGAGTGATACGTTTGATCAGGAACGGCAGGAAATCCTTGCCTTGCGATGAAAAGCTCTTCAAGACAGTAATCAAGACCGCCTTTGGTCAACGCAGGAAAACCTTAAGGAATTCCTTGAAAGCCATGATGGAGGGCAAAGAAATGCCTGAACATCTTTCAGGAAAGAGACCGGAGCAATTGGGGGTGGAGGAGTTTATTGAATTGACGATGGTCCTCCATAAATGACTCGCTCAATAGTAATCTTTCTCGCCTTTCTCCTTCAGATCCGTGACTATCTGCTTTACGAACTGCTCATCCTCACGTGGGATGATCATCAGGGATTGCTCGGTTTCTATGATGATGAAATTCTCTAATCCCTTGGTTACTACCAGTTTTCCTGAAGCTGTACTTATGAGATTGCCTTTGGATTCATAAGAGATATGTTTAGCCCCTACTTTTCCATTGCCTTGAGCGTCTTTTTTCAAATGGGTATAGAGGGAACCATAGGTTCCTAGGTCGCTCCAGCCAAAGTCACTGGCTACCACGCTCACTGCCTCAGCGCGTTCTAAGATTCCATAATCTATAGAAATGCTTTCACATCGTGAGAAATTCGCTTTGATAAAAGCAATTTCCTCCTTCTTACCCATACTTGCAGCACCTTCTTTGAAGATGGCTGTCATTTTTGGCAGATGCAGATCAAAGGCCTCGCTGATATTCTTCAAGCTCCAGATGAATATCCCTGAGTTCCAGAGGTAATCTCCAGCATCTAAGAAAGTCTGGGCGGTCTCTAAATCAGGTTTTTCCTTGAATTCCTTCACTTGCTTCACTGCTGCTGCGCGCGGAGAAGTCTTCTCCGTATAATGGATATAGCCATAGCCCGTATCAGGTCGGCTAGGAGAGATGCCCAGGGTCACCAAGTTCTCTGTCTCAGCAGCTTCAGCAAGGGCGATCCTCAATATGCGATGGAACTCAGGCACATCAGCAATCAGGTGATCGGATGGGGCGACCATGATATTTGCTTCCTTATGTGCTGAGGCAATGCGATAGGTCGCATAAGCGATGCAAGGCGCGGTATTCCTGCCTTCAGGCTCGCAGAGTACTTGCTCGGGCTTAAGTTCAGGGATATGCTGGAGGACCAGGTCTTTATAGGCCTCATTGGTCACCACTAAGAAGTTCTCGGCTGGGCATAAGTCCTGGAATCTTTCAAAAGTCTCTCGGATGAGGCTCTTGCCCGTTCCAAGTATATCCAAGAACTGCTTGGGCATAGCAGTTCGGCTCATAGGCCAGAATCGGCTGCCAATTCCACCAGCCATGATGACGCAGTGGTTTTTAGAAATTTCGCTTGTATTCATAGCATGCAAAGAAACGAAAGTGGAATCAGGCTTCCAAGAGCTCTACCTCAGCAGCCTCATGCACCAGATAACGCTTACGGCTGCCCAGTTCCTTGCACATGAAACGGGTCCTGCGCTTTTCGCCTTTCATGAATTGCTTTCCATTCTCTAGCTGGAAAAGCACCCCGTCAGGCAGATCGCTAAGTAAGACCACATCATGTCCTTCTATGGAAAGGAAGGCACGATTCAGCTCCATATCTGTACCACAGGTGGCTTTGGCGGCCGTGAGGTGTTTGCGCAATACAGGGAGGACTTCTATGGGGAAGACTTCCTTCCGCAATAAGGGTTGCATGAGCTTATGGAAGCAATATTGCCACTGATCCCCATGGGATTTCACCCTGGGGCCATAGTGGACTTGGGTAAAAAGATGGGCGAGTTCATGCACAAGTGTCCATAGGAATCGCTCAGGTGCTAGGTCTCCATTCACTGAGATCTTATGCACGGTACCCCGGGTTGCAGGGCGATAATCACCATACTTGCTCTTACGAGGGCGTGTGATGGTCAGATGTATTGAATGCATAGCCATGCAGCGTGCCACATAGCCTAGAGAGGCATTGGGGATATGCCCCCTCAGATGTTCTTTCCACTGTCTGACGGTATCGTCAACAGGGGAGACCTGAGTCTTCATAGATGACTGAATTCTCCATTGTCCATTTAGGACAGTTACACTTCTTTTTATTCACTTTACGCTTAGGGTATGTGCTGTGGCGTTGGCTGCTGCAGGAACCACACAGAAGGACCAGGACTGTCAAAAATGAAAGAAGAGCAGATGGCCTCATGTAGGTAGAATGAAGTTTCAAAGGTAATGGATGAGAAGCATTATTTGTACAGACAAAACGGCCAGAGAGTGGAAAAATTTCCTGACAATGGACAGTCAATAGCTATGTGTTGGATTGTCAGCCATTTGCGCAGCATTCTGTATGAATAGGGATCTATCTGTGAATTTTAGCGCTGCTTGGCGAAACTTTGCGTTTCAGCGAGAGAAGCCTCTCGCTTTCCCTCAGAGTCCTTGTAAATAGGATGGAATAACTCCAATTCCTACATTCGCCAGCATGATGTACTATAACCCCAAGAACTGGTTCGGTCTGATATTCCAATTCCACCGCAGCGACACCTTCAGGCAAATGTTCTGGGTATTGATGGCCATGGCTTTGTATTCACTGGGGATCGTTTACGTGGAGCTGAATTACAGCGAATGGATCTCTTTCAAGAGCACTATCCAAGTACATTCCTTGCTGGGCTTCGTGATCGGTCTCTTCTTGGTCTTTAGAACCAACACAGCCTATGAGCGTTGGTGGGAAGGAAGAAAGCAATGGGGCACACTGGTCAACGTGACTCGTAATCTGGCTTTGAAGATCCAAGCGGCATTACCTAAGGAAGCTGTTGAGGAGCGAGTGAGGATATGCACACTCCTAGGAGATTATCCTTTTGCCATGAAAGAACACTTGCGCCAAGGGGTCATAGATGAGGAGATGGAGGAGTCACGTGTAATGAAAGTGGCTCAAGCGGGGAAGAGACATGTTCCTAATTTTATTGCGGGATTGCTCTATGAGGAGCTGAATGCATTGAAGTCAAAGGGCTGGGTAGATGGGGAACAATACCTCACCATGGACGCTGAACTGCGCCAGCTTACGGACTGCATCGGGGCCTGTGAACGCATCAGGAATACGCCTATTCCCTATTCCTATAGCCTATTCATCAAGAAATTTATCTTCGTGTACACCTTGACGATGCCCTTCGGGCTGGTCTTTGACTTTAATTATTGGACCATTTTCATCGTATGCTTCGTGCTCTATGTATTTGGGAGCATAGAATTATTGGCTGAGGAGATAGAGGATCCTTTTGGAAAAGACACCAATGACCTTCCGACCGATGAAATCGCAAAGCGTTTGAAAACCAATATCAAGGAGATCTTAGGGAATAACTAGACTTTTTTCAGCGTCTTCTGTGACTGCTCCTCCATCAAGAGGCGCAGGGAATCAGCATAATCAGACCCGAATGAGATTGCTCTGATCTTCTTGGAGGCGAACAGGTATTCATTCTCTTCATCCTCTGATCCGTCAAAAGCCAACAATTGGACGACTAGATCTTCTTCTTCCATTTCAACCAGCTTCCCGAAGAAGAGCTCCTCTTCTCTTTTCATCTGTAATTCGAAGAGGCCGTGTTTCTTTTCTATCCATCCCAACATGGATTCTATAGATCCGAGCTTGAAGCCAGTCGGAGCTTTGTTAGATAACTTTTTAAGCCCAAATACATGGGCAATCATCTCCTCATCGGATTTAGTGCTCCTTTTTAGGACGGAATCCTTTCGATATAATTTATATCCGTCAAGCAGATAATCCACGGGGATGCATTGAACCAACAGCCATTCCTCATTCTCAGCTAAGATGAGCCCCCGTTCTTTTCCTTTCCAGCCTTTAACTTTAATCCTTTCTACATTCATGGGATGAAGATAGCAGATATCGATTTCTCCTCGGCTAGGATTTTTTCAAAACAGAGACTGTTCTCTATGCCTTGATACTGACCATAATTAGGGATAACCTCGTATTTACAGGCATTATAAAGTGAGATGGCAGCATGTTGTCTAAAGCCAGTTTCGAGTATACAACGCTCATATCCAAGTTCAGCGGCCCAGTTTTCCAATTCAGCGAGGACTTTTTTAGCAAGCCCTTTTCCTCTGTGCGATTCAGAGGTGTACATGCGCTTCACCTCCATGTTGATTTCATCATATTTCTTGATAGCACCAATAGAAACGGCCTCCTCAGCATGAAAGGCCATCACCACATGATGAAGGGTGTCTATCTTGTTGAATTGATCATAAAAAGCATGATCCTCCCCATCATAGACGGCTAATTCTCAATCTAATAATCCAACCAATCGAAGGAAGTCTGGGTGGCTTGAGTCTGTTCTAAGGATTTCTAGGGACATGCCTTGCAAGTATAAACGATATTCAATGGAACCTTTCAGAAAAAAGGATTCCTAGGAGTGAAATGGATTTGTTCTACTTCTTTGACTTCCAATGGCAACCTGGACGCTGCAGTATGCTGGGACTCATTCCAAGACCTATCCAAAAAACTATACACATCTATACCTAGGCTCAATTGCTTCTGCGTTTACTTGCATTCAAGGCCAAGTCCACATGCCCCGTGGTATGCCCTCTTTAGAATTTCTTCCAAGTTGAGCGCAAAGGGAAGCTCCTTATTATCGCTCTGCTCGCTTCTCAGAGTGAATCCAAATTATAGGCTGCTTTCATATCAAGGCCCATTAAAAACATACTGATAATCTGACTGCATGCGCAGGTGATTCCTTCCTCCCTTCCTTCTGGTCAGGGAGGATTTCACTTCCAGGGTGAGCATTGATACCTTGAAACAAGGACAGGAGGGGAGTAGAAAAAGTATTGCCTTGATATTATTCATAGCGGTCAATGAGGAAAAGGAAATACGACAAGAACAGAAAAAACGGAGTTTATTGAACCAGCGAATAAGGCTAAAGATGGAAAGATATTCTACTCGAATTACCTGACGTACATTCGCGGGTATAAGTTTATAATCGTCCTAAAATCAGCACTCATATTGCAAGGCGGGGGTTTCCGCACGGCCTTCACCTCTGGGGTGTTGGATGCTTTCTTAGTAGCTGAGAGGATGGAGTTTGAAGGCTATGTAGCCGTTTCAGGAGGATCTATAGCGCTCTCTTATTTTCTAGCTAAACAATATGGGCACTGTTTTGAGGCGATGAAACTCCTAGCTGATGACCCCAACTTCGTTCAGGTAAAAAGATTGATGAGCGAAGAAGGCTATATGGATATCGATTATCTGGAGCGCATCTCCAGGGAGGTCATGCCATTGGACTTGGAGGCGGCCGTCAAAGCATCTGTTAATAAACTTCTTCGCATGGTGGTCAGCAGCAGAGATACAGGAAAGGCTGAATACCTGGAACCTCAAAAGGAAGATTGGATTAAGACCGTGATTGCTTCCTGCACACTGCCTTTTGTGACCAAAGGAACCTATAACCTCCGTGATAAAAAGTACTTCGATGGTGGTTGGGCTGATTCCATTCCATCTCGTTGGGCCTATAAAAAAGGCTTCAAGAAACAGCTGATCATACTTACTTCTCCCCTTGACCATAAGCTGAAACAGAGTTGGCCTGACTACCTGGGGAGTATTTATTTCAGAGCAAATCAGCCCCTGAGTCGATGTTTCGCATTGAGTCATGAAGTCTATAATGATGCCTTGACTTTCATCTCATCACCTCCCTTGGACGCTGAGTTCAAAGTAATCGCGCCTGAGCAATTGCTTCTGAGCGGGTCATACAGTTACTCTGGGGATTCATTGCTTCAGGATTATCGCCATGGACTGGATCTTGGAATGCGATTCTTAATGCAAAACAGGGAGTACAATATCATCTCCACATAGGATTATCTTTGAGCGCTTTGAACAAACAACTGGCACTATTCAAAAAAATCGGGATTGCTGAGGCAATCTCATTTCTGCTCCTACTCGGAGTGGCCATGCCCATGAAATATTTCTTGGATATTCCCTTGGCAGTGAAATATACCGGTTGGGCCCATGGTCTGTTATTTATGGCCTATCTAATCTGGCTCTGCTTAGCAGCGAAGGAACAATCATGGAAATGGGGGACCATTCTCTGGGGGGCTATAGCATCACTTATCCCTTTCGGTCCATTCATTTTCCACAAGAACCATTGAGTTCGTATTCTGTTCAAGTTTGAGCAATCTGTTCTGGAGTTCCTTTCAGAAGAATAATATCTATCAGAGAGCAGCGTCTATAGGCTCTGTCCTGTCCTAAACACGAATCTTAATGTCAGAGACGTCTTTTGGATTGCTTGAACAAAGAACATAGCGCGTTTAACAAGTGGATATCAATAGTTATTATTAAAAGCTGACAGTGTATACCTTGAAGGCCAACAAATCACAGGAATTGGAACATATTCAAAATACATTCAGCATAAAAGACCTAGAGAATTTCTCAGGAATAAAGGCACATACCATACGCATCTGGGAGCAGCGCTACTCTTTGCTCAGCCCTGAGAGAACGGAGGGGAATCAGCGCAAATACAGTCTTCTGGAATTGCAGAAACTTCTGAATGTGAAGTATCTGTATGAGAATGGATTTAAGATTTCCAAGATTGCCAAGTTTAGAGAAGAAGAGATTCCCCTTCAGGTAGTGCAGTTAATCAAAGAGAATGCTGAGAGCCATCACGCTTTGGACGCATTCAAATTGGCCATGCTTAAATTCGACCAAGTGCTCTTCGAGCGGACCTACAGCAAGCTAATGGCCGACCTGTCATTCCGTAGGATATTCTTGGATGTATTCATACCCCTTCTCCAAGTCATAGGTGACTTATGGCAAGCGAATAGCATCACTCCCGCTCATGAACATTTCATCAGTAACCTCATACAGCAGAAATTGGTGGCTCAGATAGAGAGGAATCCCCAAGTAGAGCTTCCAATGTCACAGCGGACCTATGTGCTCTATTTGCCTCATGGTGAGATTCATGACTTGGGCTTGCTTTACCTACATTATGAACTTAGTTTGCGAGGAGAAAGGTCGATATATCTAGGTCGTAGCGTGCCTTTAGAGAACTTGAATGAAGTGAAAGCAATCTATCCTGAAGTCACTTTTATATCTCAATTCACAGTTGAACCTTCCCAGAGTGAACTCCCAGGGTACATAGATCGCTTGAAAAAGGAAATACTGAATAGGAAAGGGGACGAAGTATGGCTCTTGGGAAGAAAATGTCAGGAGATCAATCAAGATGATCTAATAGCATCCATGAGGGTATATGATGGAGCTATTCAAGTAATCAAGGAGCTAGAAGAGCATGCATAATAAGATGAAAATAGGAATCATAGGCGCAGGATATTCTTCCTTGGCGGCTGCATGCTATCTGGCCCATGCTGGGCATGATGTCACAGTACTCGAGAAGAACGAGACCATAGGCGGACGCAGCAGACAGCTAAAGGCTGAGGGATTTACCTTCGACATGGGGCCTACTTGGTATTGGATGCCAGATGTCTTCGAAAGATTTTTTAATGATCTGGGAAGGAGTACCAAGGACTACTATGAACTCCATCGTACGGATCCTGCTTACCGTGTCTATTTCGGGAAGGACGAATTCATGGATATGCCTACTGACCCCGAGGAATTGATTGCTCTTTTCGAGGCTGAGGAAAAAGGTGCTGGTGCTGTTCTTAAGAAGTTCCTAGCAGAGGCAGAGGAGAACTATAATATCGCTATAAAGGACTTGGTCTATCAGCCAGGCCTCTCTCCTATGGAGCTGGTCTCCTGGAAAACGGTCTCCAAGCTCGGGCTGTTCTTGAAGACGATAAGTGGAGATGTAAGATCTCGTTTCAAATCGATTAAACTCATCCAGATTCTAGAGTTCCCTGTGCTCTTTCTTGGAGCTAAGCCTAGCAAGACTCCGGCCTTCTATAACTTCATGAACTATGCTGACATGTCATTAGGAACTTGGCATCCAAGAGGAGGGATGTTCTCTGTAGTAGAGGCTATGGAGAAAGTCGCCAGAGAAGAAGGAGTGAAGTTCCTGTGTTCGGCAGACGTTGAGAAAATAGATGTGAGCAGCTCAGGCAGGGTGATTGGCTTGACAGTAAATAAAGCATTTCACCCATTCGATATGGTAGTGAGCGGGGCTGACTACGCACATTCTGAAAGCCTCCTTCCTCTTAAGTATAGGAAGTATTCCAAGGATTTCTGGGACACTAGGACTTTTGCACCCAGTGCATTGATGTTCTATGTAGGTGTTAAAAGGGAAGTAAAGAATGTGCTGCACCACACGCTCTTTTTTGATACTTCATTCGAAGAACATGCCAAAGCGATTTATGATAATCCTTCTTGGCCTGAAGAACCTATGTTCTATGCAAGCTTCCCTTCAAAAACGGATGCATTCCTAGCCCCTGAAGGGATGGAGACGGCTATATTCTTAATCCCTATTGCACCGGGATTACAAGATGACGAGGTAACCCGAGAACGCTTCTTTGACTTGATTATGGATAGGCTGAAGGAATTGACAGGAGATGACATAAGAGAGGATATCGTTTACAAGAGAAGTTACTGCGTCAAGGATTTCATCAAGGATTATAATTCATTCAAGGGGAATGCCTACGGCTTGGCGAACACCTTGACCCAAACGGCTTTCTTAAGACCCAGTATTGTAAGCAAGAAAGTAGAAGGGCTCTATTTTACTGGTCAATTAACAGTTCCTGGACCAGGGGTGCCGCCTTCACTGATCTCAGGAAAGATCGTTTCAGATAAAGTACTCGCAGACATTAAAGAATCCAGAACCTATGCGGCAGCTCTATGATAAAGTGTCTTTTGACATGAGTAGGAATATCACCAATACCTATAGTACTTCCTTTTCATTGGCGGTGAAAATGCTGGCTCCGAGCATACGAGCACACGTTTATAATATCTATGGATTTGTCAGATTGGCTGATGAAATCGTGGATAGTTTCCATGACCAAGATAAAGAAGACCTGCTTAATGACCTTGAAAGGGATCTATGGAAGTCCTTAGAACAGGGGATCAGTATAAACCCTGTCTTGAATGCTTTTCAAGATACAGTTAGGAGATTCAATATCGATCATGATTTGATTATAGCGTTCATGAGCAGCATGCGTATGGATCTTATAAAGAACACATATGTCCACCGCGAGGAATATGAGACCTATATCTACGGTTCAGCTGATGTGGTAGGACTCATGTGCCTGAAGGTATTTGTCAAAGGGAATCAGGAAATGTATAATCAGTTGAAGGCTCCCGCGATGAAGCTCGGTTCTGCCTTTCAGAAAGTGAACTTCCTAAGAGATTTCAAAGCTGACATGGAGGAATTGAATCGCAGTTATTTTCCAGAGCTCAGTAATCAGAGAATGAATAAAGTGACCAAGGCACAGATTATTGCAGATATAGAATCAGATTTTGAAGAAGCATATAAGGGAATCTTGGATCTTCCTGCAGAGGCCAGGTTCGGTGTCTACACAGCATATAGATATTATAGGAAATTGCTTATTAAATTAAGCAAGGCCCCTGCTGACAGACTTATTGAAAAGAGAGTAAGAGTGGGAAATCACGTGAAGCTGGGCATATTGGCCAAATCCTTTGTCAGATTCAGGTTGAATATCCTTTGAAGAACGTAATTTTGAATTCAGTATGATTAATATTCTTATAGTCGTTGGAGTTTTTTTGGGAATGGAAGCAGTGACCTGGCTTACGCACAAGTACGTAATGCATGGCTTTCTTTGGAGCATGCATCAGGATCACCATGACCACAGACTTCATGAAGGTGAGATGGAGAAGAACGATGCCTTCTTCATTATATTCGCATTGCCATCGATGGCCTTGATATTCTTAGGAACTATCTATGGAGTGCCATTTTGCTGGCAGATAGGATTAGGAGTCGCTATCTATGGATTGGCGTACTTCTTCGTTCATGACATCTTCATACATCAGCGTATTAAGTTATTCCGGAACTCGAATAATCCGTATTTCAGAGCATTGCGAAGAGCGCATAAGGTGCATCATAAGCGCATAGACAAGCAAGAAGGCGAGTGTTTTGGAATGCTCATGGTTCCACTGAAATATTTTAAAAAGGAATTCAGCTCGGAGAGCGCTTGACATGTCTTATTACCTGCTTTTAGAATTGGGAAGTTTGATGATCCCACTGATGTTCAGCTTTCATCCTCGCATCAGATTCCACTTGGAATGGCCGAGGGTATTACCAGCTATTGTGGTCTCTATGCTCTTTTTTGTCATCTGGGACATCTGGTTCACAGGGCAGGGAGTATGGGGATTTAATGAACAGCATCTTTTAGGATGGCAGATATTCAAGCTTCCCATTGAAGAGTGGTTGTTCTTTTTATGTATTCCTTATGCCTGCCTGTTCATCTATCATTGCGTGAAGCTCTTTTTGGACGAGAAGATGCGTATCCGGGACGTTTGGTTGCGCTTCATTTCAGTCACATTGGTCACATATTGGATTACAGTCGCTGTGCTGTATGGTGATCGGATGTACACGTTAAGCAGTTCTGTTTTGGCTGCTATTAGCTTGCTATTAGCCTACTATAATTCAAAACTCCTATCTGATTATCTGGTCACTTATCTGATAGTCCTTCTCCCCTTTACTTTAGTCAATGGGGCACTCACGGGTTCGTTTACAGCTGAGCCAGTAGTGTGGTATAATGATGCAGAGAATATGGGAATCAGAGTCCTTACTATTCCTTTAGAAGATTTCAGTTATAATTTCGCTATGCTGATGATTCCTATTCTCATTGCTGAGCATTGGAATAAAAGGAAAAGCAAGCAGATTTAGGTCTATTGGCGTTGGATGATCAGCTTTCGGGCTTTTGAATCGTCAACTCTCAGGAAGTAAACACCTTCTTTTAGATGAGAAATATCATGATATCTGCGACCTCCTGATGCGCGGAAAGTCTCTACAGTTCTCCCAAATAGGTCCATAATCTCTATAACAGCATATTGTCCTGCCATCCACTCTGCGGTCAGATAGTCAGATGCCGGATTCGGATAGATGTTCAACATATAATGATCTCGGTCATCAACCGAGTTGATAATGAAACCGCAAAAGTCCATGTTCGGATCTTGTTCAATCCAACCCATTGAATTCAAATTTTGACCCTGAAATGCATCATAGTCAGCAGGATATCTTTTTACCCGAAAAGTGAGATTTGCATTTTGTGCTAATTCATCTCCTTGTGTTGCTGCTGCTCCCGCAATGAAAGGAACTTTATACTCCCAGACGAGATTCCCATCTGGGGTGCTTTCGAACAGATACCCGCTTCTTCCAACGCAAATCAGGCTGTTCCCATTGGGCAGACACTGAATGCCTGAAAGGCCTGTGGAGTACATTGCAGTGGGGTCAGGATGCGAGAGGATAGCACTGAAATCGCTCGGGCCGAAACTTTCTCCGCTCAAGGGATATGACCAACTATACATATCCCAGGGTGCAGGGAATATTGCCGCTTCGGAATAATCTGCTCCGACTCGATTATTGTAAACAGCGATCTTTCCAAAATGAGGGTGACCTGGGCTCAAGAATTCGGTTTCCCAATGTGCGTCATGTTGATAAAAGAGCTTTTGATTCGTGCTATCTCCAGCGGCATAGGTCAGGGGATTTCCCCAGCGGTACATTAGATCGCCTCCTCTGCCACTGAACCCACCAGCGTGACTTGCTGCTTGGGCAGTCGTGGTAGTATGATCTATAATCCATACCTCATTGAAGGTAGGAACGCTGATAAGGATCTGATCTAATTCAGCATTATAGTCAATTGAATTGCTGTGCATCCAATCAGGATGACCATCCGTGGTGTCGAAGTTCACGTTTACTAGTTCCGGATGATCGGCCACTACTCCGAAGTTAGCTGCATTAGGATCTATGTCTTGAATCAGATGATCCCAGGCATGCCATTCCCATACAATTTCGCTTGTGCTTGGGTCTATTTCAATGATCCAGTCTGGCCATAATTTATCTTGAGCTGTGGTGAGGGTATCTCTCCCTGCTGCGAGACACTCGGTTTCGCTTTTATATTCCCAAGCTATAGCGAGGATGTTTCCATTGGGCATTGGTGCGATATCATGATGAAGCCTATTCTGACTGTCATTCATCGTAAAACTCCAAACAAGGGTATTGTCCCAGGTACGGATCTCAATCACCGCTCCACCGCCTCCAGCCCATATAGCATCACTTGTAACAGAAACGGGTCTCTTGGTCTTGACCAAGTCCCCATTTTCAAGGAGATAGGCAGTATTTCCTGCTCTCCACATTACATCCTCCTCCCATACATGGACTATCTCTCCGCAATTATCTAAGAGATATACATGGGGTTGATTATGAGGAAAAATCAAGTTATATCCATCAAAGGCAAGGGATGGATCATAGCTGAGGAGTCCCACGGTGTTCTGTGCAACTGTCACGTTGGTGACCAAAAGGAGAAGAGTAAAATAGAAAAGGGGCTTCTTCATGAATATCATTTAAGGAATATGGATTAGTTTGACTTGAATGATATGTAGGTCCATGTTTGTTACTCTGAAAATATATATTCCAGGGCTCATCCCTTGCATACTTATTATGTGTGGCCTTGAAGAGAAAGTAGACGAATGAACAGTTTTTCCAGAGAGATCATACACAATCAATTCATTGTTTTCTGATATTGAATATTCAATCTGAACTTGATTTGTATTGGACCAATATTGGATATCTAGAGAATTTAAATTCAGTTCACTTAGCCCAGATAGCGGGTCAGAATATATAATGCAATTACTTGGAAATGGATTTGCTTCTATCGGATCGCCTGGAGTGAGTTCAATGCCATTGAAACCTTCATACTCCGAAAGATATCTTTCAGCCCTGAATGTTCTTCCTCCGCCTAAAAAATTCCATTCCTCACCCTGATCAAGCGGATTTCCAACTGACGTTAGAGGAAGCTGATAGTCCCATACAATCTCCGAGTTCTGAGTAACTTCGAATATATGTCCTTGAGCGCTGCTGTTGATGAGGAAATTGCCATTGGATAATCCTTGTACTCCGCTTTGATTATTGCTGAAAAAGAGATCGGGCGGGGATGCCTCATATATCCAAGTTGAATTGATCGGTCCGAAGGGCTCTAGAGGTCCTATTTCATAGTGTCCTTCAGAGTCTTGAGAAGGATTGATAACGAGAGCACTCGAGTAGTCTTCGCCTGGTTGAAGTACGCCATTGTTGAATATGCTTATTTGATGGGAGAAAGGCGCTCCATCCGGAATCCATGAAGCATGATGCGGACCGTATAGCACTCTATCAAGCTCGGTCCCTCTGCCATATGCTTGCGGATTACCCCATCGATAGAGCAGATCACCACCTTTTTCATTATTGCCTCCGCTATGGGAGGCAGCCTCAGCTGTAGTTGTGCTATGGTCAATTATCCAAATCTCATTGAATGTTCTTGAACTCAACATAATTTCATCCCTTTCTTGATTGAAAGAGATGGAGTTCAAATGATTCCAATCACCAGTATTTGGTGGATATGCATTGATATCAATAAGTTCTGGATGTTCTGAGATCACACCGAAATTCTCTATGCTCGGATCCGTATCTTGGATTAAGTGATCCCAAACATGCCATTCCCATACGACATGCACGGTATCAGCTCCCACTTTTTCAATTTCAAGGATATGGTCTGGCCAATAGTTAGAATTAGACTGGGCTCCATTTCCTATGGCTTCTGAAGAAGACTTGAATTCCCAGGCGATAAGCAGTATGTGGCCATTATTCATGACTGCAATATCATGATGGGACTGAACGCTGTCATTGGAATATTCATAAGACCAGAGAAGGTCTCCATCCCAATTATATTCCTCTATAAGCCCTCCAGCGCCTCCCGCAATAAATGAACCTCCTATGGCCGAACATCTGATTAATGTCCCTTGATTGCTTATATAGCATGACAATCCAGGTGGATTGCTGTGATTCCATTGATTGATTACAAGTCCACAATTATCTATAAGAAAAGACTTTGTCGCACATGTAAAAAGGGTATATCCATTTAATGATAGAGAATCATTTTCCAATAATCCAACGGTTGGCTGGGAGTATATGGAAAAACTGATGAGAAGCCAGGCTGCTGCGATTGCTTTTTTCAATTCTCTTAGCTATTATATTCAGGGTTAGAAGTGTATTTTATAGACGTATTGGTAGCTGTGATAATAGCTCCTCACCTCACAATAAATCGCTCCACTTCCTTCCTTTTCCCATCGCTCATTTCAATCATGTAGACCCCAGTATTTAAAGTTATTGGAACTTGTATATTGAGACCATCAGCGTTGATGTTCTGATACACTATCTCTTGTCCAAGGGAGTTCATGATGCGAAGGGTAAGTCGGTCGCCTTTCAAGGTGTTTCCAAGAAGTTTGATATTCAATTCCTCATTGACCATTGTGCTTCGAAGATCGAATAGTCCTGCGTCATCCCTGTGATTTCCTATACTTACACCGTAAATCTCATCCAACACGAAATCCACATTCGCTTGGGTCAATGTGACGTGGTCTTCATTTGCACTAGGAGCATAATATGCGTCAAAGGCGGTCACTGATGCCGGATTCACCGCGGCATGCTGATCTATATCTCCAGTGATAGCTAGACTGCTGAATACGGGGATAAAGGAGAAATTATCTACCAGCAGATCATTCGGGTCAATCAAGCCTCCACTCTCGCCAAATGATGAAATAGTTGAGGCGATATCTGTGCTGCCACCAGGCGAGCTGTCATAGCCATCTGTATAAGGGTATGCCCGAGAAGTGGCAGAGAAGTTGAACACAGGAATGAACCAAAGGATATACCCATTCAAGGAGCAGATGGTATTGGTATTCCCTGCTGCTGGAGTGTATCTAACGGTTGCATCTGCTGAGACTGAGAATGCAATATCAAAGGTTGTATTTAAGGCCAATGCATTTGCCGTTTCAATTCCAACACCTGTTCCTGAACCATTGACCAAGGATATGTTTCTACAATTCTGTGGGAATCCCATCGCATCCAATTCGGCTTGGAATACTGACCTGAATCCAGGAGAACCTGCTGGAAGTTTCAATGTTGAGTTCTGTTCTACATTGCTATTGTTAGCCAAATGCCCATCCACGTGATCCAGTAGCATCTCCTTCGCAGCGGCACTGCGCAGCGCTTGGTTCACCAAATCTTGAGTGGCTTGGTCACCATATTCATACCCATAATAGTTGATCAGATATTGAGCCCCTATAGGAATATTGGCACCCAGGTGAGGGCTATCGAATGAGACATAAAGCCGGGTCTGGTGATTTATTCCATTCATCTCCATATATCTTAGAGCGTAGCGAGCTATAAGTCCTCCCATGCTCGGCCCTATCACTACAAGCTCTTCATTTCCTACTTTTCGCGCATTGATCTTCTTAATCGCTTCTACCAATACCATGGCATTGCGCTGGATATAATCAGCACCTCCATCAATGGTCACATTGTTTTTAATGTAGGTGGGGAAATTCAAAAGCACTACATCATAGCCTTCATCACGCACCATATCTGCTAGATTCTCTCCATTGGTCCCGAAATCTAGTAGCGAATAGATATCCTCTATAGTTCTGCCATCTCCGGGGTCGAATCCATCCATCAAGATGATAGGCTTGTCGAATACTCCATCGATATTATCCAAATATGCTTTGGCTTGAGCTCTCCCTTTGATAGCCGTGCTTTCTGTATAACCTTGATAAGCGATATTCGCGTTCACAGTGAGTGTTGGAGTCACCTGCCCTGGAGTGCGCATACTTACTTGTTCCAATTCCATCTCAGAGACTGAAGTCCTGATCTGGACCTTAGAATTCCTGAATAATTCAGTTCCATCAGAAAGGGTGATTTTTACATGGATATCATATTTACCAGCTTCTGGATATGAATGAGAGATGGCCACACCATCCATGCCTAGATTCATAAATCCATCGCCTAAGTCCAGCGCTATGCTTTCTACGTGCGTCACGGATGCCTCTACAAGGAATCGGCTATCCAAGGCGAACTTGACATCTAGCCCTTCATGTACCTTCTGAAGCGGTGCGATGATTACGATATGCTTTCTAATAAATGGAGAATCACCTGAATTACTGCGATATATGTAGCCATCAGTACCCATGTATACGCGCCCATCTATCACAGCTTCTTGACTGATATATTCTAATTCGACATTCAAGAGACCCATTCCGATATCTCCTGAGTCCTTCTCACGGATCCTTTTGACTTCAGCGATGGGCCTGAATCTTCCTAGATAATCTGACTCTGAAAGTTCAGCATAAGCTTGAAGGAAGTACGTTGCATCCATCGCTTTATCAGCGTAGCTGTCATCCTTCATTCCGGCCACAGGATAGGTCCGATCATAGAGAAACCCGGTCTCCAGTTCACTGAGATCCATGAACTGTAACTTCTCATCTATTTTCTGATGAATCCCACTTTGGGAAAAAACATTTGCACTTAGAAGAATGAGGATGGAGAGTAGGAGAGATCTCATGTGGCTGGAATTTTTTTGATTCTCGTAAATATAAGAAGCAATCAGACGCGCATCCAGTCCTTCTTGAAGACCTTAGGAATTCAAGGCTTGCATCACTTGATAATCCGTGATTTGTTCTATGCAGTTCTCAGGATATTTACAATGATCTCCCAGTTTACTGCAAGGCCTTTTTTCCATTCCTTCGGGCTCCAGAAAAACTGAGCCTTCTCCGGGTAGATATGGATACATGCCAAATGCGGGAACTGTGCAGCCCCATACGGAGAACACCTTTTTCTTCAACGCTGAAGCGATGTGCATCATCCCTGTATCAGGACTGAGTACACTATGGGCATGTTTAAGCAGCCAAGCTGATTCATGCAAATCGCATCTTCCGACCATGTTCAGGACAGGAGCTTCTACCGTGCTCATAATCTCCTCTGCCAGGGACATGTCTTCTTTACCCCCCAAGAGGATCGTTTTACGCTGATATTTATTCAATAGATAACTGACCTTATGTGCTGAGAATCGTTTGCCTGGATGCGCTGCTCCTATAACCCAAGCGAGGTATTCACCTTCCTTGTAACTGAATTGCTTCAGATCCACATGTACATCCTCAGGAATAAAATAATCCAGTCCTTTTTCGTCATCCTTCAGGCCAAATGGCTTCAAGGACTCCAGATACCTATCAACGATATGAATGCGGGGTAATTTGTCATATCCAAAATTGACCAAGAGCCATTTCTTGAGGTTCAATTTGTCAAAACTGAAATACAATCCTTTCAATCTTTTCCTGACAATGGCCGTTCTCAAGTTCCTATGCAAGTCGATGAGGTAATCGAACTCTATTTTCTCCATCTCCTTCAACACATCTTCCATGGAATCCCCCAAAGTCCAGAGCTTATCTATGTAGGGGTTCGAAGTCAGGATACCGGCATACTGGGCCTTGGTCAGAAAATGAATTTCTACATCTCCTTCCAATTGTTCTTTCAACATACGTATCACCGGACTCGTGAGAACAATATCTCCTATGGAACTGAAGCGTATGATGAGTAAACGTGTCATGGAAGCCCAAAGATGGAAAATTCCCCTTAAGATCAGCCTGAAACGTATTTTCGCAACCTCATGCGATTCATAGACACTCACGCTCATATGTACTCTGAGCAATTCTCAGAGGATCAGGATAGGGCCATAGACAGGGCCTTGCTTGCCGGGATAGATCGGATCCTCTTGCCTAACATTGACCTGGAAAGTGTGGAGGCTATGCATGACCTATGTAAGCGATATCCTAAGAATTGCTATCCCATGATGGGCCTACACCCTTGCAGTGTAAAGGAGGATTTCAAGAAAGTTCTCACTGAGCTCCACGCTAATTATTCTTCTAGGAAATACATAGCTGTCGGAGAAATAGGAATTGATCTATACTGGGATACAAGCACGCTCGCATGGCAAGAAGAGGCATTCAGGATGCAGATAGAATGGGCCAAGGAGATGGATCTCCCCATAGTGATCCATGCCAGGGATTCTTTCCAAGAGATATTCAACATTCTGGATGAGGTAAATGATGAAAAGCTGAGAGGAGTATTTCATTGTTTTACAGGAGATCTGGCACAAGCTGAACATGTGCTATCCTATGGCGGATTCTATATGGGACTGGGTGGAGTATTGACCTATAAGAATTCAGGATTGAAGGAAACATTAAAGCATATTCCCATAGAGAAGGTATTCCTAGAAACCGATGCGCCCTATCTGGCACCCATACCATTCAGAGGGAAAAGGAATGAGAGCTCTTACCTTATTGAAATAGCGATAGCTTGCGCTGAAGTCTATGGACTTCCTTTGCAGAAAATCGCTGAGATCACCTCATCCAACGCTGTCAGTTTATTCAGATTAGATGTCCACTAAGACCCGCATATTACTCATCTACACAGGAGGTACCATAGGTATGGTTCAGGATCACAGGGATGGATTATTGCATCCATTTGGATTCGAGACTCTCTTAGAGAATATCCCTGAACTCAGGCGATTCGATGTGGATATTAAGACCATCCAACTTTCAAGGATCATAGACTCTTCAGATATGGAACCGGCCATCTGGCAGGAACTGATGGATAGGATCCAAGAACAGTATGATGAATTTGATGGCTTCGTTATTCTTCATGGCACGGATACCCTGGCATTCACTGCTTCAGCACTAAGTTTTATGATCCAAGGCTTAGACAAACCCATCGTGCTTACTGGAAGTCAATTACCCATAGGAACCATACGGACTGATGGTAAGGAGAACCTGATCACAGCAATAGAAGTGGCCGCTACCAAGGCGGCTGATAAGGCTATGGTCCCTGAAGTCTCTGTCTATTTCGAATATACTTTATTGCGCGGAAACAGAGTGACCAAATACAGCGCAGAGCACTTTGATGCCTTCCACTCTCCCAATTATCCTGAACTGGCCGAGGCAGGAATCCAGATCGTCTATAATGAACCCTATATTCTTGAGAGCTGCTCAGCAGGGCCTAAGTTCTTTCGCGAGATGGATTCTCGTATTGCCGTCCTGAAGCTATTTCCAGGAATAGATCCTGAACTGGTAAGAAGTATTCTTTTCTGCGGAGCCAAAGGACTCATCATGGAAACCTATGGAGCTGGTAATGCCCCCAGAGCCCCATGGTTCATAGATCTCTTGATGGAAGCCATTGCCGATGGACTTATCATTCTGAATGTCACCCAATGCCTCTCAGGAACTGTGCAGCATGGACGGTATGCTACAAGCGGCAGATTCGATGAGATAGGAGTCATCAGCGGAAAGGATATCCGTTTCGAGGCTGCCGTCTGCAAGATGATGCATGCTCTAGGTCAATCTGAAGACCCCATAGAAGTTAAGAAGATCCTGAAGTCAGTCATTGCAGGAGAGATGACAGAAGTCAAGTAAAGGATCCGCTCCTTTAGAATTACATTCGCCTTATGAAGAAAAAAGCTGCCTTGGTCATCATGGATGGATGGGGACATGGGAAAAAGGACGCCAGTAATGCCATCTTTCTGGCACATACTCCTTTCATTGATAGCCTCTATAGAACAGTACCCAATGCTGAACTAAGAACAGATGGAGTTCAGGTAGGATTGCCAGAAGGGCAGATGGGGAATAGCGAGGTAGGACACCTGAATATCGGAGCGGGAAGGATTGTCTATCAGGATTTGCAGAGGATCAATAAAGCACTTCAGGAGGGTGAACTCGCTTCGAATCCCAACTTATTAAAAGCAATCGCACTGGCCAAGCAAGGTAAGCGCCTTCACTTGATGGGACTCCTTTCTGATGGGGGTGTACATTCTACCCAAGCTCATCTTCACGGCCTGCTTGATATATGTCATTCCCATGGCCTGAAAGACGTCTATGTGCATGCTTTCATGGACGGCCGTGATACAGACCCTTCCCATGGCATGAAGTACATGTCAGCGCTCCTTGCTCACATGAATAAGAGCACTGGGAAGCTTGCAAGCATGATCGGGCGATATTATGCGATGGACAGGGATAAAAGATGGGAACGTGTGAAGAAGGCATATAACCTCTTGGTCAATGGATCAGGGGAAGCAATGACCGATCCAATGAAGGCTTTAGAAACCTCTTATGCCAATGGCATCAGCGATGAATTCCTAGAAGCTCATGTGAGCAATATAAATGGACGAGCGATCGGAAATATCATGCCTGATGATGTGGTCATCTGTTTCAATTTCAGGACAGATAGGTGCCGTGAGATTACGGAGGTTTTGACACAAAAAGACATGCCTGAACATGGAATGAAGACCTTGCCATTGAACTATTTCACCATGACGCGTTATGATGAAAGCTTTGAAGGAGTAGAGGTGTTCTTCAGCAAGGATAACTTGAGAATGACCTTAGGCGAAGTAGTCTCTAATGCTGGGGCAAGCCAAGTGCGTATCGCAGAGACCGAGAAATATCCTCACGTTACTTTTTTCTTTTCAGGCGGGCGTGAAAAAGAGTTCCCAGGAGAGATCCGTATCATGGCCCCTTCCCCCAAAGTAGCCACCTATGACATGCAACCTGAGATGAGTTCTAAAGAAGTCACAGAGAAGATATGTGCGCACATGCGGGAGGCAGAACCTGACCTGATTATCTTGAACTTTGCCAATCCTGATATGGTGGGCCATACAGGTATCCAACCGGCAATCATCAAAGCCGTTGAAGCAACCGATAAGTCAGTGGCCGAAGTGGTCAGAACAGGGAAGGATTTAGGCTATGAATTCATCATCATTGCAGATCACGGGAATGCTGAATTGAACATCCTGCCGAACGGAAGCCCTCATACGTCACACACCATCAATCCTGTTCCTGTATTTTACATAGGAGAGACCTTCAAGGAGATCTCAGGTGGAATATTGGCTGATGTGGCTCCCACCTTATTGGCCATAATGAAAATCGCCCAGCCATCAGAGATGACCGGGCGAAATATCCTTTCTTGAGCTGAGATCCTTTACCTCAGAATGGTAAAGGATCCTTTCTCTGAATCTCCATTGTTATATTGAACAGTGTAGAAATAAGTTCCTTCAGGTTCATCTGCTGGTGACCAACTTGGTAAGCTGGTCTGCTTGAGCAAATTCCCCCAACGGTTATAAATGCTCATCACACCCGGAGTATTAATCAATCGGTATACGATGAAGGAATCATTCACATCATCTCCATTGGCCGAGACCACATTAGGTACGAAACAATTCCTCGCTTCTATTGTATCTGTATCGAATGCTGCTGGGACGATGGATCCTGTCTGAGAAGAACACCAATCATTCATTTCTATCTCCAAGAGATACAATGCATCTGGAATCATCATCTGATCTTCTAGGAATTCGGAGGCTCCTCCTGTCCCAGTGAATGGGGAAGGTTCTATACTCAATGGCAATATAGCACCGCCACTATCTTCTACTCTCCAAGAGAAGAGATAAGGAGGGTATCCTCCTGAGGTCACCGTATTCAATGCTAAAACCTGATCAGTGCAGATGAAGGGGTTGCTTTCGAGGGTCACTTCCATTGGAGCAGGGAAAACCACATCTACAGTGTCATAGGCCACTCGGGTGGGATTACAATTGTCATTGAACGTAAGGTAATAGGAGACTATCCCATCAGGGTCAAAGGCATAATCGACCATAGGGTCTACGTTGATCTGCGGGGCGTCAGCATAGCTGATTCCATATTCGTCTATCCATTGATAGGAGAAGGGGAAAGTACCTCCGTTATTGACTGATGTAAGAGCATGTCCCAGGCCGGGGCAATAGGTGCTTTCCTCCTGGATATCCACTGATGGATATGGAGGAATAGCATTGGCAACTAAACTCTGAACGGGATCATTGAATGCTCCACAGAAATCTTGTACTACGATGTCATAGACTATTGAATCACCAAAGTTGGGCGGAACAGCAACAGTGTAGATGTCCTCATCGAATACATTCACTCCATTCAGAAACCAGGAGTATTCAAAAGGCGACACGGCTGGGAATTGAGGGACGATGATCAGATTCGCAGAGTCAGTAGGGCAATACATGATATCATAATCAGCTAATACCTGGAACGTATAGCTGTCTATAATAGCCACACATGCTGTATCAGTGACCGTATAGACTCCAAATTCTGAATTTGACTCTGCGATCTCAATGCAGATATATTCAATATCCTCTGCGATATTATCAGGGATAGTGACAACTCCGAAGATGGAGTCTGTCTGACCGGGATATAGAATGATAAGCGTTGGAAGCTCCTCATAGTCTATGCCATAAGTAGCAGCAGAGTCATTGATCAGATAAGTCAATTGATAGAAGGACGAGTCCGTAGCGCATTGACGGCTTACACGCGCAAAGGCAGTGTCACAGGTGCTGCTTATTTCTACCAATCCAAGCGGGAATAAGCTGGTCAATGTAAGTCCTGCTGGTTCAGCACTGAAACTGCCTGCCTCTAAGAATACTGCCGAGTCGAAAGCAGTATCTCCTCCATCTCCAAGTCCAAGCGTGATGTGATAACTCTCACCGCAATTTACCACAGCACGTGCTGTCAAGATCACAGTTCTTCCGTCATACTCATAGGTATTCACATTATTAGGAGTATAGAAGATATTGTAATCAGCCCAGTTAGGGTCTATGTCGCTACAATTGGACTCTTGGCCGTTAGAGCCTACTACCCCTGGATTAACCGTATTAATCGAGACGGGGGTTGTGGTATAGTTCGTTGGATCTGCTGGGTCAGGAATCAATGCGAGGTTCTCATTCACATAAATTCCTCCTGCTGGATTGGTACCACTCAAGAAGAACCCGAATACGTCATTCACCGTTCCGCATACATATTCTTCATATTCCTCGGACGCAAAAACATAGTTGAATGTCAAAGTATCACCTTGCGGAATGAAATCGAACTCGATGATGACCTGATCATTTACGCTGAAAGGGGTCAAGGCTTCAAGAGGCGCGAAGGTGTAATTATCTCCCGCACTAGGAAGACTGGAACCACCACTTGTGTTCGGCTGTTCAGCCATAGTCACATTTCCCGTTCCTAGGATCACCCCATTTTGAATGCCCACATCCAAGTTGTCATCACTGAAGCCACCTGCTTGGACATGAACCTGGTCTCCTGACATTCCATTCACCATTACGTTGGAGACAGATACTCCTTCTCCTACGAGTACATTCTGTATCCAATAAGTGACGGTCTCGTTATCATCTACTTGGATCTGAGAGTAAGACTCTGTTAAACAAGTGATTAGAACAATAAATAGGAGAAATCTCTTCATGGTAGTTTTTCTATGGTTGTCAAAGATAGTTTCTACGAGGATCTATTAGGGTGCATCTTCTGCCTTGGCTGAGATTCCTACCTGAGTAGGGTCAGATTCCCTTTAAGATCATAGAACCTACCATCTGATCCTTCAGCGATGATCTGATAAGCATATATCCCATCTTGATCAAAGTAGTCTCCGTCTTCGAATCCAGCACCATTCCATGTGGCGTTTACATTATCAGTCTGAAAGATCACCTCCCCCCAGAGGTTATAGATGACGAGCTCGAAACGAAGAATATCATGGGCGACCACCTTGAAATGGTCATTGATCCCATCTCCATCAGGCGTGAAGGCAGTGGGTACGTATAGGCTGCTAGGAGGATGTGTGTCAGTGTAAGCGGAGTCTACACAGCCTGCGCTGTTCATTACCGTCAATGAGACGACATGGTCATCTAGATTGGTGAAGGACATGATGAGGTCAACAGATTCAGTGATCAGTTCCCCATCAACGTACCAGCTATAACTCAAGCTATCCCCAGGAGCAGCATAAGAAGAATTAAAGGCCTCGAAGCCATAATAATCAGTCTGTTCTAGAGTGAATCCAGCTGTCACGGGGAGGACGTGGACAGCTATGCTCGCTGTGGCTTCATATCCACAGGCATCGGTGACGATTACGGTATAGGAACTGCTCACTTGAGGCATATCGGATGAGGTCTTACCATGCGATTCATCATGGGACCAGAGGTAGATGTAAGGCGGTATTCCTTGCTCTGGTGAAGCTTCTAAATCCACCCGTTCTCCAGGGCAACCCATCCCTTCAGCACTCACTTCAGTGATTGGAAATTCATAGGGAGCCAAGGTCACAGTGACTGAATCTGTGCCTATTTGATCACAGCCGTCAGAGGCGACCAGAACGAAGACGTTCTCATCCAAAGCAATGCTTGACAATGTCGTTCCCGCAGCGATTAATTGCCCATCCTCATACCAGCCAATGGTCAATGGTCCTTGCCCTCCAGTAATCAATTCTGCAGTGATATTCACACTTGGATCATTGCAAATCAAAGTCTGGTCTGCTCCTGCATTTACACTGATAGGTATTGCTTCTTGGTAGATCACCTGAGTATTCGCAATGCCATTGAATGCGCATTCATCAGTCACGCTGATATTGACATTACTTAAGTCCAATGTGCTGATAATCACACTGTTTCCTGCACCGATTACCGTTCCGTTCTCCTGCCACTGTATCGTATAATTCCCTTGACCTCCTGAGAGAACATTAGGAATCACCTCGGCCTCAGTATCCAAGCAATTCAGGAAATAATTAGGTGGAAGGCTCAATATTATTGGCTCATAGGGAATCACAGAGATATCCATGAGGTCGCTGCTTTCTGTTCCGCATCCATCGCTGAGTATCAATTCTATCTGCAGGTCCTGATCCGTATTCCAAAGTAAAGAACTCCCATCGCCCACCCAGACCCCATCTATCATCCAAGCATAAGTCAAGACCCCATTTCCGCCAGTGGCGCTGAGGGGAGCGATATTCAGATTGTCTTGAAGGCAATCCAGAGTAATGTTCTCAGGGAGCTGCACGCTCACATCAGGATATACAGGAACATCTACCAGATACGTGATTATGAAGGGCTCTGCTGCGCAGGTATCAGTGACGGTTAATGTATAACCAGTGGTCACTTCAGGTGAGACATTGATGACATTCACGTTTTCCCCAGTATCCCAAGAATACTGATACAGCCCTATGCCGCCATCAGCCGTTCCGCCTATATCTATTGCTTCATTGCATTCAATGGAATAGGAAGTGAATGGCATATTGATGGGCCCGGGATCATCTTGGATGTAGAACACGAATTCGGCTACCTGTACTATTCCACAGACAATCTCGTCATATTGGATGATGAGGTCTTCTTGACCTTCGATTAGGCCATCAGTTAATGCGTCCAGAGTCAGTTCTGCGGTATTGGCACCTGCCAGAAATATCACTTGATTAGGAAGCAGTGCATAATCTACTCCATTGATGGCTGAGCCTGCATAAGTGACAGTGATGCTCTCTTGCTCATCAATATTGGCAAACCTTTCTAATGTGATGGTTCCCGTGTAACAACCTTCGAAGACTACATCAGGACCTATCGCATTTGGAAAATCGAAAGCTAGATCCAAAGCGATGGATTGATTAGTTTCGAAACTCCCTTCTTGCAAGAACACGGCTGAATCATATGCCTCATCACCTGCATCGGCCAAGGCAATCTTAATGTGATAGGTAAGCCCACATTGGACTTGTGCCAAGGCAGTAAGGACTGTGGTGAGGCCGTCATACTGTATATAGAAATCATCCGAGGCATAAGGCTCTTCGAAGCCTTGACCATTCTCTATGTAATATGCGCAGTTCTCACAGGGGCCGGTATTGTCATTGCCATTATTTATGTTGTTGATGGACACTTCTGTAATGCCATCAGGAAGAACAGCGATATTGATGGAGCCATTGGGAAACACTGCAGGGCTGGAGAATGGACCTGTAATTCCGGGGCCAGAAAGGAAGAACCCGAAGACATCATTATAGACGTCATTGGCAAATTCAGGATATTCTTCAGAAGCAAAAACGTAGTTGAAAGAAAGCGCATCCCCCTCAGGGATAAAATCAAATTCTAAAATAGCTGCATCATAGGTCCCGAAGGTGCTCAGGTCATCCAAGTCATCATCACCAGGAAGGCCGAGGCCGACATCTGGGAAGGTAGAAGAGCCTGTGTTATTAGGCCCCACGGCACCTGCAACTTCTCCACAGGAAAGAATCATTCCTGCATTGATCCCTACATTGGAATTCTCTGAATTGAAATAGCCGAGTTGCACGTCTACCTCAGAAGCGGGTAGACCGTTGAAAGTGATGTTGCTGACTTGTACTCCCCCACCCAATAGAATCTGCTCCACATACCATTCTACTGTCTGGATGTTCTCAGTGACCAATTGGGCCGAAACGGGAAGGAAAAGAACAGCGCAAAGAAGACTTAGTAAATGTGTTCTCATGTTCGGTCAGTGTACGCAGGTATCCCAAAGATAATCTTTTATATACTTATGAACAAGTGGGTGTGTGAAATCAGCGGATCATTGTGACCGTTCCTTGGAGGTCCAAGCGCTGCCCATCTATGAGACGGGCCCGAATGCGGTAGGCATAGGTGTCATTCTCTCCGTAATAGCCGCTGTTCTGTCTGCTACGACCATTCCATGAATCAGTGATATTGCGGGTAAAGAAGACCCCTTGTCCCCATCGATCAAAGATGTAAAGCTCATATTCTACTATGCCTTCAGCGCGCACCACGAAGAAGTCATTCAAGCCGTCATTATTAGGGCTAAAGCTAGTGGGGACGAAGATGATAGGAGGCGCTGTAATGTCCAAACTCACACTGTCTTTGCAGCCAATCTCATTGGAGACCATCAGAGAGATAGTCTGATCCTGATGGTCGAAGTAAGTGTGCACAGGAGCATATTCATCACTTCTTTCACCATCTCCGAAGTTCCAGGCGTATATCAAGGTGTCTGAATGCTCTCCAGAGCTCTTGTTGCTGAGGATTACACCATAATAGTCAGTCATCTCAACCAAGAAAGAAGCATAAACTTGGGACACTTTTACCAGGACTTGATCTGATACTGTATTGAGGCAGACATCTGTAACATCCACGGTATAAAAGGTGTCTTCTCTTGGGCCCACTTCGATTCCATCCTGTGGCGCATTGAAATAATCCCAATGATAGACGAATGGCGGTTGACCTCCTGAAGCAATCACTTCCAAGGCGGCTAACCCTCCCAGACAAATAGTGGTGTCAGGGCTGACTTCCAATAGGATGGGTGTTATAGGCACTTCTACGATCATTTCATCCTCTGCCGATGAACCACAACCGTCAGTCACTGTGAATATCAGGGTGCTGGTATTGGTAGCGATATAGTCAAGGTTGTATGTCGCAGCTATTTGAGAACCATCTTCTACCCAAGAATAGCTGTAGGTCCCATCACCACCTCCAACGGATATTGGACTGAACAGGGTCTCTTCAAGACATATCAGCTGCGCGGTCTCAGGAATCTCTACAGTCAAAGGAGGATATACAGGTACAGTGACAGTTATGGTATCAGAGATATTCCCTGCATTGCAGGTATCGGTGACTAAGAGGAAATAGTCAATCGTGAATCCGGGACTCACTTCCATGGGATTCGTGTTCCCACCATTGCTCCAAGTGTAATTATACTGGCCATAACCTCCCTCAACGAGGACCTCTATGCCAATGATGTCTCCGCATTCAATATCGTAATCCTCTGATGTGATTGTCAATGGAGAAGGGTCATCGCTAACGTAGAAAGTAAATTCGGAAGTGATACTCCCTGAACATGCTGAAACGCTGGTATTGGAGATACTCAAGAAGACTTCTTCCAATCCTTCATTCAAGTTGTCGATGATGGCCGAGACATTCAAGGTATAGATGCTATCTCCTGCTGGGAAGGTAAAACTGGAAGGGATGGTAGTAAAGTCTATCCCGTTCTGACCAACACCTGTTACACTGAGTTCTACTACGGCTTCAGCTTCTATTCCACTGGTACGGGAGAAGGTCATCACCCCGAAACCGCAATTCTCATAAAGTATCCCATCCAAGGCTGGGCCAATACTGGAGAATAATCCTGCGGAGATGGAAAGACTTGACTGAAAACTTCCCTCTTGAAGGAATACAGCTGAATCAAAGGCTCCATCTAATGCATCACCTATGGCGAGCTTAATGTGATAGGTCTCTCCGCATTGAACCAATGCAAAGGCCTCTAGCACCACGGTCTGACCATCTAAGGCCATATCTTCAATATCGCAGTTGTCTTGGTAATACTCACAGTTGGTACAAGGCCCACTTGGTCCGCCCATCCAGCAGTTTGTGTTGCCATTATTCACGTTATCAATGGTAACAGGAGTCGCAGTTCCTGGGATCAAGGCGATGTTCCTAGACCCTCCAGGGAATCCTGCAGGAGAGGAGAAAGCCCCAGTGATACCTGGTCCTGCAAGGAAGAATCCAAAGGCATCATTGAAGGAGTTCACATATTCAGGGTATTCTTCGGATCCAAAGATGTAGTTGAAGCGCAGGGTATCACCTGTTGGGATGAAATCGAACTCAAGAATCGCTTGGTCATTGATAACCTCGCCTGATAAGAGCTCTAGGTCATTGTCTCCGCCTTGGCCATTGGTAGTCCCAATAGTAGTCTGTTCTCCCACCATCACACTGTCTCCAATGAAATCAACACCTATCACATTCCCAGTGGAAAGGATGATACCACTTTCCAAGTCTATATAAGAGCCATTGCTATCGAAATACCCGCATTGGAGGTTCACGCTACTTGCAGCAGAACCATTGAATGTGATATTACTCGCACTAACTCCAGAACCCAGAAGGACGTTCTGTACATACCATTCCACGGTCTGATTGCTCTCTACGACTAGCTGGGCATAGCCGCCAAGGCTCATCATGGAGAGAAGAAGAAGGGAAGAAAGATGTCGTAAACAGGTCATTTTCAAGGACATGGTCGGAGGTTGATTCTATCAAAAATACGTATTTCTTCTCTTTAACGTGCAAATAAGGCCTTGGTTGGCTGCCTTTTTTGGCCTAGGACTGCTTTCCTAAGGAGGAGAAACTAAGAATCAGCTGGCGAAAAGGGACGCCCTGAACAGAGTTAGAACTCCATCTAAGAAGGTGCTTGGCTCACTCTGCTTTCAATACTTTCTGGATAAAGCGACTTCCATCTTCTACCAATTCTATCAAATAGAGCCCTGACCCTAGGTCACTCATATCTATTGAACCACCTGATAAAAAGCCTTCCTTAAGCAGCGCACCTCGCATATCCATTACGTGATACCTCGCCTTAATAGAGGCGTTTATAATAAATAGATGGTCTTTAACTGGATTCGGATAGAGGGTTATCTGAGGCAGTGGTATGGCGGGTTCATTTACATCTAACACTAAGCCATTCTCATCTAACCTGTATAGAATAATCCCATCAGCATCTTGGCTTGAAGGATTCCTGTAGCGCTCAGCAGCTATGACGGCACCCCCGTCAGATGTGGCGAGAACTTTCTTCATTACATAACGCACATCCAATCCTTCAGTCAAGGTCCTTTGCCAGAGTATGTTTCCTAGGGTATCACACTTGATGACTTTAAGGGCCTTAGCATAGTCCTCTCCTTCAGCTTTAAGATGCACGCCTAGTAGCAGGTCATGATCTTCATTCATATCCAGCCCCCTGAATACAGATCCTGTAGCTGAGGAATCAGGGAATGGGAACATAAAATTAGAACCATTGTCCCAAGGAAAGGTGTATTTGCTAATGGAGATAAAGGATCCTGCACCCTCTGGAGCCATAGTGAAGATTCTATCTCCGTACAACTTCATGGATTGTGACATTACAAGATGATATACCGGATCAAATATTGGAGGATATGAATTGGATATGAAATCCAACTCTGAATCTAAAACATCATATCCTGAGATGTTAAAGCGAGGATAAATAGTTGAACTAAATGGAGGTAGAATCACTTTGCTTAGGAAATTAATATTCCACTCTGGATCAGGAGAATGATATTGACCATCTGAAATATCCCCTAAACCTAAATCTGTGTCCACAGAAATTACACGATATGTGGGGATGCTTTCAAATGCAGTTCCCACATATCGCTGATTCGTTTCATCATAAACGAAGTCAGTCGACATCAAATAGTCATCTAGCAAACCTACTTTCTCCAAGAGATAGGTACTAAGTTCATCTTCTATGCTCAGACGAATGAATACAGCGGAATCATTCAAAAATGGCTCAGGTGCGTAATTAGTGAGGTGACCTGCAATTCCTACATATTCTAAACTTCCATTTCTCTTGACCAGGTTCCCAAGTGCTACATCAGGGAACTGTATATAATCAGTGTAATCGATATTGACACTATCCAGAATACCGTTGAGGTTATGGTCTAGTCTATAGATGCGCTGATGATAAACCAGATTCATCTCTATCTCAGCCACAGTCACCATAACTAGCTCATCCCCATCCTCAGCTATATCCACGAATATTGCTTGTGTAGCCGATGGATGAACAATCAGCTGGGCGGGGAAATTCAGCAGACTTATAAAAGAGAAGATTAATAAATGGAACCTTTTCATGCTCAATAGTATAGGACGAGGCATTTTATTAGTAACGAAGTTAAAGTTCCTTTTGTCAACCTATGACATGATCTCAAGCATGGATTTCATTTCTGACGCTAACATTCCTCCCATCCGTCAAGCTCCACCATCATCGTATATTTGTTCAACCCTAGAACCCCATTTTATTCCATGAACGATTACATTGAAAAGAACAAGGAACGTTTCATCGAGGAATTGAAAACCCTCCTTCGTGTTCCTTCTGTAAGTGCTGACCCTGCTTTTAAAAAGGACATGCTCCATATGGCCGAGCTCACCAAGCAATCCCTCCTGGATGCCGGTGCTGACATGGCTGAACTCTGTGAAACTCCTGGCTATCCCATCGTATACGCTGAGAAGATGATAGATCCTTCCAAGCCTACCGTGTTGGTCTATGGTCACTATGATGTGCAGCCCGCTGATCCTGTGGAGCTTTGGGACAGCCCCCCATTCGAGCCGGTGGTCAAGGAGGGGAAGATATATGCACGTGGCTCAGCTGATGATAAAGGGCAGTTCTATATGCACGTGAAAGCATTTGAAATGATGATGCGCACTGACTCTCTTCCTTGCAACGTGAAGTTCATGATTGAAGGGGAAGAAGAAGTGGGAAGCAATGGCCTTAGCTGGTTCGTGCCTCGCAATAAAGAGAAACTGAAGGCAGATGTGATCCTAATCTCTGATACATCTCTCATCGCCAATGACGTTCCGTCTATCACCACGGGGCTCAGGGGACTGAGTTACCTGCAAGTGGAAGTGACTGGACCTAAGCGTGACTTACACAGCGGAGTATATGGCGGTGCTGTAGCCAATCCCATCAACGTACTCTGCGATATGATCAGCAGCCTGATGGATAAGGATGGGCAGATTACCATTCCTGGTTTCTATGATGACGTGCAAGTGCTCTCAGCTGAGGAACGCACGGAAATGAATAAAGCTCCGTTTTCCTTAGAAGACTACAAGAAGGAATTGGATGTGAAAGAAGTGAAAGGCGAGAAAGGATATACCACCATTGAAAGAGCCAGCATACGTCCTACCTTGGACGTGAATGGCATCTGGGGAGGATATATAGGCGAAGGAGCGAAGACCGTGCTGCCTGCCAAAGCTTTTGCTAAAATCTCCATGCGCTTGGTTCCTGATCAAGGTTCTGAAAAGATGACCAAGCTCTTCCAGAAACACTTTGAAAGCATCGCGCCTGATTATGTGAAAGTGAAAGTGCATCCGCATCATGGCGGTGAAGCAGTGGTCACGGCTATGGATTCTAAGGCATATAGGGCCGCAAGCAAAGCCATGGAAGAAGCTTTTGGGAAGAAACCCATTCCTACGCGTGGTGGTGGTAGTATTCCTATAGTCGCCTTGTTCAAGAAAGAATTAGAATTGGATTCCATCCTGATGGGATTCGGCTTGGATTCAGATGATATCCATAGCCCTAATGAGAGTTATGGGATCTTCAATTACCTGAAAGGCATAGAGACTATTCCGCATTTCTTCAAGTATTTTGCTCAATGAGAAAACGTTTTTCTTTCAAGTTCGCGCCATTCGTATTGCTCTTTACAGGGCTCTTTTTCTTGTCTTCCTGTCAGGTAGAACAGGTGGAATTTATGGAGCTTAAGAATGTGGTGGTCAAGGATGTGAAGCCTAAGGAAATATACTTAGACGTCACCGCTGTTCTGGATAACCCGAATAGTTTTTCTATCAAGATCATCGACTCGGATTTGGACCTGTATCTTGAAGGAAATAAGTTAGGGAAAGCCACTCTGCTAGAGGAGTTCACATTGGAATCAGGAGAGCAGAAAGCATATGACCTGAAGGTCAAAGCTGTGGGCGATAACATCCAAATGAAAATGCTCCCTGTCATGCTGAGTGCTGCCCTGACCGGAAAGGTCACAGTAAAACTGCAAGGTGATATCACAGGAAGAGTCGCATTAATCAAGAAAAAAGTAAAGGTTGACATCACTCAGGAGGTAAGGTTCAAGAAGGAATTATGAAGTATTCCTTGGTCGTATTCCTCATCCCATTGATGCTTTCCTGTCAATCTCCCCAGAGCTCCATGGACGTTAAAGAAACACATGCCCATACTAACAGACTGAGCAAGGAAACCTCTCCTTATCTCCTCCAGCATCAGCATAATCCGGTGGATTGGTATCCCTGGGGTGAAGAGGCTTTCAAGAAGGCTAAGGATGAGAATAAACTCTTGCTGATCTCCATTGGATATTCTTCTTGTCATTGGTGCCATGTGATGGAACATGAGAGCTTCGAGGACGACTCGGTGGCCAAGATTATGAATGACCACTTCGTGGCTATTAAGGTGGACAGAGAGGAACGCCCAGACGTGGATCAGGTATACATGAATGCCGTTCAACTCATGACAGGCCGAGGAGGATGGCCATTGAATTGCTTCGCTCTCCCTGATGGTCGCCCTGTTTTCGGAGGCACCTATTTCCCTAAGGAACAGTGGCTTGATGTCTTAGGAAAGCTGAATGAAACCTGGAAAACACAGCCTCAGGAGGTGCTGAACTATGCTGAGAAACTCACCGAAGGCGTGAAGCAAAGCGACTTGGTCCAAGTGAATGAGACCGAAGCTGAATTCCAAGTGAAGACTTTGACAGAGACCGTGGAGAAATGGAAATCCAGAATGGATTATAAAGAGGGTGGCCCAGATAAAAGCCCCAAATTCCCTTTACCCAATAATTATCTTTTCCTGCATCGATATGGACACTTGGCGGGTGATCAGAAAGTGCTGGATCAAGTATATCTGACTTTGGATAAAATGGCCTATGGAGGAATCTATGATCAGATCCGTGGTGGATTCTCCAGATACTCCACAGATGAGCTTTGGAAAGCTCCGCACTTTGAGAAAATGCTCTATGATAATGGGCAATTACTTTCTCTGTATTCTGAAGCCTATCAATCGACAAAAAAGGAATTATACAAGGAGGTCGTTTATGACACCTATGATTGGTTGATGGCCGAGATGGTGAGCAAGGAAGGAGCCTTTTATTCTGCATTGGATGCTGATAGCGAAGGCGAGGAAGGGAAGTTCTATGTCTGGTCTGAAGAGGAGCTGAAACAGATTCTTGGTGCTGATTTCGAGTTCGCGAAGAAGCTCTATAATGTCAATGCGAAAGGACGATGGGAACATGGAAACTATATCTTACTTCGTGATGCAAGTGCTGCAGATTTCATCGCAAAGGAGGGAATGACCAGCGCTGAATTCCATGAGCAAAAAGACCGCGTAAATGTGGCACTTCTCAAGCGGAGGGATACGCGCATACGACCTGGATTGGATGATAAGACATTGACATCTTGGAATGCACTCACCATCACTGGGCTTGCTGATGCATCGGTCACTTTCAAGGAGAAGAAATTCCTGGACGCTTCAATCAAGAATGCTGAGTTCATCTGGAAATCACAGCATCGCGCTGATGGCGGATTGAATCACAGCTTTAAGGATGGCAGATCCACTATCAACGGATATTTGGAAGATTACAGCTTCACTGCGCAAGCATTCATCTCGCTCTATCAGGCTACATTGGATGAGGTTTGGCTTGAACGCGCTGAGGCCTTGACAAGCTATGCTTTGAAGCATTTCCATGATTCTGCTTCTGGGATGTTCTTCTTCACATCAGACGAGGACCCACCCTTAATCACGCGTAAAATGGAGATAGATGACAATGTTATTCCGGCTTCTAATTCGAGCATGGCACATGTGCTGCATACCCTCGGAACGTATTATGACCGCAAGGAATGGATAGATCTTTCCTTGAAGATGTTACATAATGTCCAAGAGCGCATCCCTGAATATGGCGGTGGTTTTTCTAACTGGGCTATGCTCATGTTACATGAGGTATATCCTTATTATGAATTGGCTGTGATGGGAAAGGATCCAGAAATATTGGTCCAGGAATTCTCAGAGGAATTCATCCCGAATAAACTCTTCATGGGGGCGAATAATGACAAATCAAAAATCCCTCTGCTCGAGTATAAATTTGTGCAAGGGGAGAACATGATTTATGTCTGTGTTCAGAAGAGTTGTAAGATGCCTGTGAGCACTGTCAAAGAAGCGCTGAAGCAAATCTATTAGACGAGTTTCTTAGGATCCTTGGCCAAGAATTCTTTCAAATAGAAGGGCTCGAAATAAGCCACATCCTCGAATTGCTTTTTTTCAAAAGCTTGATGTGCCAATGCAGCCATAGACCATGCAGCTGGAATGACTTCTTTAATGAAAAATGCATTTTCATTTCCTTCAAAAAGATGCCTGCATTTCTCCATGCCATCTCCGAAGAAATAGACGGGACCTTGGGCTAGTTCAGCCATAAAGGATTGCTCATCTAGCACCAGTGCTTTTACGTTAGAAATCAAAGCTAGAACAGGGGAATAGGATGCAGAGTAAACCTCCATCCTTCGTGCATCGATCATAGGTCTTAGGAGCGCGTCAGAAGGTATTTCTCCTTGTTCAATTGCATGTGCTGCCATGATCCTTAGCGTGTCTATGCTGATTAATGGAATGCCTCTAGCATAACAGATTCCCTTCACGGCACTCACGCCTATGCGCAGTCCTGTGTATGAGCCAGGTCCTTTTCCTATCGCCACGGCATCAAGGGAATCCCATGGAATATTGGCTTCATCCATGACTTTTTGTAAGAGGATGTGCAGCTGTTCAGCATGTGAGAACCCATCTTCATGGATGATGGTCTTAGAGATGACCTCAGCATCTTGGATTAAGGCTGCACTGCATGCCTTGGTAGAAGTATCTGTGCAAAGGATCAGGCTCATTCCTCCTTCTCGTCTTCTTCCCCAATCTTCACAGCCATACCTTGCTCTAGCTCTCTAGATACAGTTGCATAAGGACCTGAGATTACCCTATCGCCTTCTTTCAATCCACTGAGAATCTCTATGTAACGGCTGTCTTGGATGCCTGTCGTCACCACACGGATACTTGCCTTGCCATCCTCCATCACGAAGACCACCTCCATAGGTTTTAAATCAGCAGCATTTTCGCGGGCTTCTTTTCTACGCTCCATACGTTCTTTGAAAGAGTCAGCTTTGCTCGTATCAGTGCGTGTTGTCACAGATTCTATTGGCACGCTTAAGACATTCTGCTTGGAATCCGTAGTGATATCCACCGTAGCTGACATTCCTGTGCGAAAAGGATTACTCATACCATCTTGATCCTTTGTCAGATCAGCATAGGACTCAGGGAGGATCCTGATCTTCACAGAGAAATTCGTGATTTGATCCGTGCTCATCACTCCGCTGGTATTGGATGCAGCATTAGAGATCTCAGTCACTACTCCTTTGAATTTCCTGTCCAGATATGCGTCTACTTCTATGGATGCTGTATCGCCCATAGCTACTCTTACAATGTCACTTTCATTCACCTCTACATCTACTTCCATCAGGTCTAACTTAGACACCCTCATGATCTCAGTTCCTATGGTCTGTATAGTTCCTAGAACGGTCTCTCCTTCTTCAACTCTCAGTGCCGTGATGACCCCATCATTAGGAGCGTAGATGCTCGTGCGTCCAAGGTTATCACGAGCTTCTTTCTCCGTAGCCTCAGCACTCCTGACAGAATATTGGGCTCCGCTAACGGTCTCTAGTGCAGCAGTGCGTTCAGCTTGTGCGACCAAGAATGTCGCATCAGCCTGATCCTTCTCTGCTTGGGAGGTCACTCCTTGAGCGAAGAGGTCTTTACTGCGCTGATAGTTCTTCTCTTCATTGATAAACTGGGCTTCGGCTTGTGCAGCTCTGGCACGGGCATTTGCATAATTGGCACGGCTATTATTTGCTGTGGCAACAGCACGGCTCAGATTGGCGTCCAAGAGGTCTGGATTCAAGGTGATGAGCAGGGCTCCTTTCTTCACTTCATCTCCTTCTTTCACATGAACGGTCTTCACTTTCCCGCTCACTTCAGGGCTGATCTTCACATCTATTTCAGGCTGTATCTTACCGTTGGCAGATACCAATTCGACCAGATTCCTTTTCTGGACATCTTCTACCTTGATTTCTTTCTCATCTCCCTTATTGCAGGAGCCCAAGAGAAGGAGAAAGGTGAATACTAAGAGGAGTGATTGATAGGGTCTCATTTTCGCTGGCTTAAAGGTCAATGGTCTTGCCCATATAGAAATCAATGATGGTCAGCTTGAACAGCAGGTCATATCGCGCTCTGATTAATTGGGTCTCGGAAATAGAGAGTCGGGATTTGGCATCATTGAATTCTACCGGATTGATCATCTGCTGTTCGAATCTGCGCTCGGCATTCTCGAAATTCAGACGAATGGCATCCACTGAGCGTTGGGCTGCATCATAGCTGCGCCTAGCGGCCAATGCATCTGCATGGGACTGTTGCACATCCTGGAGCAACTGGTTCTTCACTCCTTGTTCATTCAATTTGGAGAGCTCATAATTCAACTTCGCTCTTGCAAGGTCTGAACTCACTTGATACCTATTGAAGAGCGGGATGGTCAGGCTCAAACTGAGCGATTGATTGAAGTTATCCCCCAATTGGGCATTGAAATCCTTGGTCTCAAAGCTGGGATAATCGGCTGTGAGGGTGACTACTTCCTCCCCAGAATTCTCTACTATGCCTATGGGGCGAGTACCGAACTGCAGATCTCCTACGCCTATGATATTATTCCCTGAATATCCTGAACCCAGGGAACCGCTCATGGTGATATAAGGGCTGCGCCCTCCGCGAGCTATATCCAGACCTATGTCGCTGCTTCCTACGCGGTGGGCGGCCGCTTTTATCTGAGGCAGTTGACCGCTTGCAATGGAATAGATGACCATGGGGGATAAGATTTCTTTATCCAGGTCCATCAAACTGATATCAGGCCCGGCCAATTCGAATGTGGCAAATTCTTCAGGGCTCAAGAGTAAAACAGTGGAGAGACCCAGCTTGCTGATGATGACATTATTCTCTGCATTGGTCAAGGCCAATTGATCGCTGGCCAATTGGGATTCAAGGTCGTAAAGATTATTTCTCGCTGATTGACCCACATCTACCATGCGTTTCATGCGATTTACTTGACGTTGGCTGATGGCCACTTGCTCGATGGCGGCCTTTTCTTGTTCTTCAAAGAGCAGGATGCTGAGAAAGGTTTGTGCTACGAAGAGGGAGATGTCATTCTGTGCCTTTTTCAGGTCCTCTTGGCTTGCCATTAAATCCACCTTGCCCATCTTTATATTATTCTGAAGGGTAAGACCTCTGAATAAAGTGACATTGCTTGAAAGGAATAAGTTGTTATTCCTTACACGATCGGTAGCGAACTGATTGGTGAACGGGTCAATGGTCTGTCCCCAATTATAACCATGAGTGGCACCAGCGTTCATGCTAGGGAGCAGATTGTACCAATTCTGCTTTAAGTTCACCTCACTGATCTCTTGATTCAATTCTCCACGTTGGATGTCGATGTTCTTTTCTAAGGCCGTGACAATGCATTTGCGCAGCGTCCAATCATCTTGGGCAGAGCCAGAAATGCTGACAAGTAGAATGAGTATGCTAAAGGTCTTCCGAGGATTCAATACAAAGGGTGTTAAAGCGAAGGACCGCAAAAATAAGAACTAGCGGATACATGCCAGCCTAGCTTGTACAAGCGGTGATGCCATGCTATGAATGGAATCGTTTCAGGATTCTGCCGTCCAAGTAGTGCCTTCAGGCCCATCCTTCAAGCTTACCTTGATAGCGGCCAGCCGATCTCGGATAGCGTCAGATAAAGCAAAGTCCTTGTTTTCACGGGCATCTTTGCGCAGCGCGATCAGAACATCCATCAAGGAAGACCCCAGGGTATTTTCATCTGTATTGGAAGACTCTTCTTCTATACCCATAACCTTGAAGAGATAATCCTGTGTCAATTGAATGAGGCCATCCTTGCTCTGCTGGTCTATTTTCAATTGACCTGCCTTGATGAGGTTCACTTGCTTCACCACATCGAATAGTACTGAGATGAGGATGGGGGTATTGAAGTCATCGTTCATGGCTTGCTCGCAGCGGGTCCTGTATAAGGCGACATCTATGTCTGAAGACATAGAGACTTCAAGACCCTGAAGATCATTATGTCCGATCATCATGCGCTGATGTGCTTTCTCAGCAGCTTGAAGAGCTGTATTGGAGAAATCCAATGTGCTGCTGTAGTGACCCATGAGCATGAAGAATCTCACACACATGGCCGAGTATCCTTTATCCAGGAGTTTATGGGCTCCCGTGATCAATTGCTCTGGAGTGAATCCATTGCCCTCTGACTTGGACATCTTACGACCATTGACGGTGAGCATATTGGTGTGGATCCAATAATTCACAGGTTTTTTTCCTTGAGCGCCTTTATTCTGAGCGATCTCACATTCATGATGCGGGAATTTAAGATCCATTCCGCCACCGTGTATGTCGAAGGTTTCTCCGAGGTATTTTCTGCTCATGACCGAGCACTCCAGATGCCAACCGGGAAAACCTGATCCCCACGGAGAGTTCCATCGCATGATATGCTGAGGCTCTGCTTTCTTCCACAGCGCGAAGTCTAGTGGATTCTTCTTATCAGCTTGGCCATCCAAGTCTCTTGAATTGCTCATGAGATCATCAAGCTTACGCCCAGAGAGTTCACCATAAGGTTCATTCTCAGCATACTTGAGTACATCGAAGTAGACAGAGCCATTCATCTCATAGGCCAAACCCTTCTCGATCAGCGTAGCGGTCATTTCTATTTGCTCTATGATGTGAGCGGTGGCGGTGGGCTCTATACTTGGAGGGAGGATGTTGAAGATGCGCATCACGTCATGGAACCCATTGGTATATCGCTGTACCACTTCCATGGGCTCTAGCTGCTCAAGCCGCGCTTGTTTCGCTATTTTATCTTCTCCTTCATCTATGTCGCCAACGAGATGCCCCACATCTGTGATGTTGCGAACGTATCTCACCTTGTATCCAAGGAAAATCAGGTATCGGTACATCACATCGAATGAAAGGAAAGTGCGCACATTTCCCAGATGCACGTCAGAATATACTGTAGGGCCGCATACATACATGCCCACGTGCCCAACGATAAGAGGTTTGAATTGCTCTTTGTTCCCTGTTAAGGTGTTCTGAATGAATAGCGGTCCTATCATTGAGCAAAGAAAAGACTTTGGAGCATTGTTCTGATCAAGAAAAAAATATGTTCAACGATCAGCTTCTACTAATGGGGCCAGGCCAATGAATTTCCCATCGCGATAAACTTCTATCTGTTCCAATATCCCATCAGGCGAGTAGCTATACCACTTGCCATCCCAGAGGCGGCCATTCTTGAAATAGCCTTTCTGCGAGATCAGGCGGTCTTTATTATAGAGAATATTGTCACCTGTGTGATTGAATACTGAAATGTTAGGCTTATCCTCGCTTACACTGGAACTCTGCTTATTGGCCACTGCAATTTCTTCTTTGACTTGGACTTGTTTGGTGACCATAGTGAATTCTTGGATAGATCCTTCCTTCAGTTTTCCTCCGGTGTAATCCTTGGTCTCTTGTATGTCTCCGTTGGCATAATATCGTCTCATAATGCCTTCTTCCATGCCATTGCGGATATATACTTCAAGCTCTGTTTTGCCATTCTCATGGTAGTAGAATTGTTGCCCATTACGGACGCCATTATCATCGAAGACGAAAGCTTGTGACTTTGCTCCATTGCTATGGTATCGCGCGAATATTCCGATGTTCTTATTATAGGACCAGGTTCCTTTCTCCTCATTGATTCCTGAGGGATAATAGGTGCTATATGGACCGTTGGGGATATTGTCTTTATAGGTAATCTCGCTTTGAATCTTGCCATTGGAATAGTAGCGTTTCCAAAGGCCTTGTTTTTTATTGGACAGATAATCCCCCTCCTCGATTACTTGCTCAGAGGCAAAGCCTGGCGTAGGTTTCATGGATCCATTGATAATCCAATAGCCGGTTCGTCTGCCTTGTGCGTCCAAGGCATTGATGTCATCTGCATCTATGTTTGCTGATATGGTCCCTGCTAAACTTAGCAGCAGAACTAAACTGGAAATACACTTCATCATCCTCACATTTTTCTCTTGTCACCGGAGTAATCACTCCACACGTGTATACGGGAGAAAAAGGGGGAGGGTTACACTTTTTGAAGACTGCTTACACCACGTATCATGGTATTGACCAATCCTTTCAGGTCTAGTTCGCTTTTCCAGCCCCAGTCAGCACTAGCGACCGAATCATCTATCTTCTCTGGCCAAGAGGCTGCTATTGCATCCCTGAAATCAAGGGAATAGCTCATCTTGAAATCGGGTAAAGTATGCTGTATCTCAGCCGCTAACTCCTCAGGGGAGAAAGTCAATCCCGAAATATTATATGAAGTCCTCACTTTCACTTGATCTGAAGGAGTATCCATGAGCTTCAAGGTGGCTTTGATCGCATCATCCATGTACATCATGGGTAAGCTGCGTTTTGGCCCCAGGAAACAGGTGTAACTTCCTTCCTCAATGGCCTTATGGAAGATTTCTACGGCATAATCAGTAGTGCCACCTCCCGGCATGCTCTTATAGCCTATGAGTCCAGGGTAACGCAGGGAACGCACATCTACACCATATCGGCTGTGATAATAAGCGCACCAATGCTCTCCTGCCAACTTGCTTATGCCATATACAGTGGTGGGTTCTAAGACTCCGATTTGCGGTGTGTTCTGTTTCTCTGATGAGGGTCCGAATACTGCTATAGTACTGGGCCAGAATACTTTATCAATTAATCCATCCTTGGCCAGATCAAGAACAATGAAGAGACTTTTCATGTTCAGATCCCAGGCTTTATGAGGCATCTTCTCTGCTGTGGCTGAAAGCATCGCGGCCATCAGATAGACTTCAGTGATATTCAATTCCTTCACACAGGCTCGGATTCCTTCTTCATCCAAGGCATTGAGCACTAGGAATGGACCCTCGTTGGATGATTCTCCTGTTCGAATATCAGAGGCGATGACCTGATCCGTCCCATGTTGCGCTCGTAATGCTCTGACAAGCTCGGTGCCGACCTGTCCCAAAGCACCTATGATGAGTTTCTTTCCCATGATTCTGATTTATAGCCACACAGGCCTTATAATTCTTGAACGCTTGATAGAATCTGGCCCAACTGTTCTTTCAATTCGAGATAGCCTTCCTCCATCAGGATATTATTTTTCACCACTACATCACAGCTTGTGCGATGCGGTAATAGATAGGAATGGAATGCTGGCTCAACATGATGCTCCCATTGGTACCTCACACACTCTTCCTTATACCCTCGTTCTGTACCGTCCCTTTTTATCCTGCGCTGTAACCTCACTTCTTCATGGGCCTCTAAGAATACCTTCATATCCATCTTCTGACATAGGGCTGGATAATGGAACACGAATAGACCTTCTATCAAGATGATGGGTTTCGGACTCAATCTTACTTTCTGTGTCTTGCCATGCTTATTATTGAAGAGATAACGGGAGATATGGACCTCTTTCCCTGAGAGCAAATCAGCTACATCAGCAAGCATACCTCGTTGGTCAATGGCCAACGGAAGATCGAAATTCACCATTCCTTGATCGTCCTTTTCCTGTTGCTCGATAGGTAGGTAATAATCATCTTGAGAGATGATGGTCACTTGTTGCTCGCCTAGGTCTTCTTGGATCTTACGAAGGAGGGAAGTCTTTCCTGACCCGCTTCCCCCAGCTACACCTATTAGGAATCTGCGTGGCATCTCAGGCTGAGATCAGATTGAGTAAAGATTCTAGAATAATGGTCCCGTCTTCATTGTTCAACATAGGGTCGGCAGCTCGCTCAGGATGGGGCATCATCCCGAATACATTTTTCTCCTTGTTACAGACACCGGCTATGTTCTCCAATGAGCCATTAGGATTAGATGCCTCATTGATATTACCCTGCTCATCACAGTATCTGAAGATCACTTGATCGTTGTCATTGAGAGCCCTAATCGCATCTGCATGATCGAAATACTTTCCTTCACCATGAGCGATAGGAATCTTCAACACCGTCTCTGTGGAGATAGGAGCGCTTATAGATGCAGTCCTTGACTGGGCTTTCAGAAAGACATTCTTACAGATGAATCTCTGAGTGTTGTTATGCAATAATGTCCCAGGAAGCATGGCCGCTTCACATAGGATCTGGAATCCATTACAGACTCCGAGTACCCTGCCCCCTTTCTTGATATGGGTCAGCACTTCTTCCATTACTGGGGAGAATCTGGCGATAGCTCCTGAGCGTAGATAATCCCCATATGAGAATCCGCCAGGAAGGATGATAAGGTCAGCGCCCTTGACATCGTGTTCCTTATGCCATAAACGCTCTACAGCCTTTCCTGTGAGCTTTTCCATGACATGGATCATGTCCTCATCACAGTTAGAACCAGGGAAGACCACTACTCCGACTTTCATCTGCTATAATTCTTGGTTTGACGCTATAAAGGTAGCCTTTAGAAAGATCACGAAGCCGACCAAATAAAGGCGATGCTCATGAAGGCCCAAAGAAGGAATAAATAGGACTCCCAGCGAACTTTGGAATTCAGCATGAATTCCAAGCAAAGCAAACAGAGGGCGGGTATCATCGCAAGATGAGGAGCTGGTCCATACCCCAATAAGGATGAGAGGATGCCCATTCCCAGACAAATTCCCACCATAGAAAAACCAGAACGGATTAACATACGCCTGCGCACTTGTCCGGTGCCCATGACATTGAAAGACAGATATAGATTGTAAAGCAGCGCCCCCAAGGTCACCATGAGATATAGGATTAAAAACAAGCCACCTTGCGCCCCAACCTGGAGCGGCTCTTCATTCTGTATCAAGCTTTGAGGTATATATTGCCAGTCTGACAAATAAGCTACCTGAGCGTATATGAGGAAGGGAATCATGAAACCTATCAGGGAGAGAAGAAGCACCCTGATATTCAATAATGCATGGATGAAAGCAATGGACAAGAAGAGGACCAATAAAAGGCCATAAATGGGGTTCAATAAAGAGGCAAAGGCTATAATCAATCCGCTATCGAAAGCTGCTCTGAGCAATGAGCCTGTGCTTATTGCACTGAAGGTCCTTATGAGGAATAAGAGTTGGATGCTTATGGCCAAGAGCTCCACTATTCCATTGATATTGAGCAGACAGATAGAAGAGAGGAAGATGAAGGGATAAAGCGAGAGACGCTCTCCTGTGCGCATGATATTGGTCACGTCTATAAGCTTTCTGAACAGGAAAGCATTGATGATGAGGAGCACAATGGCCAATACCTGAAGGATACTATGACTCAACCCAAAGGGTCCTGTTCCTTCCAGACTGAAGCTTGAATAGAAAGGAACAGCCCATATCAGCAGAGCAAAGCCTAAGCTCAGAAGCAGAAAGGGGAGGGGGGCACATCTATAGAGGTCTCTTAACATGACATGATAATGGTGACAAAGGACAATATTATCATTAGTTTTGCCATTGGAAATAATCCAGATTCTTATGACTGACTTAGCTTACGCTCTCGGGGACCTCTTCCAGTGGACTTTTGGAATCCTTATTGCCTTGGACAATTGGCCTAATTATCTGTTCATAGTGATGGGGATAGCTGGTATAGCATACTGGTTGAACCTTCAGAGGAAATACAACATAGCTGCTAAGCAAGACGGTAAACTACTCTAAACTACTGAGTTCATAGCCTATATCACTCCGATAGTAGGCCTTTTCATATTTTATCTTCCCAACATTGCGGTAAGAATGGGCAATGGCTTCTTCCAAGCTGGGAGCTACCGAGGTCACTGTCAATACACGGCCACTCGTGGTCAACACCTTCCCATTCTCTGAGCGAGTTCCCGCATGGAAGACCATAGAATGTTCATCCACTTCGTTCAATCCGCTTATTAGCTTTCCTTTCTCATAGACTTCAGGATAGCCTCCAGAGACCATCATCACTGTGGTGGCCATGCTCTCAGAGATCTTCATGGTTTCTTGACCCAGCTTTCCTTTACCCAGCGCAATGAAATGAGCCAATAAATCTGACTCTATCCTCGGAAGCACGGCCTCTGTCTCAGGGTCTCCCATTCTCACGTTATACTCTATCACCTTTGGTTCATCGCCTACTCTCATGAGACCTATAAACAAGAATCCTTCATACGGAATACCATCTTTTTGAAGGCCTTTCAAACTGCGTGCGATGACCTTCTCCTTCACCTTCTGCATGAATACCACATCAGCGACAGGCGCGGGGGATAGCGCACCCATTCCACCTGTATTAAGACCTTGGTCTCCATTCCCAATGCGTTTATAGTCCTTGGCCGTGGGCAGCAGTAAGTACTCTATTCCGTCAGTGAGGATGAATACGGAGAGCTCGGTCCCGGTAAGGAATTCTTCAATGACCACTTTGGATCCAGCAGCCCCAAATGGACCGTCAAGAATGATCTCCCGCAGTTTTTCTTTGGCTTCTGATAGTTCATCGAGGATCAATACGCCTTTCCCCGCGGCAAGCCCATCTGCTTTGAGCACATAGGGCGCATTCAGGGTCTCTAGATAAGCGTAACCTGCTTCCAAGTTCTTAGCCTCAAAAGTCTTGTACGCTGCGGTGGGGATATCATTCCTGATCATGAATTGCTTGGAGAAATCTTTACTTCCTTCAAGCGCTGCTCCATTCTTCCTAGGGCCGATAACGGTGACATGGATACTGCGTGGGTCGGATTTGATCGCATCATGGATTCCATTGACTAGGGGGCCCTCAGGACCAACGAAAACAAGGGAGATATCATTTTTCAATATGAAATCTATGACTGCCTCATTATCCAAGATATCCAAGGCATGATTGCTTCCAATACTGGCAGTGCCAGGGTTTCCAGGAGCTATGTGCAAATGGGTCAACAAAGGGCTCTGAGCGATTTTCCAAGCCATGGCATGTTCTCTGCCACCAGAACCAAGGAGAAGTACCTGCATCTATTCGATTTTGAATCAAAGGTAGGACTTCGCAGGATGCGACCTTCCTTGTAACTATTCACATTGTCTAGCGTAGAAATACTGTATTAAACAGACCAGACCATTGGAGCTATTTGAAAAGAAAGTCCTGCGAAATAATGCTCAGGCAAGCAATATTATCTGTGCACTCTATGCGTGGAATACCCTGATCATGGGCGATTCCGTCTTTGGGGCAGAGCAAAACTCGATAGTTTTTCAGATGAACACGGAGCCGAACAATAAAGCTATTTACAAGCTAGAGACTTATCATACCCATCTGCGCGCTTGAGTCAGAGGATTACTCATATCATCTCAGCGCTCCTTCTGCTGCTCTTGAACTTGGATTCAATTCAAGGAGCTACCATTGGTTCCCAATACAATGGATATTGGTATACCGTCAATGCATGGGCTGGTGCTTCCAATCCTTTCTTGCTGACGGCTGCTTATTCGAATGGGGCCACCTTGACCCCGGATATTACTCCTCTTGCAGCTTTATGTCAGAGTATCACCTCAGGCAGTGAGAACGATGGACAGCTAGGCATCACCTCATCCATAGTCGATATCTGGAGTAATAGAGCGTGTATCTTTAATGCCTTGTATCCGGACCAGTATGATTTTGACTGCATCGATGCTCTTAACTCTGCGAATGTGACATTAGCAGATGTATTCCTGATCGGAAATAACAGAACATGTGTTGCACAGGAGAGTGTCCTCAGTACTGAGGCATCTTTTTATTGCCAGACGAAATTCGATATTGAACCGAATGTAAGGTTCACTGCGCCTGTCCCTTGCAAGATAGGTATGCTCCCTAATAACACAGCGTATTTCCATTACAATCCTAAATGGCAAGGACTTTTATATGCCAAGGGTTCCGCGGCTGTCATTAAGAATGCACACTTCAATGGAATGAGCAGGGACCTGAGTATGGAAGTAGATAGTCTCATGCAGATTGCTGGCCTATACGCTCGTTCTTATTTCATAGAATCTAATGGCTTCAAAGATCAACAGACCTTCAATAGCAGAATCTCAGACCTAGCTCTGATCATTGATACCTTTCTCCAGACTGATACTGTCCAAGACACAGAGGATCCGGTTGCAATTTGTCAAACAACTACATTGATCATAGAGGGAGGACCAGTGACCTTGAATCCGACTGCTATCAATAACGGAAGTACAGATAACGAGGGGATAAGCAGTATGACTGTGAATCCTTCATATTTCAATGCTCCGGGAACATATGCGGTGACTCTTACCGTATACGATGCCGCTGGAAACAGCGCTCAATGCACGGATAGCGTCAACGTCATAGACACTGAACCACCAGTCTGTCAAACTCAGGATATTACAGTGAATTTGAACAGTTCGGGTGCTGTGAGCATCACTCCTGCGAGCATTGATAATGGAAGCACAGATAATGGGACCATTGTGAGTTACTCCATTGATATCTCTGATTTTAATTGCAGCAACATCGGGCCTAACACAGTGACATTGACATTGACTGATGAGGATGGGAATCAGTCCTCCTGCTCGGCAATTGTGACCGTAGAAGACACTATAGCTCCAATCATCTCGTCTTGTCCAACAGATACTTTGATCTCATCCACTATAGGTGAGTGTGGGATAGATGGAGCTCTGGTGACACTTGATTCACCTATTGCATATGATGGATGTGGTTCAGTGACCATCACGTATGATGCTCCAGCATATTATCCCGAAGGAATCACTTCAGTTACTTGGAACATTGCAGATCAATATGGAAATGAATCATTTTGTTACCAAAACGTACAAGTGATAGATGATTCAGGCCCCATAATCGATTCTTGTCCTTCTGACATTGCTGTGGATAATGACCCTGGAATATGTGGAGCAGTGGTTTCGTATACGCTTCCAAGTTCTGCTGAGACATGCGACTCAGTCACGGTCGTATTGATTGAAGGAATTGCGAGTGGTGAAGAGTTCCCCTTGGGGGACACATACGTGCGCTATCATTTGATAGACGAGGGAGGAAACATTTCTACTTGTGCATTCAATGTAGCAGTCACTGACACTGAATCCCCAGTCATTGCTGAACCAAAACAGATTATCATCATGGGAATCTCTGATGAATGTGGTTCAACAGTTTCTTATGCTGATCCTCAGGCTACTGATAATTGTCCTGGACTGACCACTGTCCAAACGGATAATACGGGACTTTCTAGCGGAGATATATTCCCAACGGGCACTACCACACTTTGTTACTTGAGCACCGATGCTAGCGGAAACTCAACGGAACTATGTTTTGATGTCCTCATCACGGATAATGAATCACCTATAGTCACTGCATGTCCTGATGATATCACAATTCCAGCGCAAACTGGAAATTGTTCTACAGTCTATTCTATTCCTTCTCCTATAACGGAAGATAACTGCGGGACTACCATCATGAGCAATGATGCTCCAAGTGCTTTCCCAGTAGGGCAGACCATAATCACATGGACCATCACTGATGGGTCAGGAAATACAAGTCTATGCAGCTATGCTGTATATGTATTCGATGAGGAACTTCCTTTGATAGACTGCCCTGATGATGTGATCTATATAGCTGCATTTAATGAATGTGAGGTATTTCTAACAGTTCCATTGCCAGTTGTTTCAGATAACTGTGGCGTATATACAGTCTGGAATGACTTCAATAATGGCCCAGATGCTTCAGGTATATTCCCATTGGGAACGACTATAATCACTTGGCATGTTCTGGACATTCACGGAAATGAGAACGCATGCATTATGAGCGTGACTATAGAAACACCAGGTGAACCCCAGATAACATGTCCTTCTGATATCAATATGAATAATGAGCTTGGCCTGTGTGGTGCTGAGGTCAATGTGTCTGCAGTATTCCTTAAGAATCCATGCAGCATGGTTTCAGTGATTAATGATTTCAATGGAACGGATGATGCAAGCGGATTCTATCAAGTTGGCCAGACCAACGTGATTTGGACAGTTACGGATATCACGGGACATACTGCAACGTGCACCATGTTGGTCACCTTAACTGACTCTGAAGCCCCGGCCATAACTTGTCCTGATGACATCACTCTGCCTAATGATCCATGGGAGTGCGGTGCCTTGGTTGATTATCAGCTTCCAAGTGTCTTTGATAATTGCGGCATAGACCAACTCATATTGCAAGAAGGACCTTTTGAAGGGACTATGTTCAATGTTGGGGGCACTTTAGTTATCTATCAGGTCAATGACCTAAATGGCAACAGTAATAGATGCAGTTTTGAAGTGACTGTCTTCGATAATGAAAGCCCAAGTATCTATTGTCCTGAAAACATTGTCCAAGCAGATAGCATGGTCTACTATAGCTATCCAGGCTTTGTAGATAATTGCTACATTGAATTGATGCTGCTATCTGGACCGGATACGGGGGCTGATTTCGATCATGGAAATACCCTGGTGACATTCGCTGCTGTGGATCTTTATGGAAATATAGATACATGCTCCTTCAATGTCCTGGTCAACACACCACCTCTTGCTCAAAATGACACATTGGTCATTTTTGAATCAGGGGATATAGTGACCATTGAAATATTGAATAATGATTATGATCTGGATGGAGATAGTATCTTCATAGCCAGTATCATCTATGGCCCAGAATGGGCAACTATTGAAAATTCTCTGCTATACTATGACCTTCCTGATAATGACTGTGGCCTTGACTCAGTGGTCTATGTGCTTATGGACGAATATGGAGCTACCGATACAGCTACTGTTTATGTGGAGCTGACCTGTCATCCTGCAGTTTTCGTCCCTGAAGGATTCTCACCGAATGGAGATGGAGTGAATGACGTGTTGCGCATCCTGGGATTACATGAATATCCTAACAATACATTGACGGTGTACAATCGATGGGGACATGAAGTTTATAGTGCTAAGAGCTATAAGAATGATTGGGATGGACGATCAGAGGCTCCGATGACTTTAGGCAAGACGTTGTTGCCCAGAGGAACGTACTTCTATCTTCTTGAACTTGAAGACCCATCCCAAAAATCGATGAAGGGATTCATTTACATGAACCCGAAATAGGGTAGTAATGGGACATAGATTTGAACGGCTGACCTTGGTTGATATGAAAGGCCTTGAAACTCTATGAACCTCTGTGCTTATAATTAGGGAACTCGGACCATAGTTCGAACGGACCTATTAAATTCATCAAAGCAATAGAAGTCCTAATAAACAGGAAAGGAGCTTAAGAAGAAAAACAGCAACAAAGGCAATAAATGCAGGTCTTTGAACATCATTTTTCTTTTAATTGCCGTCCTAGGAGCGTGTTTAACAACATGGAAGCCTATTCCTATTCTTTCTATTCAGGAAAGGTATCAGATGACTTTAGTCCCTTTTATTTCAGTCATAAGGTTTCAAATAGCATGGTCTTCATGCCGACTGAATCCCACACTTACATAACATGTAATGGCTCCATTGACATATACGTAATAGGAGGTGCTAGTCCACATACTTAGGAAGGGGACAAGGATGGGGCATGTGAAAAAACGAGTCTCAAGGTGCACTTGGTTTGACCTAAGACTGAGATTGCAAGCGATGCTAATGCATAAGGATTCACTTACTGTTCCTGTCACTCAACCTGCAGCATGAGCCGTGGCAAGGAGTTCACCCGCACAACCTGTGGCATTTTGAATAATGGAACAGCTCCTGCAACGCCCAGCTGAGATCCAGAACCATACACATACGAATAGTCGAATGAGTGAGTTGAGGATCTTCAATAAATGGGACACAGGGCATATGAGTGAAAAGATTCTCAGAATGATTGGGACAGAAGGTCCGAGGCCAAGATGACTGTCGGTGAAACAATATTACCACGAGGAACGTATTCTACCTACTGGATCTTCATGATCCTAGAGTAAGACCAATGAAAGGGTTACTAAACATTAACCCTACGTAGAAGGAGCCATTTACTGCTGTGGAAAAGAGGAGGAGATATATAAAATCAGGTTTCGTGGTGCTGGTTGTGGTCATGAGTTCAACTTATGCATGGGCACAGCAGGAGGCCATGAATGCCCAATTCATCTTGAATACGATGACTGTGAATCCAGGCTATACAGGATATAAGGAAGTGCAGAGCTTCACTATGGATCATCGCTCGCAGTGGGTAGGATTTAAAGGTGCTCCTGTCACCAACAGCTTGAGTTTCGACATGGCCTTACCGCAAAATAAGGAAGTGGCATATGGAGGTAACTTGATGCATGATAAAATCGGGCCTACCAGTGAAATTTCATTCTCAGCTAATCTTGCTTACAGATTCTATGTTAACAGGAAAGATCAACTAAGCATTGGCTTGAAGGCCTATGCCGGACTCTTCCAAGCTAATTTCACTGGATTGGATCTCACTTCAGAAGTCTTTGGTCAGGAAGACATCAATTTCTCCTATGATCCTTCTAATGAGCTGATATTGAACTTCGGTGCAGGGGCCTTTTATCACAGTGAGGATTATTTCATAGGACTATCCAGCCCAAGGATGCTTAAGAACCGTATCGATAATAGCAACCTGGAGACCTATAATACCATAAGAGGAAGAACTGAACCTACGTATTACCTGATGGGCGGGTATAATTTCCATTGTAACATGTGGCTTGATTTCCAACCGGCTTTATTGACAAAGGCGAGCATGGGAACTCCCTTGTCCATAGCTCTCTATGGAAGTTTCCTAATGAAGTCCAAATTGAGACTGGGTGGCTTTTATACCATCAATGAGTTAGGCGGAGTTATGATCCAACTCCAGGTCTCTGAGAAATTCAAAATGGGATATAGCTTCGATGTGGCTGCCAATGCACTGATAAGATCCAATCTTGGAAGCCATGAAGTCGGATTGAGTTATGAGATGAAAACATTCAGAAAGCGTATTGTTTATCCAAGACGTTTCTAATGCACTGACGAGTAAGAAATTTTGAGTGCTATGAGAATGAATTATAAATATTTGTTGATTATTTTAATGATTTTATCGCCTTTTCTGAGTTCTTCTCAGATTAAGAAGGGAGATTATTTCTTCGAGAATTATGAATATGGCTATGCTTTGATGGCCTATGAATTCGCTTATAACGAACAACTCATTCAGAATCCTTTCGTTGCACGAAAAATCGCACTTACACAGCGTATGCTGGGGAATATGAAGGAGTCAATGAAATGGTATGGAAAAGCATTGCACAAGGATGACAGCAATACTATTGACATGCTCTACTATGCTGAAGCATTGAAATACGAAGGAAATTATGAAGAAGCTATCAAATGGTATCGTAGATACAATCTTAGAGTTCCAGATGACAGAAGGGCAGCATATCAGTTAGAGAATAATAATTTTATCAAAGACTTCTATAAAGACTCAGCACTCTATAGCTTTAAGAACTTGCAGGTCAATACTGAGAATACTGAATTCGGAATAAGTAAGTGCAATGGTAAATACCTCATTTCATATGTGGGGCTGGCCAACCCTGAACTAGGTTCTAAATACAACAAGAGTGTAGGTGAGGAAGACCGATACATGGATATTTATTCCTTTGCAAGGACCAGTGAGAATGAATTAATCCTTGAAGATTGGATCAATCTAGGAGTGAATTCTACATACCATGATGGCCCAGTAAGCTACTCAGCTAAAACAGAGGAGCTATTCATAACACGAAATAATGTAGACAAAGGGAAACCAGTCCTTGATGCTAAAGGGAAGGTGAACCTGAAGATTTACGTTTCTAAACTTGAAGGCGGAGTTTTTGGAAAAGTGGCCGAGATCCCTATTAATAGCGATAATTTCTCTAATGCTCACCCCGCGATCTCTCCTGATGGGAACACTTTGTATTTTACATCTAATAGAAATGGTGGACTCGGTGAAACAGATATCTATTCTATCAGTCGGGTGAATGGTAATTGGAGTGCTCCTGTGAATCTGGGTTCTGTTATCAATACGGAGGGTGAGGAGTGTTTCCCTTATGTGGCTGATGATGGGACATTGTTCTTTTCTTCTACTGGCCATATAGGGGCTGGAGGTTTGGATATATTCAAAGCAAGCGTCAGGAATGGAAGCTGGACCCGTCCACAGAACATGGGCTCACCCATTAATAGCTGTAAAGATGATTTCGGTCCTTGTTTGGATGCAGATAATAAATCTGGTTTTATCTGTTCAAATAGAAAAGATAATAACTCTATAGAGGATGACATCTACTATTTCAGCTATAATCCTGAAGTCGCGATCAGAGGTAAGGTGAGAGCACTCGGAGGCCTTAATTTCCTTAACGGTGCTATTGCTCGATTGTATGATGATGATGGCCGCCTTCTATTTGAGCAAAGGATTGATGTTGATGGCTGTTTCGACTTTAGCATCATACCTGATAAGTGCATGTATAAAGTGGAAGTAAGCAATGGAAAGGACTCCCCCAAAGAGACCTATATGATTGAGTACTGTGATGATCGATTGTCCTTCTATGACCTCGGTATTGTGCAGGCCCAAGAATTGGAATATTTAGCTCAAGGAACAGTCTTGAAAAAGGAGACCATGGAACCCCTGAAGGGATTCAAGGTCACGCTATATAATAGCACAACGGGGGATCTAGTGAAATCCATTCAAACCTCAAGAGATGGGAAAATACAGTTTAATCTGCTTTCAGAGACCGACTATAAATTGGTCCTCATTAAAGAAGGCTGGTTCGCTCGCAGTGCTGTGTTCACCACGAAAGGAATGACTCCAGGGATTATAGAAATAGACCGATTTGTAAATTTACTTTTCGAAGAGATCGAAGTAGACAAAGCTATAGTTCTTGATAATATCTACTACGACTATAACAAGTTCATCGTGAGGGAAGATGCCAAACCAGACTTGGATAAAGTAGTCCAGATGATGGAAGATAATCCTTCCCTTAAGATCGAAATGAGCTCACACACAGACTCCCGTGGAAGTGATAAGTTCAATTTCGTGTTGAGCGATCAACGCGCTAAGTCAGCTGCAGAATACATCATATCTAAAGGGGTCACTGCTTCGCGCATCATCATCAGAGGATATGGAGAATCTATCCTGAGAAACGGGTGTATAAATAACACGGAATGTTCTGAAGAAGATCATGAAGTGAATAGAAGGACTGAGTTCAAAGTACTCGGACTCTAATCGAAAATATTGAGTTCAGAAGATCAGAGGGCTTCCGATAGGAGGCCCTTTTTTTCTATGCCATCCATAATCATGGGCAATGCTTTCATCAACTTTTCTCTCAGCCTCTCTTGATCATGAAGGACGATGATGGAGCCAGGGCGAACATGGTCTAAAATGTATCTTGAGACAGCCTCTGCATTCATCGAGTCTAGGAAATCTCCAGGCATAATGTTCCACATCACTATTTTTTTCTCTTGGCGAAACTGTCTGAACTGAGACAATCTTAAATGTCCATATGGCGGCCTATAAAGCCCCGAGGTGATAAGGGTATTCCCTTTTCTATAATCATCTATGAATTCTCCAGCGTCACTTTTCCAAGCATCTAGATGCTGATGGCCATGCAAGCCTATTGCATGGCCCGCTGATTGTAACCTAGGTATGACTTCAGGATATTTTTTTACTCCTTCTCCTAGCAAGAAGAAGGTAGCATGGTGTCCGCGATCATCAAGTAGCCTAGAAATATCCTCTGTAAGCGTGGAAGGACCATCATCAAAGGTGAGGTAGATAATCCGCTTATCCGAGTGTTTTTTCTTCCAAATAATCCCAGGAAAAAGAGGTCGGAGGAGCCATATCGGTGGTCTCCTCCAATCCATCTTAGAATCTTACGTTTTCTCCTGATCTCCTGCCGTCTAGCTGAATGCTCTGCTGAGCTTGCTCATACATCTGTTGCAGTAGATTCATACGATCGCCTATAGCGTCTTTCAGTTCTTGCAATTCATATTGCTCGGCCATATATTGGATGCGTTGGGCAACATACATATTGATCTGTAATTCATCATCCAATCGCTTTAGGAACTTGCCATCCAAAGTGCTGAAATAAGTGATTTCCTGCTCATTGATCTCAAAGAGACGGAGGGCATATTGGACAGCTTTCTCATCGTCTCCCACTCTTGCATAGCCTTCTATCAATGGAATTACCACACGGTTCAATGGAACATTGTGCTCCGGCATCACTTCGAAGCTCTTGTCCAATATTTCCCTAGCCTTCTCATTCTGCTTTTCCTTGATCAGTTCATCAGCAAGATTGGCCAATTGCAGTCTGATGTTGGTTGTTAACCTAAGGTTGTTTTCATCCATATAAAGATCCTCAGTGTCCATGTTCCCCCAAGCAAACTTGTTCATCACATTGTCATACATGGCTTCTGTATCCACACCGCCCAATTTGTTCGGATTAGGATCCTTTTCATGTCTGAATGGAGTCACTTTATATGCCATACCAGTTAACTCGAAGTATGGATCCATATTCACATACGTTTCTTGGCCAGTGGTCACTGCAAAGTAGATATCACGCTCCCAATTATTGGTAGCGATAAGATCCAGGACCAAGAGATTATTCTTGGTCACATAATTGCCCGGGATGTTCCAATACATTTCTGCTTCTATGCGACTCGTATCAGACGCGGTGATTACTCCACGGCTGATTAAGTCCTCTTTGTTCAAGGTGATCTTCACTTTGTTCGTTGGGAAATAAGGAAGATTACCTGCGCCACGTATCGGCACTACATTCTTGTCCTCTGACACGAACTTGATCATATCACGAAGCTCTACGCGCAATTCGCTGCGCTTTGGATTCACCAATACGATATCCCTGGTTCCCTGACGATATTTATCCTCAGGCAATGAGATAGGAACTGGATCTGATGCATAGGCCTTACGTTTCATCTGATCAGCGTACCAATCCGTATTCAAGAGGCTCAAATTCACTACACGGACATCTGTGCGGTATTCCTCCACTTCTTGGACATACCATAAAGGGAAAGTGTCATTATCACCATTGGTAAACAGAATGGAGTTAGGGCTGCAGCTGTCCAGATAGTTCTTCGCTATATCTACTCCTGTCCTGCGTTTGGCGCGATTATGATCATCCCAAGCACCTGCAACCATGACATAAGGAATAATCAAGCCCAATAAAGTAGCTGCAATGGCGGTAACCTTAGTGTCCATTTTACTTCCTATTGCTTTCATCAGACCCATGCCCAATAGCGTGATAGCAGCCATATAGAATATGCTGTAAGAGAAACTGTGGTCTCCTGAGCTCATCTCCATAAGATAGATCACTGCAGCAGTTCCTAGGGCTGCACCGCCAACGCGTATGAAGGCTTTCTGATCCATGCTTTGATATGCATCATAGAGTGCATATACACCCAGTCCTATCCATATTGCAAATGCATAGAAGGACCCTACATAAGCATAGTCTCGCTCTCTGGGTTGATACGGATATTGATTCAGGTAAATGACCACCGCTAGGCCAGTCAAGAGGAAAAGTAACATCACGATCAGCCAGTTCTTAGTATCCTTCACCAAGTGATATATAAGGCCGATTAAGCCAAGTAAGAAGGGCAAGTAGAAATAGAAATTCCTTGCCTTGTTACCAGACATGCTAGGGGGGAGATTATCCTGTCTTCCCAGTCTTTGCTCATCAATGGCATTTATCCCGCTCAGCCAATTACCATTCAGGATATCGCCATGGCCTTGATTATCATTCTGCCTTCCTACGAAGTTCCACATGAAATAACGCCAGTACATCCAGTTCACCTGATAATTCATGAAAAACCTCATGTTCTCAGCAGCTGTAGGGACATTTAGTCGCTTGCCATCGCTATCAGTGGCGCGGGTCGGTTTTCCTTTGAAATCACTCCAGCTCTTATAAGCATCTGCATGATTAGCTTGACTGCTGTACATCCTAGGGAAGACTGCCTCGAATTCAGAATTATACTTATAGACGGTGTTCTTGCGGTCATCAGAGACGATGTATTCTTCTACGAGCACTGTGCCTGCGTTGGCAGCTACAAACTGCTCAGCTCCATAGGAAGTATTAAAAGTCTTTACGGTCTTTTCACCCTTCTTGGCCACATAAGCCTTCATGTATACAGGATCCCCATCTTCAGTTCCCACGGTGGGAGCCATCCAATAATGTCCTGTCAATAGCGGGCGATCCCCATATTGCTCACGATTCAGATACGAGAGTAGCGTGAATACGTTCTCAGGATTGTTCTCATCCATAGGCGGATTGGCAGATGAACGTATAATGATCATCGCGTAGGTGGAATAACCAATTATGATGACAGCGAAACTCATCACACTCAGTTGGAGTAATCTGCTAGGCGCTCTGATTTTGTAGGTCAAGTAGATCAATCCTCCGGCAAGCAGAGCCACGAAGAAATGCAAAGTCCCTGAAAGGAATTCAGTTAAGAAAAGGGGGATGGTGATCAGAACGATGATTCCTGTGATGAGGATCCAGAGCTTTTTATGCGGCTTATGGGCATACATCACCAGTAAAACTACAAGTCCAATGATCAGCATACTGAATATGCTCACTCCTACATTGAATCCAGTACCCATTGTATTGGTGAAGAAATATTCATATCCACCAGCCATCTTCACTATGCCGGGAATGACCCCTGATTGGATGAATCCGAGGATAGCTACAGAGATTACACCTGTTATGACCAAACCTTGATGGGAATAGGTATGGCGCTTCATATAGACCACTAAGGCGATAGCCGGGATACATAGCAAGTTCAATAAGTGAACCCCTATGGATAATCCCATGAGATAGGCGATGAAAATAATCCAGCGATCACTGCGTACATCATCTTCTTCAGCATCCCACTTGAGAATGGCCCAGAACACCACTGCCGTGAATAATGAGGACATGGCATACACCTCGCCTTCAACTGCTGAGAACCAGAACGAATCAGAGAAGGCATAGGCCAATGCTCCTACAAGACCACTCCCAATGACAGCAATCTCAGCTCCTTTATCCATAACCTTCCCGTTCAGACGGGCTAACTTCTTTCCAAAAGCAGTAATGGTCCAGAAGAGAAAGAGGATGGTGAATGAGCTACAAAGGGCTGAAAGCACGTTGATAGCAGTGGCTGCATAGGCTACTGGCACGAATGCTGCGAACAATCTCCCAATAATCATAAAGAAGGGCGCACCAGGGGGGTGTCCCACTTCCAGCTTATAAGCCGTAGCTATAAACTCTCCACAGTCCCAGAAACTGGCTGTAGGCTCTATAGTAGAGAGATAAACGAAGGAGGCAATGGCGAAGGTGATCCAGCCAAGAAGGATGTTGAGTCTGTTGAAGGGCATACCTTGTATTAATCGGAGTGGCACCGAAGGTAGAAATAATCCATGCCCATATTGAGCCTATCTGATGGAATAACAAGCTTTAACACCCTTGGGCAATCAGAGAAATGACATGTAACTGCCTAAAAAGGTTGTTTTGACATTGAAATATTTGATAATTTCGCCTCGCTTTTGAAAAAAGGCATTTTTGACCCATGGTGTAACTGGCAACACGTCTGATTTTGGTTCAGAAGAGTCCAGGTTCGAGCCCTGGTGGGTCAACTGAGAAAAAAGCACTTTCGAGTAATCGGAGGTGCTTTTTTGATTCAAGGAAATAATCTAAGAGGGCGAGAAGTCTATCCCGAGCGGAGTGTAACGGAGACGAGGGGAGCCCTGGTGGGTCAACTGAGAAAAAAGCACTTTCGAGTAATCGGAGGTGCTTTTTTGATTCAAGGAAATAATCTAAGAGGGCGAGAAGTCTATCCCGAGCGGAGTGTAACGGAGACGAGGGGAGCCCTGGTGGGTCAACTGAGAAAAAAGCACTTTTATCATAGGAATGGGGCTTTTGCGTTCTTAGTCCTAAGAACAGCATTAGATCCCGTGTATAAATCCCCACTCACATCCGTGTCCTTGACCTAATAAGAAGGGAAGGGCTTTGTAACTTTGCCTCTCCATGCACACTTGAACATGAAAAACACCATTCTCAGCCTGCTTTTGCTCTTCCTTTCCCTTTCCTCCTCTTCCCAAGAAGAATCCTTTGTGGATTATTGGGATTCGGCCAAGACCATCAAACGCAGTGAGGGTATCTACTTCAGCGGGATGGAGCATCGCCTTTGGAAGTATTGGTATGAGGATGGGAAATTGAGAGAAGAGAGCAATTTCTTCCGTGGGAAGTATAATGGAGCATCCAAGGTCTATCATCACAACGGGAATCTCGAGATAGAAGCATACTGGCACATCGGTAAGCAAGACAGTATCATGAAGGCATTCTCCTCTGAAGGTGTCTTGCTTGAACAGGGGGATTTCCAAGTTGGAAATAAAGCAGGGACATGGGAGTATTTCTATGCAGACGGAAGCCCACGTTCCATAGAGGTCTATGAAATGGGTCTCAAAAGAATCATGCAAGCCTTTGACAAAAACGCACTCCAAGTCATCAAAGATGGAAATGGAACATTGACCGAGTACTACCCAAGTGCAGCAGTGAAATCTATTGCTAAGTATGAAAATGGTTTACTGGATGGGGATTGCATCACCTATCACCCTGGTGCTGGAATCAAAGAAAAAGGCCATTATGTTTCAGGACATAAATCGGGCAATTGGGAAAATTTCTTCAGAGAGAACAGCCTCTCAGAAACCTTGAAGTATGAAAATGACACTCTGGATGGCGAATTCAAGAAATGGCAAAGACCTGATCAATTAGAGGTCCAAGGGAATTTCAAAAAAGGCAAGAAGGAAGGCACATGGTCCTGGTGGGATGAGAAAGGTGTGCTTGACATTCAAGGAGCATTCCAATCTGACGTGCAGCACGGCCAGTGGACCTATTATCATAGCAATGGAAAAGTGAACTATGAAGGAGAGTATGCTGATGGCGCTAGAGAAGGACTGTGGGAATACTTCTATTTGAATGGCACCCCCTGGCGCAGAGGAACATATAAAGCAGGTAAGGAGGAAGGAGAGTGGATTACATGGTTTGAGAATGGGCAAGTATTGCAGAAAGGGGCATATTTAGATGGAGAAGAGCAAGGAGTATGGACATCATGGTTTGAGAACGGCCAGAAAAGGGATGAAGGAAGTTTTGCCCTTGGAAAGTTGGAGGGGCTATGGAAAGGCTGGGATGAGCAGGGAGGAACTGCATATGAAGGCGCTTGGAAACAAGACGCCAAGGATGGCAAATGGATCTTCTGGAAAGAAGATGGACAGAAGGATGAAGAAGGGTTCTTCAAAGCAGGCCTTAGAAATGGTCCATGGAAAGACTTTGGAGAAAGTGGAATCCTTATCAGCGAAGGGGCTTATATGGAGGCCCATCCCCAAGGTAAATGGAGCTACTACTATCCTAGCGGTAGTGTTCTAAGGACGTGCAGCTATGAAAAAGGTAAATTGAATGGTGCTGTCACAGACCACTTTGTAAATGGTCAAATTAGCCTAGAGTGCATGTTTAAAGAGAATAAACGCCACGGAACCTGCCGCAGCTTTACCGAAAGAGGGAAGCTCATAGAGACCACACAGTTTAAATATGGCAGCCCTGAGAAAGAGACACCTTAGTAAGGAATGATGTATAAGACTAGCAGAACATGTGAATTTAATTATCTTTGCAGTGATAACGTGATATGAAAGAAGGAAAGAGGGGATGACCCTCTTTTTTATTTGGCTAGAGAAATTGATCACAGAGAAGCAGATACAAGACTTGATAGATGAGGTGCTCACACCGGATCAGTTCATTGTAGAATTGAAAATCCAAATCGGAAATAAGATCTACATAGAACTGGATAATGCCGTGCAACCCACTTCCATCACTGATTGTATAAAACTGAGCCGACAGGTAGAGCATAACCTGGATAGAGAGACTGAGGATTTCTCCTTGGAAGTCACTTCACCAGGACTCGATAAGCCCTTCAGAGTGTTCAAGCAATATGTGAAAAACTTAGGCCGTGAGGTGAAAGTGAAGTCATTGGAAGGCATTGAGGTTGAAGGAAAACTTATTGAAGCGGAAGAAGATCATATCATCGTTGAAACCAAGGAGAAAAAACGCATAGAGGGTCGTAAAGCCAAAGAATGGATCACCGAAGAGGTGAACATTCCAATGGCCCAGATCAAAGAAACGCAGATAAAAATCGTTTTTTAATCATTCTATAATAGAAATGGATAACGCTACACTTATCGAATCATTCTCAGAGTTCAAGGAATTCAAGAACATCGACCGGGTAACCATGATGAATATCTTAGAAGAGGTATTCAGGAACACGCTCATCAAGAAATATGGTTCGGATGAGAACTTCGATATCATCTTGAACCCAGATAAAGGGGACTTGGAGATATGGCAGAACCGTGAGATCGTCCCTGATGATGATTTGGAGGATGAGAACACTCAAATCGCCCTTTCTGAAGCGATTAAGATAGAAGCTGACTTTGAAGTGGGTGAAGAGGTCTCCCAAGAAATCAAGCTGGAAGAATTTGGCCGAAGGAATATCCTGACCCTTCGTCAGTTCCTGAAGTCTACAATAGATGACCTTGAAAAAGGGAACATATTCAATAAGTACAAGGAGCGTGTAGGCGAGATCGTCACTGGAGAGGTCTATCAAATATGGAGGAAAGAGATTCTCATATTGGACGATGAAGGCAATGAGCTCATTATGCCCAAATCAGAGCAAATCAAGACGGACTTCTTTAAAAAAGGTGATTCTGTGCGTGCAGTGGTCGCTAAGGTGGAGATGAGGAATAACACTCCAGCGATCATCCTATCCCGCACAGCACCTGAATTTCTAGAGAGATTGTTTGAAATGGAAGTGCCAGAGGTATTCGATGGCTTAATCACCATCAAGAAAATCGTACGTGAGCCAGGAGAAAGAGCTAAAGTCGCTGTAGAGTCCTATGATGATCGTATTGACCCAGTAGGTGCTTGCGTAGGCATGAAGGGGTCTAGAATCCACAGCATCGTTCGGGAACTGAAGAATGAGAACATTGATGTGATTAACTACACAACCAATGACCAATTGCTCATCGCTAGGGCATTGAGCCCAGCTAAGATCACCTCCATGGAGATCGATGGAGAAAAGAGAAGAGTCGCTGTTTTCTTGAAGCCTGACCAAGTCTCTCTTGCCATCGGTAAAGGAGGTCATAACATCAAGCTCGCAGGAAGATTGACCGGCTATGAGATAGATGTCTACCGTGATGGAGATGAGGTAGATGATGACGTAGACTTGGAAGAATTCTCTGATGAAATCGAAGGATGGATCATCGATGAGCTTAAGGCCATCGGATGTGATACTGCTCGAAGTGTATTAGAGATCTCTGAAGAAGAGCTTGTGAAGAGGACTGATTTGGAGGACGTGACCATCAGGGAAGTATTGAAAATCCTTAAGGATGAATTGGATTCCTAAGAACGATCCTTATATTGTTAAAAAGCTACCAGACCATAAATGGCGGAACAAGCGATTAGATTAAGTAAAGCAGCACGAGAAGTCAATCTCGGGATTCAACACGTAGTAGAATTCCTTGCTGATAAGGGATTCGAAGTGGAGGTCAATCCCAATTCGAAATTGTCAGGTGAGATGTATGACCTCTTGTTGAATGCCTTTGCTACCGATAGGCAGATCAAGAAGGATTCTATGGCCCAATCCCCTATAGAACCAGTCGAACATGAAGCGGTAGCTATCGAGACAGCTAAGGCGAAGACCGCAGCAAAAGAAAAAGTAGCCGCAGCAGCTGCAGCAGCCGCAGCAGCCGAAGCGGCAGCTCTTAAAGTGGAGAAGGTTCCTGAGCCTGAAGTGATAAAGCCTCTTGCTGAGAAATTGGCGGGCACCACAGTAGTCAAGAAAATCGACCTAGATGCTCCTAAAAAAGCCAAGGAAGTAGATCCTGAGCCTAAAGTTGAGGAGCCTAAAGCTGAAGAACCTAAAGCCGAGAGCACCAAGGCGAAGGAAGAAGTCAAGGAAAAGGCACCTGAAAAGGTAGAAGAGAAAAAAGTCGAAAGCGCACTTCCGGCTATAACTGAAACAGAGACGCTCATTGCCAAAGCTGAAAAGCTGAAAGGGACCACGGTTCTCGGTAAGATCGTCCTTCCTGTAGAGTCAGATAAGAAGCGCAAGCGTAAGCGTATCGTCAAGCCTAAAGTAGACGTAGACAAGGTGGGCAAACAGGCCAAACCTGTTAAGCCCAAGACCGGTGGTAAAGCTGAGATCTCTGAAGAATCAATACAGAAGGAGATCAAGGAGACACTTGCAAGACTTTCTGGACAAGGAAATAAGAACAAATCTGCGAAACTTCGTAGGGCTAAGCGTGATATGGTCGCGCAGCGTACCGAGGATGAGATAGAAAGAATGAGAGAAGAGGAGAAAGTCCTCAAACTCACTGAATTCGTATCCGTTTCCGAATTGGCCACCATGATGGGTGTTCAAGCAACTGAGATCATCTCAGCGTGTATGACCCTGGGAATATTCGCATCTATTAATCAGCGTTTGGATGCTGAGACCATCAGCTTGATTGCTGAGGAATTCGAATACAGCGTTGAATTCGTTTCCGCTGATATCCAGGAAGCTATCAATGAAGAAGAAGATGCTCCTGAAGACCTAATTACCCGTTCACCTATCGTGACCGTCATGGGACACGTTGACCACGGTAAGACATCCCTGTTGGATTACGTGCGTAAAGCCAATGTGATCGCAGGTGAAGCTGGTGGAATCACACAGCACATAGGTGCTTATCAAGTTCAACTGGACAACGGTAAGAAGATCACCTTCTTAGATACTCCTGGACACGAAGCCTTTACTGCTATGCGTGCCCGTGGAGCTCAGGTGACTGACATAGCCATCATCGTGATAGCTGCTGATGACTCCGTGATGCCACAGACCCGTGAGGCGATAAACCACGCTCAGGCCGCGAATGTTCCAATGATATTCGCTTTTAATAAGATAGATAAGGCAGGGGCGAACCCTGATAAGATCCGGGAGGCGCTTTCGGCCATGAACATCCTCGTAGAGGAATGGGGAGGTAAGTTCCAGGCTCAAGAGATATCTGCTAAGCTAGGTACCAATGTGGACGCCCTTATGGAGAAGGTCATCTTGGAAGCTGAATTACTCGACCTGAAAGCCAATCCGGATAAGAATGCTGTAGGTACCATTATAGAGTCTTCACTCGATAAGGGAAGAGGCTATGTATGTACACTCCTTGTAGAAGGAGGAACCCTGAAAGTAGGGAATACCTTGGTCGCTGGAAAATATTTTGGAAGGATCAAGGCTATGTTCAATGAACGTGGGACTTCAGTCATAGAGGCTGGGCCTTCAGCTCCAGTTACCGTGCTAGGTATGTCAGGAGCTCCTAATGCCGGAGATAAATTCAACGTATTAGATGATGAACGCGAAGCGAAGAACATCGCCAATAAACGTATGCAACTCCAGCGTGAGCAGGGTGTAAGAACGCAGCGTCACGTGACCTTGGATGAGATTGGAAGAAGGATCGCATTGGGTGAATTCAAGGAGTTGAACATTATCTTGAAAGGTGACGTGGATGGTTCATTGGAAGCATTGACTGATTCCTTGCAGAAACTCTCAACTGAGAAAGTACAGGTGAAGATTATACACCGTGCTATCGGACAGATTTCTGAGAATGACGTGCTATTGGCTTCAGCCTCTGATGCAATCGTCATCGGATTCCAGGTCAGACCTTCAGCTGTTGCTAGAAGATTGGCCGAGAAAGAAGAAGTGCAAATCAAGCTTTACTCTGTCATCTATGATGCTATCGAGGAAGTGAAAGATGCGATGGAAGGCATGTTGGCTGTCAGGATTGAGGAGCGTATCACCGGTACAGCCGAGATCAGGGACGTCTTTAAAATATCCAAAGTGGGGACCATTGCAGGTTGCTTCGTCTTGGATGGTAAGATCAGCCGAAATCAAAAGATGCGTGTGATCCGTGACGGTATCGTTGTCTATTCAGGAACACTGGGATCATTGAAACGATTCAAGGATGACGTGAGAGAAGTACTGAAAGGATATGAATGTGGATTGAACGTAGATAGGTTCAATGACATCAAAGTAGGGGACAACATAGAGTCCTATGAAGAAGTAGAAGTGAAGCAGACGCTGGGCGACTGATCTTCATCCACTAAGAATTGGACCCTCTGCCTTTATTAGGTGGAGGGTTTTTTTGTTCCGACAAAACGGGATTCATCTCTCCATCTTGATTATCCATATTGCTAGAACTACTTTTGCTCAATCCATGCTTTTTCCAATTGAGAACGAAACTTATCCTCTATTCCCTCATCCTATGTATGATTGGCCCACTGGGCATTGGATATCTATGGATCCAACATCAGTTGGCGCGGGCAAGGCGGGAAGTGAAGCAGGGCTATATCCATAGCCTTTCCCAAGAAGAATTGACTTCCCTTCGATTCTCCCATGCTGACGCTGAAAGCCTGATCACTTGGAAAGAAGAAGATGAATTCATTTTCCAAGGTCAGTTGTATGATATCCTTAGATCCCATATTTCTGAGGATTCAGTGTTGTACATCTGCTGGCTTGATGAAAAAGAAAATGCACTGAATGATCATCTTGCAATCCTTTTGTCAGATTTTGATCCGGGTGTTCCCCTACAGGATAGGCAAATGCAATCCGTCTTGGACTTTTGTAAATCGCTTTATTCTGTCCAACACAGGGCTTATTTATGCGGTTCCCTGTTGGGAACTTTGTCCTATCCAGAGTTCGTGGAGGACCCTATATCTAGGCGGAATCCACCCATGGAACTGCCCCCTGATCTCGGCTGATCTCGCATAGCGTTTCCTATCCTATCCTTTGAAAAATCAAGCTGAATGGTTCTCTCCATCCCTGCCTGAATTAATCTGGATATGCTGCCTGTTTTCGATGAAAGTCAAGCCTGGTTCCCTATGCCTGAGAATAGATATCACTCAAGGTATCAGACAGAATTCCTTTAGAACATTTTAATATCCATATCATGAAACGATTTTGTATTCTGATGCTGATTTGGGTCATATCCATGCCCCTTTTAGCTCAACAAATAAGAGTCTCCGATGTCGAGACAGGACAAGCAATAGAAAAAGTACTTATCCATTCCAAGGGTTCAAGCCAGCTTGTCATCACCGATGAGAAAGGAATAGCCGACATTGGACCCATAACTTCGGATCAGCTCGAAATTGAAAAACTGGGCTACACCAGTCTGCATTTGTCCAAAGAAGAGCTTAGAAAAATGGACTTTAAGGTGGCCTTGAAACTCAAGGGCGTAGCCTTGGATGAGCTGATCATCTCTTCCAGCAGATTCTTGGACAAAGATGAAGAAGTGGTGCAGAAGATCCAAGTGATCCGAAAAAGCGAGATAGAGCAGATGAATCAGAGCTCTATGGCTGATGTCATCGCTGGAAGCGGGAATATCATGGTCCAGAAAAGTCAACTCGGTGGAGGCTCACCTGTGATAAGAGGATTCGAGGCGAATAAAGTCTTGATGGTCATAGATGGCGTGAGGATGAATAATGCCATCTATCGTGCAGGTCACCTGCAGAATGTAGTCACTTTAGATAATGCATCTATGGATCGGGTAGAACTGGTCTATGGTCCCGGGTCTGTGATGTATGGATCTGATGCATTAGGCGGTGTGATGCACTTCATGACAAAGAACCCGAGTCTGAGCAGTGATTCTTCCTTGTTGGTCAAAGCAGGAGCCTACTCGCGGTATATGTCAGCTCTAGAAGGAAGCGCGTATCATCTTGATTTCTCATTGGGCAAGAAGAGATTCGGTTGCTTGAGTTCTATGACTTACACGGAGCAAGGAGATCTAAGACAAGGTGCTAAGAGGAATCCTTTCTACGGAGATTTCGGAGCTCGTGATTGGTATGTTCAGCGCCTAGGTGGTGTAGACTCCGTCCTTGCTAACACACATAAGAATGTACAAGTAGGGTCTGCATATTCCCAGCTGGATCTTATGCAGAAATTCATGTTCAAGGCCAGTGACAATACACTCCACAGATTGAATATCCAATATTCTACTTCCTCCAATGTCCCACGCTATGATAGGCTTACGCAAGGAAGCATGGCCGCTCCCAGATTTGCTGAGTGGTATTATGGACCTCAGAAAAGACTCTTTGCTGCATACACACTTTCTATGGAGAACAAGAGATATTTTGACAGGTCCAGATTCACTTTGGCCTATCAGGATATTGAAGAAAGCAGGGTCAATAGAAGATACAGGAACGATGTTCTGAAGAGCCAGATAGAAGAAGTGTCTGTATTCAGTATGAATCTGGATATGGAGAAGGATTTAGCAGATCATGAATTGCGATATGGTGTCGAAGCATACAGCAATGTGGTAGCTTCCAAAGCCTCAGCCCGCAATATCCTGAGCAATGAGCTCAGCCCTTCAGACACGCGCTACCCAGATGGGGGCAGTACCATGAACAGCGCAGCTGTCTACATCACTCATCTGTGGAAGATCAGTGATCATTTCTTGCTGAATGACGGATTGAGATTCAACTATTTGGATCTGAATTCTAAATTTAAGGATAAGTCTTTCTTTCCTTTCCCTTTTGATCAAGTCACTCAGCAACATACGGTACTCAATGGGAATCTAGGTCTTATCTATTCGCCAGAGGAAAGCTGGAAGATCAGAGTGAACTTCGCCACGGGGTTCCGATCCCCTAATGTGGATGATATGAGCAAGGTCTTTGAAACAGCGCCTGGTTCTGTAATCGTCCCTAATCCAGATCTCAAGCCAGAGCATACTTACAATGCTGAGATAGGTATAAGTAAGACACTGAATGAGCGGGTGAATATTTCAGCGAGTACATATTATACCTGGTATGAGAATGCGCTTAGGCTGGGACCTGCTAAATTCCAAGGAGCCGATTCTATCCTCTATGACGGACAGATGAGCAAGGTCTTTTCTACTCTCAATACAGGGAAAGCCTATATCTACGGATTTGAAGGCATGATCATAGGGAACCTGAATCAGAATCTATCGGTCAGAGGGACAGTGAATTATACCTATGGTAGAATAGTGACTGATAGCCTAGATCAGCCATTGGACCATATCCCTCCCGTATTTGGAAAATTACTTTTTCATTCTGAAATGAAAAAATGGTCGGCTGATTATTATTTGAATTACAGCGCATGGAAGAGACGGAAGGATTATAATCTGAATGGAGAGGATAATCTGCCCTATGCAACGGCTGAGGGTATGCCAGCCTGGTTCACTTTGAATGCGGGATTGAAGTATGCTTTCACAGAACATGCAAGCTTGCATGTAGCCTGTGAGAATATCTTGGACCAGAATTACAGAGTATTCGCCTCTAATATCTCTGCTCCGGGTAGGAACCTAATAGTGACGCTGAGAGCGGCTTTCTGAGCAGGGCTTCATGCTTTTAAGTCCATCAATTTGGAACCCTCTGCCTGAATAAGTGGAGGGTTTTTTGGTTGATATGCTTACAAAAGAGAATTAATGCATCGCTGAATATGGATGAGAAAGTACTTGATAGCCAATCGGCTGCTGGGAAAATGGATCAGAACGTGAAATTCACGGTTTTTCCTTGTCCGGGATTTAACGGAGTGTAATCCGCTACCCATTCAATTTTAGGCGCGTCCCACACGCATATGCCCAATACCTGCGCTCAGATAAAAGCAACCTGCTCAATCAATATCTCAGTGTGCTAATGAATATTTGACTCCTGATCCGGGAGGCCCATCCCCATTCCCCTCCTAAATCCTACTTTCGCTCTGTGAGCATTCGCAGAAGTATCAGCGCTATCATCCCGGCTTTCAATGAAGAAGGGAACATCTTGGACGCCATCTCTTCCCTGAGCTGGTGTGATGAGGTCATCGTGGTAGATAGCTTCAGTACAGATCGTACGCCTGAACTGGTGACCAGCACCAAAGCAAAACTCATTCAACGTGCTTATCAAAGCCCCGCAGAGCAAAAGAACTGGTCTATTTCACAAGCTTCCTCTGACTGGATTCTGTTCATGGATGCTGATGAACGTGTCACTGAGCCCCTCCGCATAGAAATGGAGGAGGTATTGAAAGACCCTAAATATGAAGCCTACTGGATCTATCGCCAGAATCATTTCATGGGGAAATGCATACGCTACAGTGGTTGGCAAAGTGACAAGGTTATGCGCTTGTTTCTGAAAGGCGCTTGTACCTATGCTCCTGTCCAGGTGCATGAAGAGATGCAATGTCGCTCTGAAGTGGGATTCTTGAAAGAGAAGCTCCTGCATTATACCTACAAGGATCTGCCCCATTACATGGAGAAATTCGATAGATACACCACCTGGTCAGCACAAGACAGAGCTGCTAAGACTGGGAAAGTGGGACTATATCACCTGGGCCTTAAACCCCTCTTCCGCTTCTTCAGACATTATATCTTGAAACTCGGGATATTGGATGGGAAAGAAGGATTCATCATCTCTATTCTTTCAGCATATTCTGTATTCCTGCGCTACTTGAAATTGGATCGCATCCAGAAAGGGGAGAAGCTATGAAGGTGCTCCACATCAGCACAGAATCATCTTGGCGGGGTGGCGAGCAGCAGATTGCATATCTCATGCAAGAGAGCCGAAAGGCAGGGATTGATGTCTCAGTCGCATTGAGAAAAGACAGTGCCTTTCAAGATTGGGCGAATCAGGAGCGTTTCCCCTTTCGTGCTTTTTCATTTTCAGGACTTACCTGGATACTGACATCATGGAAACTAAAAGCCTGGGCTGAAAAATTCGACCTGGTGCATATACACAGTGGAAAAGGGCATGATGTGATGGCCGTGGCTGCTTTTCTGGGCAATGGAACTCCCTCTGTCCTCAGTCGCAGGGTAGATTTTCCTATCAAAAAAGGACCTTGGGCCCATTGGAAATATAATCTTCCTCACTTCAAACGCATCCTCTGTGTCTCTGATGCCATTCGTGACATCATAAGACCGGCATTGCAGCATCCTGAACTTGCTATCACTGTGCATAGCGGTGTGGATATGGAGCGATTTACGGGGAGACAGTCCAAAGGAAAACTGCGCAAGGAATTAGGAATCGAAACTGGAATTCCGCTTATCGGAGTTGTTGCTGCATTGGCTCCGCATAAAAATCTTTTCACCTTTATTGATACATGTGCAATCCTTAAGGAAAAGGGAATTGCCAAGAATTTTGTGGTCATAGGAGAAGGGGATTTGAGGAAGGAACTAGAGAATCACGCTAAGAAAATGAAGCTCGGTTCTTCCTTGCGGTTCCTTGGATTTAGAAAGGATGCATTGGAACTCATTCCTGAATTAGATGTTTTTCTGATCACAAGTAAAACGGAAGGATTAGGGACGAGTATTATAGATGCTATGGCTTGCAAAGTGCCTGTAGTTGCCACACGTGCTGGCGGAATCCCGGAATTGGTCATCCATGGAAAGACAGGAATCTTGGCTGAAGAGGGGGATAAAGATGCTCTAGCTAATGGAGTTAAGGAGCTGTTGGAAAATGAGAAAAAAAGAGCAGAATTGATCCTAGCTGCATCTTCGCATATCCAGTCTTTTAGCATGCAAGAGACCGCGAAAAAGACCTTGCAAATCTATACGGAAATCCTCGAGTCCTCAGGCCGATAAACAGCTATAAGAGTCAGTCCGTAATAGAAGATGAAAAAGCTCAGACCCGCCTGAGTGTTCAAAGTATCTTCTCCCATATAACTGATGCTCAAGACCAATAAGAAGATTAAGAACAAGGGTTCTTTTCTCAAGGCCGCCAAAGTCAATCCTTGATAATGTGCATAGATCATCCAGAGGAATCCAAGCATCCCGAAGCATGCCATGAAAGTCAGGAACTGATTATGGATCAAGTCCCATGCATCATGGCTTAATCTGCTTCCTTGGGATAATTGCTCAGACATATCCACTCTGATATTCCCAGCACCATGACCTATGATGGGCGCTGCCTTGAACAAGCCCCAACCTGCCTTCCATAGTTCAAATCTACGTGTCATGGAATTCAGGCTTGGATCTCCTCCATTCATGTAAGAATCCACCTCATAAAATAGCACATCCAAGCGCCTTGGAATTCCTGCTTTCTGACCTGCAAATGCACTGGTAGTTCCTGATTCAATCTCTCTGACCTGCTCATCACTTAAGGCCATCACAGCATCTGCATCCTTTCGCTGACCGAGGCTCGTGAGATAGCGTATTAATGTACCTTGGAGGTATTGTCCTTTTAAATCTTTTCCTTTCAGATCCATCTCAGAACGAAGGACCCAAGTACTATCAAGTTCTGCACGTGAAACGTACATCCAGATGCGATTTCCGTTCTCTAGACTTGAATTGTCCAAGTCATGGATATATGGATTCCCATGCGGACTCAGATATTCCAGATTCGCTTTATCTATATCTTCTGTTTCCCAATAAGAATGAGCACTCAGCCCGATCCATATTGCTGTAATCCCTATCAGGATCAAGCCCATTATCCCCAGCCATCGCCTATATCCATTGAACATTATCCCACGTAATGCGAATATGCTGACGAGGATCATCAGTATGAGGAATCCCGTTCCTGATTCCATGATCCAGAGATTATACAGGAACCAAGAAATAAGCAGAAGATTCAGAATAATCTGCCATGTTTTTTTGGACCAAAGGAATCGTATGATCAATACAATTCCCATGACCAGTAGCAATGAAAGTCGGATATGATTAACGAAGAGATTTATCTTCCTTGGAGCATGTATAATCGTCTCTGGATCAGCCAGCAGGTAGGACAGGAGTGTAGAGAGGCCCAAAGCCAGCACATGGATCATGGCAATGCCTTGGATCTGCTTTTTATCCAATACAGGCATGCTGCTAAAGATCATGGGCATGAATGCCAATGGTGCCAATGTATGTAGCACTTTCCAGCCGCTTTCTGTTCCACTTGAATAGCTTAGGGAAATCAGGTAGATCAAGGGTATACTGCTGATCAATAGAGCAGGACGATTCTTGAAAAAATCACGAAGCTTGCTTTTGAAATCCTTTCGATACATCCCATCGAAAAGCCATGCACAAGCAATCACAATCATGGATACGCTGATGATGGCCCTGCCCAGCCCCAGTCCTGCGGCCAATCCAGCCCAAGCAAGGAGATAGAGCCAACGTTCTTCCAGTATCCTGATGATCAGGGCCAATCCTATAGAATTAGCCTTTGAGGATCTTATTACGTGCCTCTGGCTCCAGATTCTTGATCGCCTCTTCTATGTATGGATCGTCCCTGAGGCCATGCCTAGAACGCCCATCTTGGAATTCATAGCGAGAGATGATCTCGCTCTCCAAGAGCAGTTTCACCACCTTGCTATTCTTCTCGACATCAGCTTTCACATCAGGAAGTAAAGCAGCTCTTAGGCTTTCTAACTGCTCAGATGAATCATCATAATAACGTTCATCTTTCGCTGTCGCGATAAGCTCATCCAAGGCTTCTTCGGTATCAGTGCTATAAGAGAGATCCTTGTCATCCAACCAAGTCAAGAAAGCCTGGAATTCCTGATCACTCAATCTGAAATCTTCAGCCTTAGCGATAGTTGGATGTTGTTTCTTGTATTCGGTAGCGTACTTGAAGAAGTAATTCCCCTTGAACAATGAGCCTACTACTTTGCCTATAACTTCATCCTCTATCTTCACATCAGGACCAATTCCGCGCCCATCGAAGACAGGTCGTCCGCGCGCAGTCTTGAATTCTTTAACCAATGAATCGGGCATGACTTCAACACCTCCTTGATCGGTCTTATGGAAGTAATCCAGCTTTTGAATACATCTTCCACTCGGAGTATAATACTTGGCCACAGTGAGTTTAAGCTTGGATCCATATGCAATGTCTTTGGTCTGTTGGACCAGTCCCTTCCCGAAACTCTGTTGTCCAATGATCACCGCACGGTCCAGATCCTGAAGCGTTCCTGATACGATCTCACTCGCTGAAGCTGATCCACCATCGATCAATACAGCAAGTGGAATAGTGATGCTCAATGGCTCATTCAAGGCTTTATGTGTCTTATCCCATTCTTCAATATTCCCTCTGGTGCTTACGATATCCGTTCCTCTAGGCACGAATAAATTCACGATGTTCACCGCCTCACGCAGTAAGCCACCCCCATTTCCGCGCAGATCCAAGACCAATTGGGTCATTCCTTGACCTTCTAATTCCTTATAGGCATCACGTACTTCTTTACTTGCAGTCTGAGTGAATCCGTTCAGTTTTATATATCCAGTTTTGTCATCCAACATTCCTTTGAAAGGAACATCGGGTATCTTGATTTCTTCACGTTGAATGCTGAATTCCTTGTTCCCCTCTCCTTGGCGTTCCACTTCTATCATGACGTTGCTTCCCGGAGAACCTTTCAAGAATTCTGAGACCTCTTCTTGATCCTTATCGCTGATGCTTTTTCCATCTACTTTAAGGATCTTATCACCTGACATGAGTCCCGCCTTCTGTGCTGGGAAACCCTGATAAGGTTCTGAGATGTAGATGCCGTCATCCATAGTGCGTATAAGGGAACCTATTCCACCATATTGTCCTGTGGTCATGAAGCGATAATCCTCCATGCGTGATTCTGGGATGTATGTTGTATAAGGGTCTAATGACTCCAACATCGCATCTATACCTGTCTTCATCAATTCTCCTGGCTGCGTATCATCAGCGTAGTAAAGATTGATGTTCTTATAGAGGTCTGAGAAGATCTCTAGATTCTTGGATATTTCGAAGAAGTCATCCCCGATCTTGGCAGCGGGACCTATGACAGCGATGACTAAAAGCAGCGCGATGAGACCTTTGAAGGTTCTTTTTCGGGTCTTTTTCTGTTCAATGTTCATGAGAGGAAGGAATAAGGGGCTGTTCAGTGAAACGTTCTAAAAGTAGGTTTATTTTCAGGCGAATCAAGGCTTGATCGCTTTCTTCAGGACCCACATGTATGAACATGAGGCTGAGGCCTTGATTTTTCTTGAACTCTTCCAATACGGGTACCAAAGGTCTCACTGCCTCTCGCATCCTGCGCTTTATTCTATTGCGCATCACCGCTGAACGGTGAATCCGAGCAGGTACTGTGAATCCGATTTTCAGGTCTTGGTAAGTGCTTGCATCATGGTTCATCACCAAGAGATGAATGGGAAATGAGCGTATGCGCTGTCCTTCTTTCATCAAGGATGCGATGCGACTCCTGTGTTTCAAGCTGTATTTCCTGCTGACCCCCAATTTTTTCTCGACTCTGGTACAGACCGTATATTCGGTCTAAATTACTGGATTCTGATGCCTAGAGCTAACCGCCCCTACATTCTTACGACCATCCTTGTGCTGATTGTTTCCATGGGCTTCGCGCAGAGTGATTCTCAGGGCTCCATCCGCTGGTATAAAGACCTTGAGAGATACATCCCTAAGGAGGATTCTCCTACGTTCTGGATCAGACTGAACTTCGTGATTCCGCAAAAATCTGATGGCACAGGAAATTTTAGTGCTGATAATCCAGAGCATGAAACCCAATTGAGGAAGTCGATCTCCTTGGCCAATGACCTATGGCGAGACCTCAAGAATCCTAAGAACAAACTTTGCTATACGGGAGAAGACTTCGTGCCGAGTACCTATATCCAGTTCTATATCAATGCCTTCATTTATATCCAAGATGATTATTATTGGAATGCAGAAAATGGATCAGGTTGTCCCAATGATGGCAACTGGTATTTGAATGGCCTCGAAAAAGAAATCAGGGAGAATCCAGCGTATGATCATGCTATCAATATCTATCTGCCCAATGATTCATCTGACTATAAGGCACTTATATTGGATAGGACACTTAGATCTGAACCGCAATCCAAACCTCCTTGTTCTGAATTACCTACCGTGAAGAAATTGGATAGATCATCAAGGATATGCCTTTCCAATGCCTACAATAAATTCTGGTTCATACGTCACATAGTGCCTGAAGAGAAGGCATTCAATTCGGAGCTGCTGACTTGGGAAGGCGGATTAGTGTATTGGGATTACAGTGGACGTGGGCACAGTATAGGGCATGAATTGGGACATAGCATGGGATTGAACCACCAGAATGAATACCATAGGCGTAATGAGTGTGAGGAGAGCATCATGAATCAGCGGCATGGAAAACCGCATAATTACCTTCAACCTTCTGAAATAGGTAAGATGCATGCCAATATGCGTATGAGCAACATCCGAGATTTCTTGCAGGAAGAGGTTTATGTTCCTACACCCATCGTCATTGATAAAGATGAGACCATGGATATGGATTTTAAGGCCTATGAGGACTTCCTCATAAAGGATGGTGCGAGCTTAAAAGTCACTGAGAACATGAGTTTCCCTAAAGAGGCCAGGATCATCATCGAGCCCGGAGGAAAATTGATCATAGCCCATGTGATGGTCAGTTCCCGCTCAAAAGAAGAGAATCCTCCATTGATCTTAATCCAAGAGAAGAAATCATGGTTCTTTACTTCTAAAAAGAAGCGGAAGAAGGGCAGCATAGAATTTATCGGAAAAGGACAAATCCTAGGTTCAGTGGAGCATCAGAAAGTAAAGTAGGCTTATTTATTAGCCTTCTTGATATACTCCTCTATGGCCTTGCTCATGGATGGGCTATCTGTAGTAGGTGCTGGAACATCCAACCTCAATCCTGCATCCGATATAGCCTTGGCTGTACTCGGCCCGAAAGCCGCAATACGTGTTCCGTTCTGCTTGAAATCAGGGAAGTTCTTGTACAATGAAGAAATCCCAGATGGGCTGAAAAAGACCAACATATCATACTTGATTTCAGCCAAATCACTCAGATCACTGGCCACAGTGCGATAGAAAATCCCGATGGTGAATCGCAGACCCACCTCCTCTAAGGCTTCAGGCATGCTTTCTTTATATATATCAGAGCAAGGCAGCAAGAAGGTCTCTTGCTTATGCTTCTTAAGAATTTCTATCAGTTCAGAAAAACGCTGCTTCCCGAAGAAAATCTTACGTTTCCTATACACCATGTAATTCTGCATATAATAGGCCACGGCCTCAGATATGCAGAAATATTTCATGGTCTCTGGAACCACCACTCTGGTCTCTTCACAGAGACGGAAGAAGTGATCCACAGCATGTCTGCTGGTAAATATGATCGCAGTATGCTCCAGAATATGGACCTTCTGCTTCCTGAATTCAGATGCATTCAATCCTTCTACATGGATGAATGGCCTGAAGTCCACCTTGACCTTATACTTCGTCTGGATGTCATGGTAGGGAGACCTGTCCTTCGGAGGTGCTGGTTGGGAGACCAGTATAGTCTTCACTTTTCCTTCTACTGCCATTGCGCGTTTTTGCTCAGATTGAACTTCCTTGGATTACTCCCTTAACCACAACGAGGATAGGAAGGATTTCAAGAGTGCAAAGATAAATCATTAGATGATACGGAGCCCCACCTGATGATCTGCCTATCCTCCAACCTCTGTACCAGCGAAATAAAGCCGCAAGAATGAAGGTCAGTATACTTGTTGCCAAGAACCATACTGCGAATCGTATCTGGATAAAGGATGCGCAAATTGATATGGGCAACATTATCAAGCCCAAGACCTTATATATCAAGGAAGAAACGAAATTGAACTCCTTCAAACCAGAGTCAGTTCCGAGCAGAAGATGAAGGAGCGCCCGGAGGCCTTGTCTGACAATATATCCCACTGAAACAGCCAGAAGCACCAAAAGAAAAAAGCTCATTTCAGGGCTCTCCCCCGTTGAATAGGACCAGAATAGAGCCAGATTCAGAGAAGTTACTATCCCTGCTACGAATATCAATATCAATGAGGCCCTGTGCGAGAATACCCTCTCCTCTCGCATCACTTGACGTGTGATTCTCTCGTTGAAAGTGGCCCTGAACAACTTCCCGAATCTTGCCGGATATGCTTGGTGTACATAGGCTAAGAGTGCCATGGAACACAGGATAATCAGCATGATCCAGCTGTTGCCCATCATGTAATTGTCCCTTTCTATGATTTCCATTTCAAGCTTCTCATGGGACGAAGATAGCAGCTATATGATCTTCACCCCGGTCTATTAGGTAAGCGATTCATTAGATTTGCACCCTGAAAAACTCCAGAGCACATGCGCAGCGATCTATATCAAGGACATGATTATTACCAGATGGATGAACTCCTTACTGAAGAGCATAAGCTCGTTAGGGATTCTGCAAGAGCCTGGATAAAGAAGGAGGTCTCTCCCATCATCGAAGAATATTTCGAGAAGGGGACTTTTCCTAAGCAAATCATACCTGGCTTGGCGGCTATAGGTGGTTTCGGGCCTTATATCCCCGTTGAATACGGAGGTGCAGGTTTGGATCAGATCTCTTATGGGCTCATCATGCAGGAATTAGAGCGCTGTGATTCAGGATTGCGAAGTACTTCTTCTGTTCAGAGCTCATTGGTCATGTATCCCATATGGAAATATGGGAATGAAGAGCAGCGCCAAACCTATCTTCCTAAGCTTGCAAGCGGAGAATTCATAGGGTCCTTCGGATTGACTGAACCTGACCACGGAAGTAATCCAAGTGGGATGGTCACCAACTTCAAGGATATGGGGGACCATTATCTGCTCAATGGTGCCAAACTCTGGATAAGTAATTCACCATTCTGTGATTTGGCTGTTGTTTGGGCCAAGAATGAAGAGGGAAGGATCCATGGATTGATCGTGGAGCGCGGCATGGAAGGGTTTACCACTCCTGAGACCCACGGAAAATGGTCTTTAAGAGCTTCTAACACAGGTGAATTGGTTTTCTCTGATGTCAAAGTGCCAAAGAAGAACCTCTTGCCTAATAAGAGCGGTCTCGCAGCGCCACTGGGTTGCTTGGATTCAGCGAGGTATGGGATTGCTTGGGGAGCCATAGGAGCAGCGCTTGATTGCTATGATTCTGCCTTGAGATATGCCAAGGAAAGAGAGCAATTCGGTAAGCCTATCGCTTCCTTCCAGTTGCAACAGAAGAAATTGGCCGAGATGATCACTGAGATCACCAAAGCCCAATTATTGACTTTCAGATTAGGTCAATTAAAAGAGGCTGGCAGAGCTACTTCAGCGCAAATCTCCATGGCCAAACGTAATAACGTGGACATGGCAATGAAGGTCGCTAGGGAAGCAAGGCAGATCCACGGTGCCATGGGGATTACCAATGAATATTCCATCATGAGACATATGATGAACTTGGAAAGTGTGGTGACCTATGAAGGAACACATGACATCCACTTGCTCATCACGGGGATGGATATCACGGGAATCTCAGCTTTCAAATAAGAGTTCTTACCAGGGATTTTCTTCTGCTTTGATGTCTTTGACATTCAATTGCAGATCTACCATTCCATTCCACTCATTCTCTTCCAGGGTATAGAGCATATTGAATGTGCGCCCTGCGCGTACATGCTCCATGTGATGAGCTTGTTTGAATGCGATAGCCTTTATGGGTCGTTCCACTCCATCAGAGATGATTTGGAGTTTCAAGTGATGTTCTCCCACAATCTTCGCAAACCCTCGCTCCTTACAGCGTTTGGAGTAGAATACGGGGTTCATGTTTCCCGGCCCAAATGGCCCCATCTGCTTGAGAATGCTGAGGAATTTATGGTCTACACATTCCAGGGGAATCTCCATATCAGCCTTAAGCTCTGGGATGAGCCATTCAGCTTTCATACGTTCTCTTACTGACTCCTCGAATCGTCTTCTGAATTCTGGAACATCCTCTATTTTCAAGGTCATTCCAGCCGCATGAGTGTGCCCCCCAAAGTTGATCAAGAGATCAGAGCAGGCGTCTATGGCCTCATAGACATCAAAATGTGCGATGGAACGCGCTGAGCCTGTTGCAAATCCATTGCTCTCAGTCAATACGATGGTAGGGCGATACACCTGCTCTATAAGCCGGGATGCCACTATTCCCACTACTCCTTTATGCCAAGACTCTTTATAGACAACTGTGCTCTGCATGTCAGCATAACTGGGGTCATTCTGAAGAATCTCCAAGGCATCTTGAGTGATGACCTTGTCCAGGTCTCTGCGTTCCTTGTTGAAGTTATCGATCTCTTTAGCAAGCTCTTCTAATTGACCCGCTTCAGGCTCTGTGAGCAATTTCACGGCATTGGCTCCGTGATGGATCCTTCCTGCAGCGTTGATGCGAGGAGCGAGAATGAAAACAAGGTCAGTGACACTGAGGGTCCCTTTCGCTCCTGCAACTCCCAGCAAGGCTTTTAATCCTTTGCATGGGCTTTCGTTCACTTTCTGAAGTCCCATGTACATCAGGATGCGGTTCTCTCCAGTCACAGGCACGATATCAGCCCCAATGGCCACTGCCACCAGGTCTATGTACTCCAAGACTTCATCTTCGCTGCGACCTGTCCTTTGACAATAAGCCTGCATGAACTTAAATCCTACTCCGCAGCCACATAATTCCTTGTATGGATAATGACAGTCTTCCTGTTTAGCATCTAACACGGCTACAGCTGGAGGCAACTCAGATCCAGGCCTATGGTGATCGCATATAATCACATCTATGCCTTTCTCCTTTGCATACCTCACCTTATCCACGGCCTTGATACCACAGTCCAAAGTAATCATCAAGGTGACTCCGTTATCATGCGCATAATCAATGCCTGCATAGGAGAGTCCGTATCCTTCTTTATATCTGTCGGGGATATAATAGATGACTTCTTCATGAAATTTATGCAAGAAGGAATAGACCAAGGAGACCGCTGTGGTCCCATCTACATCATAATCTCCAAAGACCATGATGAATTCTTTGCTCTCAACGGCTTTCACTAATCGATCTACAGCCTTGTCCATATCCTTCATGAGAAAAGGATCATGTATGTCGCTCAAGCTGGGGCGGAAGAAGGATTTAGCAGACTCAAAGCTGTCTATTCCACGCTGAGCGAGCAAGGATGCAAGTTCAGGGCGAATGTTCAGACTAATAGCTAGCTCCTCGACTAATTTGGCGTCAGGAGTATCCTTGACTGTCCAGCGTTTCTCTATGGCTGTAGCGAAATTCATTTACCTATGCCTTCAAGGTCCAAGAGAAAGGCATACTCCAAGGCGATTTCCTTGAATTGCTCGAACCGACCTGAGGCACCACCATGCCCTGCATCCATGTTGCAATACATGATCAGGCTATTTTTATCTGTGCGATTGACTCTCAACTTGGCTAACCACTTGGCAGGTTCCCAATATTGGACCTGGCTATCCCAGTATCCTGTGGTGATCAGCATATTCGGATAAGCTTGGGCCTTTACATTGTCATATGGCGAATAGCTGAGCATATAATCGAAGGATGCTTTTTCATTTGGGTTTCCCCACTCATCATACTCTCCTGTAGTCAATGGGATATCCTCATCAAGCATGGTCGTCACTACGTCTACGAATGGCACTGCTGCCACCACGCCATTCCAGAGCTCTGGTTTGATATTGATGATAGCTCCCATTAACAGTCCGCCTGCGCTACCACCCATGGCATATAGATGCGCTGAACTGGTGTATTTCTCTGTGACCAGATATTCTCCACAGTCTATAAAGTCACTGAAGGTGTTCATCTTCTTCTGAAGTTTTCCGTCCTCATACCAGGCTCTCCCCATCTCTTGTCCACCTCGTATGTGTGCAATCGCAAAGGCGAATCCTCTATCTAAGAGACTCAGTCTTACTGAACTGAAATAAGCGTCAATGCTATTCCCATAAGAACCATATCCATAAAGCAGGACAGGCTGGGTGCCATCTTTCTTGAAGCCTTTTTTATAAACGATGCTCATGGGTATCTGTGTACCATCATCGGCAGTCACAAATATCCTTTCAGAGCTATAGTCGTCAGGACTGAAATGTCCTCCGAGCACCTTCTGCTGCTTTAGCATGGTCTTCTCCTTACTCACCATATCAAAGTCATAGACAGAGCTGGGGGTGGTCATACTGGTATAACCGAATCGCAGGATTTTAGTATCGAATTCAGGATTGGAAGTGGTGTAAGCGGTGTAGGCCGGATCTTGGAACTCCATGTAATAATCAGCGCTGCCATCCCATTTTTTCACGCGGATGTGGTTCAATCCTTTTGAACGTTCTTCAATGACCAAGAAATCCTTGAAGATCTCTATGCCTTCTAGAAGCACGTCAGGTCTATGTGCCAATACTTCGGTCCAGTGCTCTTTGGAAGTGGCCGTCTCAGGACATTTCATCAATTTGAAATTCTTCGCATCCTGATTGGTGACCACATAGAAGTCCTTCCCGAAATGGGCGATGTTATACTCATGGTCACGCACTCTTTTCTGGAAGACCTTCCAATCACCATCGGGTGTATCAGCATTCAAGAATCGGAATTCACTGGAAAGGGTCTGAAATGACCCTATGATGAGGTATTTCTTGCTCTTGGACTTGTACACATACGTGTTGAAGGTCTCATCGCTTTCCTCGAAAACCATCTGGTCTTCTGACTGAGGAGATCCGAGTTTATGCTTGAAGATGCGATATGAACGCAAAGTAACTGGGTCTTTGACGGTATAGAAGAGGGTTTTATTATCATTGGCCCAGGTCGCGCTTCCTGTCGTATTCTCTATACGGTCTGCCATGATCTCACCTGAGACCAAGTCTTTAACATAAAGCGTGTATTGTCTGCGGGATATGGTATCTACTCCATAAACGAGTAGCTTGTTATCCTCACTCACACTTCTGCCACCTATGTCGAAATAGCTGTGCTCCTTAGCCATGACAGGCCCATTGAGCAGGATCTCTTCACTGTTCTCCATAGCGCCTTTCTTACGGCAATGGAGCGGATAGTCTTGACCTTCTTCAAAGCGGGTATAGTACCAATAGCCGTCTGCTTTTACAGGAACTGACTGATCGGTCTGATCAATCCTAGCGACCATCTCATCATAGAGCTGGGTCTGGAATCCCTCTGTATGGGCCATGACCTCCTTCTGATATGCGTTCTCGGCATTGAGGTAGTCAAGGACTTTTTGGGTCTGTTCATCAGGGGCCTCTGCATCCTTCTGAGCATCACTGAGTTTCATCCAGTAATAATCATCAATGCGGGTAGAGCCATGCTTCTCTAGGACATGCGGAATCTTTTCAGCGATAGGGGCGGTTAGGGTCATAGATTTTTCAGATTCAGCTGTTGGGCTCTGGCAAGAGGTGTTGGCAATGATAAGAGCCATGACACCGGCCGACAAAATTATTCCTTGTGCATTCATATTGAGCAAGGTAGGATTATTGGGATTAAAAAAGCCCCCTCTGTTCAGAGGGGGCTCCAAAATAACATTATACGAGTGATCAATCACAACCCATCTGTCCGAATCCTTCAACTTCTTGGAAGGATGCATCTGAAGGTTCATCTCCATTCTCTAAAGATTGGAAGAAATTGATGAGTCCGAAATAACTTCCTTGGAAGGACATATCTCCACCAGAAACGGTCATAGACCCTCCACTGGAGAAATAGACATCCAGATTCTGGAAATCTAAGACGAATGAAAAGCCTTTATCTGCAAGATCATTAGCAGATTCATTCAAATCATCGAACCAATTCAAGATATCATATGTACCAGACCGCCTCATCAGCATATACAAAGTACATAGCATATCCATAGAAAAAATCTGTGATATCAGCATCCTCATCGATATCACCATTGATTAGCGCATCAAAATCACCTGAGATCCCAATGACTCCTGAGACCCCATCAACTGGAGTATCTACACCGGAGAAATCAAGACCTAAGCTTTCATCATCAACACTGAAACAAAAGGAATAAGCGATATCCAAGGTTGTATTCCCAGCGATGACAGTACCGCCAGCATTTCCACCTCCTGCAGTTGGATTTCCTACGAAAATAACTCCACCACCACTCTGATTCTGAGTGAATGTGATGTTGCTGCTACTTCCAAAATTCCAACCATCTGTAGGTTCTGCGAAACTGAATCCCATCTTATCTGCCTTAGTAGATATGATGATGATTTTATCCATTGCAGTGTTATAGAATGCTAGGTCAGGCATATTCCTGGCCATGGACTGCATCTTATCCTGGGTATACTTGTCGTTGATCCCTTTATTCTGAGATGACACACCTGGAGCGTAGTCTGTTTTGCCACAGGATATTGCCAAGAGCAAGACAGGGATTACTAAAATTTTGCGAATAGTGGTCCTCATGTGTGTCTTATTTAAAGTGATTAAAACAACCAGCCAAGACGAATCTGGCCTACTGCATTTGGTCCTA